>JAEEGL013773040.1_pt1 | contig 30001 bp, 29 predicted proteins | sample 9134231 | NCBI WGS metagenome assembly JAEEGL01 (sample SAMN16246548, study PRJNA631951) | gut metagenome | biome: gut microbiome; feature: rumen; material: fiber-attached | host: Bos | place: Iran: Karaj | collected 2018-10 | reverse complement strand
CGATTTTTCGCAGCTGCTCAAATTGTTTGCTTAAAAAATTGGTCTTGTTTTCAAACAGTATTTTTAGTACCTTTAGTACAATGTACGATTTTTAGATTTGGAGGTTGTAATGGAAGGAAAAGCAGGTTCTGTTTTCAGAAAAATTAAGAATACATCTCTGGTTCTGATTGTGCTTGCCGCTATTATTGCGCTTACCCTTGTTTATACAGGGATGTTCAAGGTTGATGATACCGAGCAGGCAGTTATTACCAGATTCGGAAAATATTATAAGACAGTTGGTGCGGGGCTTCATGTAAAGCTGCCGTTCGGCATTGATAAAAGCTACAATGTTCCCGTAAAGGTTGTTCAGACCGAGCAGTTCGGTTTTCAGACGATAAAGGCCGGTCAGGTTAATCAGTACAAGAATAACATAACAAAAGAATCCACCATGCTTACAGGTGATTTGAACATTGTAGACGTGGAATGGATTATTCAGTACCGCATTGTTGACCCTGTAGCGTGGCTCTTTAACGTAAAAGAATGCCGCCAGACAATCCGTGATATTTCGCAGTCCGTTCTTAATACGCTTGTAGGCGACCGCGCAATTCTCGACATTATGGGTTCTGAGCGTTCCGCAATTCAGAATGCAGCTCTGGATTTGATGAACGACAATTTTCAGCAGCTGGGGCTTGGAATCACTGTAAACACAGTCCGCCTTCAGAACATTGTTCCACCCGCAGGTGTTCAGGAAGCTTTTGACGACGTAAACAAAGCCATTCAGGATATGAACCGCTTTATAAATGAAGGAAAAGAAGCCTATAACGCCGAAATTCCTAAGGCCAAAGGTGAGGCTGACCAGCAGATTCTCATTGCCCAGGGGTATGCCGCAGAGCGTGTAAACAAGGCAAAAGGTGACGTTGCACGTTTTAATGCAGTTTACGAAGAATACCGCAAGGCCCCCGAAGTTACACGGGAACGTTTGTATCTTGAAGCTATGGAAACAATATTCAATGCGCACGAAAATACTTCTCTCATAGACCACAAACTTGAAAATATGCTTCCTGTAAAAAATCTTTCAAACAAAGGAGCTAACTGATGAAAAAAACATTGATTACGCTTTTTGTTCTGGCATTCCTTGCAGTTCTTTTTATAATGCTTGGACCGTTTTTTGTTGTTGATGAACGGGAACAGGTAGTTGTAACCCGTTTTGGTCAGATTGTTGCGTCTCACACAGATGCAGGTCTGCATTTTAAGCTCCCGGTAATAGATGAAGTTGTTACATATCCAAAAATGATACTCTCATTGGACGGCGACCCTCAGCCTATGCCGACAAATGAAAACCAGTACATTATTGTAGATACCACAAGCCGTTGGCGCATAAAAGATCCCAAGTTGTTCTATCAGTCATACAAAACGCTGGATATTGCCTACAACCGCTTGAGCGATATTATCGATTCTGCGACCCGAATGGTTATTGCGCAGAATCCTTTGAGCGAGGTTGTCCGTTCAACTAACAATATTAACAGTGTGGAACAGACTGTTCAGCCTGTAACGATTGAAGACGACAGCAACGAAGCTGTTGCCGGACCGGAAACTTCGGCGGTTGCAAATGAGGAAGTAAAAAAAGGCCGCCGCCAGCTTAGTCTTGAAATGGCTCAGGAAGCCAGCAAAACACTGGAAGAATACGGAATTGAACTTATTGATATTGTTCCGCGCCAAATCAAATACTCGGACGAAATGACCGAGAGCGTTTACAACAGAATGATTAAAGACCGCAATCAGATTGCACAGTATTATCGTTCTCACGGTGAAGGAAAGAAATCCGAATGGTTTGGTAAACTTGAAAACGAAAAACGCTCGATTTTGTCAGAAGCTTACAAAAAATCTGAGGAAATAAAGGGTACTGCTGATGCGGAAGCTTCCAGAATTTATGCCGAAGCTTATTCAAAGGCGCCGGAATTCTACGCGTTCTGGAAGAGTCTTGAATCCTACAAGGAAACAATGCCCAAGTTCGACGCCACATACAGTACCGACATGGAATACTTTAAGTATATGTATTCTTCAAACGGACGGTAGTTTTAGGATTAGAATATGCAGAACATTCTGGTTGCGGGAGAAAGGCTTGTTCTACGAACAGGAATGAGCAACGATGAGTTCTCAAAAGCGAATATCATTCAGTACATAAACGACAAGGGGTATGTTGCTGAGTGGAATAATGACGGTGAGTATGTTTTCCGTGAATGGTGCTTTGACTCGGTTGAAGAGAGCGACAGCAAAATCGAGTTGTCGGGCGACTCTTTTTCGGGAACAACGCTGTACGATATTCTGTGTGAAATTCAAAATTCCGCAAGCGGCGATGTCTGCATAAAACCTAACGAAATACAGAAAAAATACTGGAATACTGTTGTTGCATTGATACAAGCGGTAAAAAGCGCCGCTGCACAAAAAGTAAAGATTCCAAATTCCGGCCCGCTTGGAATAGTCTGTGGTGCTGACGGTTCTTTCCTTTTTCTGCCGGACATAATTCTTAATCGCTCGCTTTCAATCCGTTCTCAGGAATTGGTTGCCGAATACTATTATTCATGGAAGCAGCCTTTGCTGCCGTATGAGGAAACTTTTTCGCTGACTTGTGCCGCGTATTTGTATACGATTTTAACGTGCCGGACGGCTTTCCCCGCAAAAAACATAGATGATATTGCTGAGGATTACTGCGACTGTAACTTTGTTCCTGTTCAGTATTATGCATCGCTAAAGCCGGAACTCGCGGAAAAAATCAATAACTGCCTTGACGGCAAAAAGAAATTCCGGCCGACTGTGGCGCGTCTGCTTGATTTTTTGTCGTTGGAAATAGATTCATTATATATAGAAAACAATGTGCAAAATTCGTCCGATGTTCTTGCAAAGTTCCTTAAAAAACAGACTGTGTCCGTAAAGCGGATCCGCTTTTTCAAAAAGCATGTCGGCGCAATCAGCATCGTTTCAGTTATAACAGTCTGTATTCTTGCGGTTGTAATATCCACCGTCAATTCAATAAAAGCAAAACCGACAACAAAAGGGCTTACTGTTTTTGAAACAGTTGAATCGTATTATGCAGGCTATAATCATTTGAATGATGATATTGTGGATACCTGTCTTGCAGGTCCTGACACAAAATCAATTTCAAAGGTTGTTTCGCAGATTTATGTTGTCGGCAAAATGAAAGCCGCCTACGGTGACGGTTCAGGAATTTTTACGCCGGCGCAGTGGCTCCTGATGCCCGATTTTGAAAAAGAGGGCGTTTATGGGCTTACAAGGCTTGTAATAGACGGAAAACCTGCGGATTTGAGTGCTGAGTATATAGCAGAAACCGACAGGCCTGTTTTGGAAGTAACCGCCGGTGAAAAATCCGTTGCAAATGCTTCGTTCTATTTGGTTTCGAATATGCAGGAAGAAGGTTTATCCGTTGAAAAACATGATGCGGTTTTAAGCTTAGAATTCCTGAAAAAACGCTGGTGCATAACACATATTGATGAAACAATTACGCCGGTTAAGGTGGATTTGGAAGAATTCATAAAAGCGTGGAAAGACGGTTCTGTGGAAGAATACAAATGGCTGCCGTCGGAATCTGATTTGAAAACTGCGGAAACAGAACTCAAAAAGAAGTTTACGCTTTTGGGTGATATTGAATAAAAAAAAGACCGGTTATCCGGTCTTTTTTTGTAGTGTCAGACAGTTATTATGGTTATTGCCTGTCCCAAAGAATTTCGGGATAATAACCGGATTTTATCTTTGCGTCAATCTCTTTCTTTACGTTTTCCCTGTCTTCCGAATACGTCATGCCGAACCATTGTTCACCCGATGTGTACACTTTGAGTTTTCCAAGTTTTTCGGAAACAAGCAGACCCGCTGCTTCCGGAAGAAGAGCTTCCGTTTTGGGTGCTTCAAGATTTTTTGCGATAAAGTTATCCCAATAGATGTGAAAACCTTCAAACGCCTTGGGTGTAAAACCAAAGAAATTCATTGAAACTGGTTCTTTTCCCGTGAACTCAAAAACTTCATCTCCAAGCCGGCTTATGATTTTATTGTTTTCGTAGCCTATTTTTGTATGTTCACGCATTGAAACAAGATATCCGTCTTTTACAAGCGGTATGCCGCGGGAAACAGTTCCGTTTTTGCTCATTGTATTAGCAAGTTCGTATGCTACCATTGCGTGTTCGGTATCATCATTGGAGAGTGCGCAAAGATGTTTTGCTATTGTTTCAAATCCCTGTCTGCCGTAATAATCGTCAGAATTTATTACCGCAAACGGCGTTTTTATTGCCTGTTCTGCGCATAAAACGGCGTGAATTGTGCCCCATGGCTTTTCTCTGCCTGAAATTTTTGTAATCTGTTCTGCGGAAAGCAGACTTGTTTTTTCCTGAAAAACGTATTCGGCGTCAAAATTCTTTGCAATTCTGTCGAACAGCCGTTCTCTGAAATCTTTTTCAATATCTTTACGGATAATAAATACTACTTTTCCAAAACCGCTTTTTTTTGCGTCATATGTTCCAAAATCCAACAAAGTTTCGCCGTTCTGTCCTACGGCATCAATCTGTTTTATTCCGCCGTATCTGCTGCCCATACCGGCGGCCAAAACCAATAGTGTAGGTTGCATGTTTGTATCTCCAGATGTAGTGATTCTTTTTACAGGCACGAGGTCTGCATTGCAACAAATTTCTTACTTGATTTCTTAATAGTATATTACAAATTCCAAATATGCAAGATATGAAATCCTGTGACAATGCCTTTCTGTCGTTTGCTTTAACCCTTGACTAGTACAGAACTATAATGTAATTTATTAAGACCAGTTTAAAAAAAATAAGGAAGGTTTTTATGCCATTAACTGCTGCTGCACAGACAGCTACCGGCTTGGGAAGTCTTTTCTCAATGCTCCCTATATTACTTATTTTTGTAATATTTTATTTTCTGCTTATCAGACCTCAGAATAAAAAACAGAAAGAAACTGAGAAAATGATTGCAGCCCTTAAGAAAGGTGACAAAATTATTACAATCGGCGGTATTCACGGTACTATTAGTTCAACAAAAGAAAATACTGTTATTGTTAAAGTTGACGACAATACAAAAATTGAATTTAACCGCTCTGCCATAGCTTCTTTGGTTACAGAAAAAACTGAAAAAGAAGAACCGGCAAAAAAAAGCAAGGATAAGGCTGTAGAAGAAAAAACTGATACAGATAAATCTGAAGATAAATAAATAGAGGAAAAAAGAGTATGAGTAAGCGAAGTCGTTTTATTCTTATTCTTGTTGTTCTTGGTGTTTGTTTCGCTTTTCTTTGGTCGTCAATCGGTTGGTATGCATTTACACCAAAAGATGAACAGACATTAGCACTTGGTTCACTTGAAAAGATAAAGGATTATTCACATGTAATGGCTGTGGCTGATGTTAAGACATTGACTGCGGCTGTCCGTTCAAATGCTTCCGGTGAAGTTCCTGAGGAGTTTTCTTATTTGGAAAAAACTGCCCGGAAGAACTACAAACTTCTTGGTAAAACCGCACCCAAAGAATGGACATTGAGTTCTTTGCTTGCAGGTTATCCTACTGAAAAAGAACTTATTACGACAGTTGAAGCAAAATATCGTGATGATATTCTGAAAGCAAAGAGTTTATATGATGGTTCCGTAAAGCTTGGTCTTGACCTTTCCGGCGGTATGAGTATTGTTATCCGTGCAGACTTGGATGCGGCTCTTGCTTCGCAGGATGAGTATTCTACTGAAACTCCTGATGAGTTTAAAGAACATGCGATGCTTCAGGCAATTGATACACTGAAAAGCCGCATTGACCGTTTTGGCCTTACAGAACCGGTTATCCGCCGTCAGGGAACTGACAGAATCTATGTAGAAATCCCGGGTGCCGCAGAAGCAAACCAGATTAATTCCATTGTAATGGGTAAGGGTATTTTGAATTTCAGGGCTGTAAATACCGAAGCTTCAAATGCTTTTAATGAATATTACTATTCAAATCCGGAAAATGTTTTTGATGCAAACGGAAACCTTATAAATCCATCTCTTATTCCAGAAGGAACTGAAGTTTTGGGAAGTTATACAAAGGATGATTACGGTCTTGACGAAAGACGCGGTTATCTTGTTGTAGACAAAACTCCTGTACTGGACGGAAAACACGTTAAATCGGCTGAAATCGGCAGCGACAATGTTGGCAAGCCTCAGGTAAATTTTGTTCTTGATTCTGAAGGTGCTGAAATATTTGCAGATTATACTGCTGCTCATGTAGGTGATAATCTTGCGATTGTTTCGGACAATAAGATTAAGTCGAGTGCAACAATTCAGGAAGCTATTGCCGGTGGACGTGTAGCTATCAGCGGATTTAACCTTGATGAAGCTCAGAATCTTAAAAAGGTTTTGGAAACTGCATGGTTGAGTGTTCCTCTTGAAATTGAAACACAGCAGGTTGTCGGAGCTTCTCTTGGTGCATCTTATATCCAGCAGGGATTAAGAGCATTGATTATCGGACTTTTGCTTGTTCTTGTATTTATGATTGTTTATTATCATAGAGCCGGTATTAATGCTGTTATAGCTCAGATTCTTAATATTTTTATCATGTTCAGTGTTCTTTCTGCACTGGGGCTTACACTTACACTTGCCGGTATTGCAGGTATGATTCTTACAATCGGTATGGCTGTTGATGCCAATGTTATCATTTTTGAGCGTATCCGCGAAGAACTTAAGCTTGGTAAAACCCGTGCAGCTGCCGTTTCGATCGGTTTTAAACATGCTTTCTGGGCAATTATGGACTCAAATATCACGACCTTTATTGCGGCTTTCTTTTTGTCTGTTCTGGGTAACGGCTCTATACAGGGTTTTGCCGTAACACTGGCAATCGGTGTTGTTTCTTCTGTATTTACAGCTTTGTTCGTATCCAGACTTATGTTTGACTTTGAAACGGAAGTTCTCCACAAAGAAAAGGTTAGTATCGGATGGGGGATTAAACAATGAGAAAAGTCATTCAATTCAACAAAATGTATATCCCGCTTGTAATTCTGAGTGTACTGCTGATTGCAGGCGGTATTTTCGGTTATTGTACAATCGGAATTAACTACGGTATTGATTTTAAACCTGGTTTGATTCAGGAAGTTCGTATTGCACCTTCTGCAATCTTTCTTACCTATGAGGGAAATACAGCTGTTTCTGTTGATGCATCAACTGCGGGCGTTGCTGTTGTTGTTAGTGGTATAGGTTCTGATAATACAACTTATAATTTTTATTACGGACAGTATCCTACAGTTGCAGAGCTTGTTTCCGCTCTTAATACGGTAGAAGGTGTTACAGCTGTTGCAAATGTAAGCGGTTCACTTCCTTCAACAGGTATGTTTACTGCTTCTGATATTTCAAATGTTCTTTCTGACAGGCCTTATGCACTTTATCGTTCTTACGAGGAACTGGCAACAATTGATGACGTGAGAGTTGCGCTTGCTTCTCTCCCTGAGGCAGATGTTAAAGAATCCGGAAACGGTCTTGAAAAAGGTTTTCAGATTCGCATAGGTGATGATGGTTCTGACAAAGATATAAGTTCAAAAAACAAAGCCCTTATTAACAGCGCTTTGACACGTGCTTTCGGCAAGGACAACGTTGTTGTTGTAAAAACTGATTTTATCGGTGCAACACTTTCTGCTTCTTTGGTTCGCAATACCGCATACCTTGTTTTGGGAACATTGTTCCTGATTTGGGTGTATGCCGCATTCCGCTTTAAATGGGATTTTGCACTGGGTGCCGTTATCGCGATTATCCATGATGCACTTATTATGGTAACATTTGTTGTCTGGACACGGATGGAATTTACATCACTTTCAATAGCTGCAATACTTACGGTTGTAGGTTATTCAATAAACGATACTGTTGTTGTTCTTGACCGCGTGCGTGAAAATGTTCGTCTAGGACGTTCAAAAATCTTTAAGGAAATATTGAATATTTCACAGTCAGAATGTTTGACACGTACTCTTATTACAACAATAACAACTTTGCTTGCAATTATTTCTCTGTACATTTTTACAACCGGACAGATGAAAGATTTTGCGCTGTTGCTTATTGTAGGTATGATTTCCGGTGTTTATTCAACAATCTTCATTGCAAGCGCATTTATTGCACTTTGTAGAAGAAACTGGAAACCTTCTGATGAAAAACAGAAAACACCTGCTGTTGCAGCATATTAATTTCTAGATTTTTCGTAATATAAGAGGCTGGCTTTATAGTCAGCCTCTTTTTTCAGGTATAAGATGGTTGTTAAAAGAGCTGATGTTTTGGGTTATTGCATGGGAGTTCGTCGTGCGGTTGAGGCCGCAGAGAAGGCTGTTCATGAAAATCCTGATAAAAAGGTATATACACTTGGTCCTCTGATTCATAATAACTCTGCACTTGAATCTCTTAAAAGTATGGGAATTCAAGTGCTTTCGGAAAGTGGAAATGAGTTGCCGCCCGAACCTGCTGATTCTGTTGTTGTAATAAGAGCACATGGAGTACCACCTGAAATTTTGCATAAGTTTGAGAAAAGTGGTTGCTTGGTTATAAATGCCACATGTCCGCGTGTTCTTTCCAGTCAAAAGCGTGCTGCTGAATATGCAAAAAAAGGATATACCGTTATTTTGGCCGGTGATGTTAATCATGGAGAAATTTCAGGTATAAGCGGATATGTAAAAGAGAATAATGCGGACTGCATAGTTGTTCAGAATGAGGAAGAAGCAAAAAGAATCAATATAGAAAACAAAAAGGTGGTTTTGCTGAGCCAGACTACAATATCTGTTGAAGAATATAATAATATTGCCAAAGCTTTAACAATCCGTATACCTGATATTCAAATATGCAGTACAATTTGCCCTGCGACTCAGGAACGTCAAGCTGCGCTTATAAGGCTGTGTTCGGATGTAGATGCTGTTCTTATTGTAGGCGGACGGCATTCTGCCAATACAAAGCGACTTCATAACACTGCTGTTTCACTAAACATAAAATCGGAACTTATCGAAAGTGCTTCTGAAATTCCGGATTCTTTTTTTGAGCTTGACAGGGTAGGGATTTCTGCCGGGGCATCAACTCCTGATTTTGTAATCGACGAAGTTGAAAAAGCACTGAAAACATAAAAAAAAGCTGCCCGTAAGAACGGACAGCCTTTATAAAAACTCAGCTTTTATTAAAGTACATTAGCGAGTTTGATGATTCCTTCACGTGTTTTCTTTGCTTCTGCAGTTCTCTTGTATTTGTATACGTCTGCAATTTCATAGAAATAGTTTTTCATTGCTTTTGCAGCTCTTGCATCATTTTTATTGCGCTGCAGATCAGGAATCTTAAGTTCCATTCCCGGTTGAATCAAATCCGGATCAAGAATAACTTCTGAAGAAGCGAGCATGATTAATGGGAAATAATAGCCATTGTCAGAACCATAGCGGTCTTTTGCGATTTGTGTGAGTGTGTCGCCTGGCTGTACTTTGTGAATTGTATAACCGTCCATAATAATGTCGTTGCGGTATTTCTGATATACGTCAGCAAAAGCTTTATTGATTTTGTCCTGACTAACAGAAGAACTACTTGCGCATGAAACAATACCGAATACCAGTGCCAAGGCTAAAATGAGTGTAATGATTTTCTTCATAAAAATCCTCCAATAAGTCTATTATATCATATATTCTTCTTTGTGCAAGAAAAAATCATAAAAAAAATGATTGAAAATCACAGTTTAATGCCCGGAAATCCGCATACTCAGAATTTGTCATATCCTTAAAATATGTAAGGATAATGCGGTATGTGCCGCCGTGAGTCGCAAGGATGTAATGTCCTCCGTTGTTTTTCTTTTTTAGTTCATCCAGTAACGGGTACACTCGTTTAGCTGTGTCCAAAGCCGATTCTCCGCCTGGGTAGCGGACGGCGAATTGTGTTCTTGCTTTGCGGTACTCCGGATCAAAACGGCTTTTGCCTTCAAAACTACCGTAGTCTTGTTCTGTAAGCCGGTTGTCTTCTATAACTTTTATACCGAATTTTTCGGCAATACACTCCGCTGTTTGTTTAGCTCTTATAAGTGGAGATGAAATGATGTTTGTAACGGGAGGAAGCTCCCCTGTGCTGATTTTTTGCAGAAGATGGTTTGCGGCTTCCTTTGCCTGCATGATACCTTTTTCTGTTAAAGGTATGTCGGTAATTCCACAAATCAAATCTTTGCTGTTCATGGCAGTTTCGCCGTGACGTATTATTGTGACTGTCATCAAAAGTAATGTAACACTAATACTCAACTTGAACAAGACAACAAAAAACAGTAAAATTGAGCATTATTTACAGTTTTGAGGTGCGCAATGAAAGGAATTGAACTGAAAAAAGCTTATGAACCAAAGGATTTTGAAGATCGTCTTTACGAACGATGGGAAAAAGAAGGATACTTTAAACCTGCTTCTGACAAAAATTCCCCGGTGCATGCACAGTATGAATGCCAGTGCAAAAATTGCAGCAAAACAAATACATATTCCGTTGTTATTCCTCCTCCAAACGTAACCGGCGTTCTTCACATGGGACACGGTCTTAACAACACTCTTCAGGATATTGTCGTACGCTATCACCGTATGAAAGGTGACAACACTCTCTGGGTAACCGGTACAGACCATGCCGGAATTGCAACTCAGAACGTAGTTGAACGACAGCTTAAAAAAGAAGGTCTTACACGTAATGATCTTGGACGTGAAAAGTTCCTTGAGCGTACATGGAAGGTAAAAGAAGACCATCACAATACAATCGTAAAACAGCAGAGAAAACTCGGAAACTCTACAGACTGGGAGCGCGAACGTTTTACTTATGATGAGGGCTTGTCTGCCGCAGTCCGCGATGTTTTTGTAACTCTTTATGAGCGCGGGCTTATGTACCGTGGTAAGCGTCTTGTAAACTGGTGTCCGCGTTGTGGTACTGCTCTCGCAGACGATGAAGTAGACCACGAGGATACACAGGGTGCAATGTATCACCTTTATTATGAATATGCTGACGGAAGCGGAAAAATTGAAGTTGCAACAACCCGTCCGGAAACTTTCTTTGGTGATACCGCCGTTGCTGTTAATCCGACTGATGAACGCTACACAGCCCTCGTTGGAAAAATGCTCAAGCTTCCACTCACTGGTAAAGAAATCCCTATTATTGCTGATGAATATGTTGACAAGGAATTTGGAACCGGTATGGTAAAGATTACACCGGCTCATGACCCTAACGACTGGGAAGTTGGTAAGCGTCATAACCTTGAAGTAATTAACCTTCTTACACCTGATGGCAAGTTAAACGAAAATGTGCCTGAAAAATACCGCGGACTTAATCCTGAAGCTGCCCGCAAGCTTGTAATTGAAGATCTCGAAGCAGCCGGTCTTTTTAAAGGTGAAGAAAAAATGGTTCACTCCGTAGGGCACTGCTACCGCTGTAAGACTGTAGTTGAACCGTATTTGAGCGATCAGTGGTTTGTAAAAATGAAACCCATGGCAGATAAGGCTCTTGCTGCATGGAAAAACGGTGAAATTCGCTTTTATCCTCAGAAATGGGAAAATACATATAGAAACTGGCTTGAAAATATCCGTGACTGGTGTGTAAGCCGTCAGATCTGGTGGGGACACAGAATACCAGCCTGGTATTGTCAGGAATGCGGTGAACTTATTGTTTCTCGCGAAAACCCTTCAAAGTGCCCTAAATGTGGTGCGGATGCATCTGAGTTAAAACAGGATGAAGATGTTCTCGATACATGGTTTTCTTCCTGGTTGTGGCCGTTTTCAACCCTTGGCTGGCCTAAAGAAACTGATGACCTTAAGAAGTTCTATCCCACAACTGCACTTGTAACCGCATATGATATTATCTTCTTCTGGGTTAGCCGTATGATTATGGCTGGTCTTGAATTTACCGGTAAGGCTCCTTTCCGCGATATCAATATTCATGGTCTGGTAAGGGATAAACAGGGACGAAAAATGTCCAAGTCTTTGGGTAACGGCTTGGATCCGCTTGAAATAATTGATGAATACGGTTCTGATGCACTTAAGTACACACTCGCTTTTATGTGCGCCCAGGGACAGGATGTTCTTATTGATAAAGATTCGTTTAAGCTAGGCAGTCGTTTTTCAAATAAGATTTGGAATGCAAGCCGTTATCTTCTCGGAAATCTTGAAGGTCGTAACCTTGTCCCTGTTACTGATTCCATGCTTACAGAGCTTGATAAATGGATTTATGCCCGTTTGAACAAGTGTGCAACAGATGTAAAGTCTGCCTTGGAAAATTATCGTTATAATGATGGTGCTAGTGCACTTTACGAGTTCTTCTGGACCGAATTCTGCGACTGGTACGTAGAAGCAACAAAGCTCTCGTTCCGCAACGGTGATGATGCAGAAAAAGACAGACAGGCTTCTGTTCTGCTTAATATTTTGGAAGAAAGTCTGCGTCTGCTTCATCCGTATCTTCCGTTTGTAACGGAAGAAATATACCAAAAGCTTCCATTGAAAGAGATTGCAGCTGCTCGTGAAAAAGCAGGTGTTAATGCTGATTCTGTAACAACTGATACAAAGTATACCGGCATGTTGATTTCTGCACCGTATCCTGTTGCAAAGAAAAGTCGTGAAAATGCCAAAATAGTTGAGCGTTTTGATGTTCTTCAGGATTTAATCCGTTCTGTAAGAGCCTTAAGGGCTGAATGCGGAATCGCTCCTGATACAAAACTCCATATTGCACTTTTGATTACAAAAGGCACAAGTGCCGAAGTATGTACTGAAAAAACTGATATCATTTCACTTTTGGCCGGTGTTGACAAAATCGATTTTGTGGATACTAAACCATCCGGTTCTATCGGTACGGTTGGTAAAGGCTTTGAAGCGTTTATTATAATAGGGGACAATATTGATTCAAACGCATTAAAAGCGCGTTTTACAAAAGAAATAGAAAAAGAAACGGCTTTTGTAAACAAGGTTGAGGCAAAGCTTTCCGGTAAATTTGCTCAGAATGCTCCTGCAGATATTGTTGCCGCTGAACGTGAAAAACTGGAAAATACCAGACATAGAATAGAAAAACTTACTTCGTATCTTAAAGGTCTTTGATTATGGTAATGAATCATGAATCTATGCTTGCTTTAAAAAGCATGTCACTGGCACCTTATATGCAGCTTGCAACAGCGTTGATTGGAAAATCACGCCATGCAGGTGGAAATATGTTTCGCCATCAGCTTGATACTATGTCCATACTGATTGATTATGGATACATAGACAGTGTTTTGCTGAAAGCTTCTGTGATTCATGATTTGATTGAAGATGTCGAGGGCTACGACCCTAATCTTATCCTGGAAGTAGACAGTGATGCTCCCGAAGTTCTTAAGCTTGTACTGGAAGTGACAAAAAAAGAAGGGCAGCTTAAAAGTGAGTATCTTAAAGGAATAATTGAACATGGCAGTGAAAAGGCAAAAATCCTTAAAACTGCTGATCGCATAAGCAATATGATAAGTCTCGGGTTTATAACAAGTCCTGAGTTTATTGAAAGATATTGTGATGAAACGGAGTTCTACATCTTTCCTATTGCGCTGGAAGTTAACTATGATATGTATCAGGAACTTATACAGCTTGTTATGACTCGTCGTCGTTATTTGGAAGTATCCGGTTATCTTGATAGAAAAAAAGATGATTGATGCTTGTTAGTCTTTTTTTAATAGATTTTGCATTTTTTCAGCTAGTACTGAAAGATTAAGAGGTTTTTTGAAGAACAAATCTGCTCCAAGTTTAAGGACCTGCTGTTTTACATCGTCATCTTCCAGAGCAGTAATAATTATTACATAAGGTTTATTGAATTCAGTGGTTGTTTTGAGGCGCTTACAAAGATCAAAACCGTTTATTCCCGGCAAATCCAAGTCCAACAGAACACAGTAAGGCTGTTTGTCAACCATCTGAAGACCTGCGTCAAACCCGTCAAATGCTTGATAAAAAGTGGAATCAGGAAAGATTTTTTCCAAATATTTTTTTAGAACTGCGTTCAAGCCCTGATCATCATCAACAATAAGAATTGACTGTGATTTTGTAAAAGATTCTTTGTCTTCGGTATCGAGTATTGCGGCAGGAATTCTCATACCGCGTTTTTTCATAAACTCTATTAAGTCGTCACTATAGACTCTGTATTGTCCGCCCGGTGTTGAAAATGCTTTGAGGTGTCCGCTTCTGATCCAATTTATTGCTGTTTGATTGACAACACCGCAAATGTTTGCGATTTCTAATGCTGAGTAGACTATAGTTTTATTACTTTTTTCACTCATAACAGCCTCTAAATTCCAACATAATCTTTTTAATACTAAATGAATTTAAAAAAAAAATCAACTTTAGAATGATTTATCTATATTAAATTTCCCATTAGTTATATGTTTTTTTCTATCTGTTTCCATGTGAAACCATTTTTCAAAAGACGCTGTTTAAGTTTTTCATCGTTTATTCCTGTTTTTTTCAGTTTTGCGACTGCTTTTTTTAATATAAGGTTTTCGTCGTTATCCTCAAAAAACTCATTAACAGCTGTTTCTGAAATACTTTTTGAAATGCCTCTTGCTGCAAGTTCCTGTAAAAGCCGGCTTTTCCCTTCGTAATGCCTGATGCTCCTGTTCCGCAAAAAGGCCTCTGCATAACGCCTGTCCGAAAGCAGATTTTGTGCTGTAAGATATTTTAGTGCTTTGTCTATGTGTTCGGATGAAAAGCCCTTTGCAAGGAGTTTGTTTTTGAGCAGAAAAGTAGAATGTTCCGCACGGTTGAGATAGTCGAGTGCTTTTTTTTCTGCAATGTAGCAAAAACCCGCACGTAAAAGGTCTTCAAGATATTCATCAGAAAAACAACTGTCTTCTTTAAGATTGTCGGGATTGCATATTTCAAGATAGGTACTGCGCAAAAAAAAAGTTCCCGCAGATGTTTCTAAATTAAAAACATCAGGAGAACTTTGTTTTACGCGTATTATGCGCAAAGAAGAACATTCTTGTGATAATAAATCCATAAGTGATGTTCTTCTTTTGTAAAATTAACGTTTGCTGAACTGGAATCTGCGACGTGCACCACGGCGACCGTATTTTTTACGTTCAACCATTCTTGAGTCACGTGTAAGATATCCGTTTGCTTTTAAGGAAGCGTAATTTGCCTGATCAACCTGAATCAAAGCTCTTGATAAGCCGTGAAGACATGCACCGGCCTGTCCGTTAAGTCCACCGCCTGTTACATTGATAAGAATGTCATATTTATTCTCACTTCCAGTAACCATCAATGGATGACGAACTACCAAAACCTGATTCGGTGTAGCAAAATATGCGTTCAAATCCTTGCCGTTTACAACAACTTTTCCGGAACCTTCCCTGATAAAGACTCTTGCTGTAGCTGTCTTTCTTCTTCCTGTTCCAATACCAATATTTTTAACCACGATTTATTCTCCTAATCCTTAAACTTCCAATGGCTGAGGGTTCTGTGCCGTATGAGGATGATCGGCACCTGCATAAATCTTAACATTGGATAACAGTTTGCGTCCAAGTCTTCCGTTTGGAATCATTCCTTTAATTGCCAGTTTAAGAGGGTCTTCCGGATGGCGTTCGATAAGTTTTTTGAACGTATTGGATTTTAAACCACCAACATGACCTGTATGATGATAATAGATTTTATTGTTTTCTTTTGTGCCTGTAACAGCAACTTTGTCAGCGTTGATAATAACTACAAAGTCCCCCATCTCCTGATTAGGTGTGTATGTAGGTTTGTGCTTACCGCGGAGTACTGAAGCTGCTTTTACTGCGACACGACCAAGCGGTTTGTCGGCAGCATCAATCAGATACCAGCTGCGTTCTGCGTCCTGTTCTTTAACATAAATAGTTTTCATGTGTAAAACCTTATAATTATAAAATCTTTTTGCAGTAATGTTTTTGCATCAAAACAAACTGCATGTGCTTTTCAGTGAGCAGACTGAAAAACATAGCTACGTTTAATAGCACAGATATACGGGTATTAGAAAATATACTTTTTTTTATATCTTTGTGTCAATACTGTCAGGTATTTGTTTTTGAAGCTTCTTCCTCGCGTTTGGCTTCCTGTTTGTCTTTAAGATCAGCGATACCTATGAAAATAGAAATAAAGCCTATAAAAGCGGCGGCAACGGGAACACATCCCTGCAGAAAGGCTGCGATTTCACTTCCCCAGTTTAATCCAGCCGGAAGAGCGGCGAAAACTGTAAAAGCCAGTAAAACAATACCTACAATCATTGCAACCATAATATCCTCCTGATTGTCAGCCCGAATACCGAGCATATAAGAATATACAGCATTTTCGTGTATAACTCAAGTAATGTTTTTTATTTGAAAAACTTAACAGATCTCCCGGTTCTTTTCTGTAGAATCATACCCATATTTTACAGGAAGGAGAAAAAATCTCGCTCTTATTTCTTTCATTTTGAGATTTGGAGCATTTGCATCGCTTGGTGTCAGAGAAAAAAACACCTGATACCTCTTCTTATGGTAATAACATTTTTGGTGCTTTCTGTAGCTGGATTTTGGAACGAATCCACATTTTTCAAGCTCTTGAACACACGGCTTTCTGGAACTCTTGAGAATATTCTCTATACCATTAATCCGGCTGAAAGTTTCGGTATTTTCCCATTTGAATTCACGGTTTGCAAGAATATCAGCGATAACATCTGCTTTTCTGGAATTCTCGTCTTCTTTGTTCTGCGGTAGATTCTGCTTTTCATATTCAAGCGCGGAATATAAAACTCCGTAGCAATAATCTTCTATCTCATTCTTAAACAGATTTGCTTCGGTACAAGGAATTGAAAGAGTTATAAAACCGTCTGAATCATATTCACTTTTTGCGTTTATACCATTTAACCCCTGCTCAAGTTGTTTGTTTTTCTCTTTAAGTTCATGATTTTTTGCTTTCAGTTCATCGATAATGCCAGAAGTTTCAGTAATATCCGTTTTGCAGACTTTGTTGTCGGCAGGAATCCGGCATTTTAGCTCTTTCAGTTCGTCAAGCAGCTCTTTATTTTGGTTACGTAGTTTTTTAAGTTCTGTCTTTGTTTTTTGCAGCTCCATCTCCAGTTTTTTGTTTTCAAACTTGTATTTGCCATCTGATTCACAAGAAATAAGTGTATTATTTTCAGAATCAGATGAAATGAATTTGGGTTCACGTAATTTTAGGGCCTCATTCAGTATAAAAGCGCAGAATTCTTCATAAGAAGTACATTCAAATATTTTTTTTGTTATTTCAGTTTTGTTTTTTTGTGTTTCAATTGTTATTTTTGCATCAGGACTTAAAATAAAAGTTTCTTTAAGCCGCCTTTTCTGACTCTCAAAGAGTGCTTTTAAGAAAGATTTAAACCTTTCTTTATCATCTTCCGTTGACAAACAATCCCACATATTCCCTTTAAGTTTGCCAATATGCTTTTCCATAATCATTTGTTTGAAGTGTTCGCACAGATGTTTTATGCGTTGTTCATCATCAAAATCTATGTTCAAAACAGAAAGTCCTTTGTCATACCGATGATTGATGTCCATAAAATACAGATCATTTGCGAGTTTTTCCATCCATTCCTGCGGAAATAATAACTTGCCATCTTCATCTGCGTAAAACGTAATCCTAAGTTCATCAGCTTTTATGTCAACGTCATTTATTTCAACACAAAAGTCTTGTAATATCTCCCTGTTTACTTGAACGACATCGGGGAAAAGGCGTTTACCCAAATAGGCGCGGCAGTTATTAAAAAACGCCGTTAAAAACCGCAGGACAGAAAAAGTTTCTGAGTATTCCAATCTGTTGTCAGCTTCATTGTATTTGATTGATATACATTCTTCAGATTCATTTAGAAGACCTTTAAATGTAAAATAAAAAGACTTGTTTTCTCGTTGCAAATAAACAGAACCACATTCAAGCTCAAATTTAAAACAGTATTTGAGAGTATCCGCCTGAAAAACCGGGAAATTTATTCCAAAGCCGCTGAATGTTTTAGCGATACAATCCGCTATATCACAAACCTTAGTTTTTCCTCTTAAATAAATACAATCGTCGTATGTTGTCATTATTATGCCTCCATACATATATATTGTTTTTTTTAGCTGGAATTGACACTTTTTGAAATATTTTCATTTTTTTTTACATAAAAATGAACTTATCAAAAGGAATAGTTTAAAATAAGAAAGCAAACTGACGTATCAGATTGCTTTCTTGTCAACACGTAGAAAAGAAATTAATCGTTATGACTTTTTGTTTAGTCAATATCCAGTATATTGATTTTCTTTTTCTTCAAAAGGAATGCAAATGCACTGCCCGAAACAATACTGTCAAAAGCGTTTCCTATTCCAAACAGCAACGCTATTCCCATCAAGGTTGGAGTCCACATTCCGCATAAGTACAAAACAAATGCAGTTCCATAATAAATTGAATTTGTTACTATAGATTCAAAAAGCATGTAATTTGTTTTGCCAAGCCCATAGAATTCACAGTCAAAAACATTTTGAAGTGCATAAAGAACATAAAATCCCAGAAGCAGCATAACAAGATTAAACAGTTTATCAACATCAGAAAACTGAAGTACATTAGCCATAAATACTTTCCATGTCGGAATTGTGATAAACCACAAAGCACAGACAATCACTGTTACAGCAAAATAACCGAGCGTATTATTCTTAACAGCTTTTTCATCAGTGCCGATTTCCTGCTTTATAAGTTCACCAAGCTGATTTATCGGAAGAAGCAGCCAGCCCCAGATAAAACTGTTTGCAACCCAGTAAGTTCCCTGCTCATTTACCATATTCACCATACGACTTATCATAAGCATATATGCAAGGTTCCTTACAAAAGATTCAAGTCCCGAAATTCCACCAATTTTAACAAAATCCTTTGCCCATGAAAACGAAAGCTTTTCTTTATTGAAGATTGAGTAACCATTTTTTGACAAAAGTACAACTGAGACAGCAAACAAAATTATGTTTACAATAATGTTACTGTAGCCGATTCCGTTTACACCGAGATTTGCAGAAATGTCTAATGTAGAAACAAAGAAAGTATCAAAAATTACACTTAAGATAAGCCTTGCAACTGTAAGAATATAAACATATTTTGATTTACCGAGCGTAATAAGACAAACAAGCATAAAGCTGCTGAGCAATGCAAAAATGTTTGCAATACTTTCAATACGGATATAAACGGCTGATTCTGCAATAATGTCTTTACTTGTTGCCATTACAGACAAAAGCGGATTTGTAAAACAACATATCAATACAGAGCATACCGTATAAACGCAGAATGAAATTATCAAACCGGTTTTTATGCGATTTGTATATTCTGTTTTTTGCTCAACCACTTTTCCCATGAAAAAGTAAAGCGGCAGAATGATTGCTTCATCCAGAATTTCGTAAAGCAGATTTATCCATGAAAGCTGACCTGCAATAGAAAACGACCATTCTCCCGGCAACTGTCCCAAAAAGAAGACTCTCAAAGTTGTGTAAATAGTCGGACACAATCCCATAATCAACAGGGCTGTGAACAGTTTCCAGTTCAAATTCTTCAAAGATTTAAAGATTTTATTCATTTTTTTCCTCCGTACATTTAAATAGGGGCAAATAACTTGAGAGTTGTCAGTTTTTCAAAAATTATTTGTCAAATTTGCTTAAGTTGAACGAAATATGAATAAGATAAAGCTGTATACAAATACGGTTGCGGTCAAAAAAATCATTTTCATCATTTTCTGCACAATACATAAGACCCATAAATCTTTTAAAATGAATCTGTTCGTCTTCATCAAGAATGTTAAAAATATTCGTTTTCTTTAATTCTTCAGGTTCTAGATCCAGTTCTCCATTTGGATCAAAAAGATAATTCCATCGTTCTTCTAAGGAGGCATTCTGTATATCAAGTGCATCTGTTATCTTCTTTAAATAATGATTCAAAATTGTCATCAGCTTTTTACTTACACTTTTATCAGTCATTGCGGCAATATATGCTCTGACATCATACATAGAATCGAGAACAAGTTCTTCCCAGAATTTTTTTTCATAGCTGTTGTATTCGCGGGAAAAAAGTTTAAAAACAGCAAAATTTTCGCTTACATGAGTAAGCATATTTCGTTCTGAATAAAGGAACTTATTATAAAGTGCACTCTTGTTGGCGGCACGTTCAGATTTTTTTGCAATAATTTTTCTGCGCTGGTTTCTTTTATCAAGATATGGTTCATGTTCCCACTCAAGCTCTGTTTCTTGAAAACATTTACATTCAATAGGACGTATAAAAGTTTCTTTAAGATCTTCACTACCTGCAAAAAAGCTCTGAGAATACTGCAAGTCTTTAAAACCAAAATCAAGTTTTCGGAGTTTTTCCAAATTCTCTTTTTTGTTTTTTATTTCGTTTTTTGCAACAGAAGTTCTGTAATTTGTTTTTCTTGTATTTGGAAAAACCGGGAGAATGTTCTTCTGCTGTTCGCGAACAAAATTCAATTCATTGTTTTTATTCTCAACGAATTATAATTAGATCAAATGCTGTACCGTAAAAAACTTTGCAGTTTTCAATCCGGTACAGCATTTGACGAGACTAATTTTATGCACTGTATCTCATTTTATATTCATCAATATGCAGAGGGTGTTCCAATAGCAAATCACGAATATTACTGCTCAAAACAGAACCTATAGATTCATATTTTTTCCCGTCAGGACTTTCTTTTATTAAAAAACCTGCCGGATTTACCATAATATATGTATCTTTCATGTTATTCTCAAAAACAGCACCTTTTATGCCGTAATTTTTTACACAAAAAGACTTCCATTCCTTAGCATTGATAAGCATAGCTTCGTTACAGCCGAATGACTGACAGCGGAGAACTTTCCAACGGTCAATATTCAATTCTCTAATAAATGGAACAAAATTCTCATTCTTATTAAATGAATTGACGACTGTATTCAGTTTAATTTTGCAGTCTGAATTTTTACGTATATAACGGCAAATTTCTAAAAGTCTTTCATTTGTCAAAACTGTTCCGTTTTTATCACATGAACCGATTTTTCTTTTTATGTCATCTGAAAAAGAATGAAATGAAATACCTATACAATCAAGATAAGGCAGTACAGAATCCATAACAGATTCAGAAAGCATAGAACCGTTTGTAATAACACTTGTAGAAAGACCCTGGTTTTTTGCAAAGCGAATCAGAGAAGGCAACTGTTTTATTAAAAATGGTTCTCCGCCTGCAAAATTGATTGAATTGAAAAATCCTGATTCTGCTGTATTTCTGACGACAGCTTTCATCAGCTCAAAATCTGTTTTTTGTTTTTGCTCATATCTGGCAAAGCAGAATTTGCATCCGTAATTACATGCTTCAACCAAATGATAGTTTAGTTTCAGATTTTCCATTTGTGATTTTTCCATATTTCTTCTCCTTTCTTACTATTAATTAGTAACAAGGAAAAGCTGAGTTGACATTTTTTTTTGAACAACTTCGGAGAGTACCATTAACGGTCTCCTAGGAGAGTGGTTTAAACATTACTTGGAGAGTCTTTAAACGTTGTTTGGAGAGTTCGTTCTCTCTGTAGGGAGAGCTTGTATGTTTCCGCAATTTGTATTGTTGTATTACAAGGAAATTACTCCGAATATTCGAGTGCTTTTAATTTCTCTTTAAACTTGTTTATCGTCCTGCTTGCGTCTGTTTTATCACGCCTGAACATAGCGGCAACTTCTTTTTGCGTTGGCAGCTCATCGTTGGACAGAAAACGTTCCAAAATGTTTTGAGCCTTTTCTGTTTGGGCAAAATCACGATTTTTAAGCAAATTGCTAATATGTTTGTTGTCAATTTTTACGCAATTTTTTAAATCGCTTAAAACTTGCTGTAAAAGCAATGCAGAAAGATATGGCTTTGTTCTGTCCTGGCTTTTGGTGCAGAATAATTTATCAATATCAAAGAGAAAATTGTTTATTTTTGAGATTATTTCGTTTTGCTCAAACTGTGAAATAACTTCTTCATCAGGCTTTTTATAACGGTTGGCTTCAAGAGCTGCAGCAGAGTCTAAAAGTAAAAATTTATCACCATTTGATGAAACTGCGTTTTCACTCTGCACTTTCGACTGAAAGTACAATGCTACAAGTTCTGCAATTTCTTTTTCTTCACAATCGAACATCCCGGCAAGTTTTTGCTGTATCTCTGTCTGCTCAATATCTTTTCCGTATTCTTGTGCATCCTGTAGAATTTTTATTATTATACGCTTTTTTTGCTCGGGTAATTCAATTATATTTTGTTCAAAATCAGTATTTCTATAGTTCGCTCTGCCGATTTCCTGTTTAAGAGCAGCAGAAATGTATTTTATGTAGTCTTCTGCCTTTCCATGAAAAGCCGTAAGGCTTAACTTTACACAGTTCATTATTTCTATGGTCGCATTCTGTAACCGATACTTGCTGTACACAAGAGCTGCCCAACGCCAGATATCCCTCGCAATTTTTGTACGGAGTGTTATGAATTCGGCATTTTCTTCATTACGAGCAGAAATGTCGAATACTAAGATTTTTTCAGCCGTTTCTTTAATTTTGGCTTCAAGAACTTTTTTTTTGAGAACTTTCTTAATGTATTTTATGTAGTTCTCTGCATTTCCATGAAAAGCCGTAAGGCTTAACTTTACACAGTCCATTATTTCTGTAGTCGCGTTCGGTAACCAATACTTGCTGAACTCAAGCTCTGCCCAACGCAAGATATAATCCGCAATTTTTGTACGGAGTGTTATGAATTCAGCATTTTCTTCATTACGAGCAGAAATGTCGAATGCTAAGATTTTTCCAGCCGTTTCTTTAATTTTGGCTTCAAGCTGTTTTTTGTCCATCGATAAAAACTCCTGAAACCATCTTACAATGCAAAAAATGTATCTAACGCTTTTAACGCTTCTTTGCCGCTGGAAGCTTCCATTGCTCCCATCAGATTATTCAGGTAGTAAAGCGATGTAACATCGTACAACTCTGGATTTTCAAGACAGGCTTTGCCGTCCTTGTGTTTAACAAACTCAACTTTCCCGTACACGATTTTCTTGATATCAGCATTAAAGAATTTTTCCGCAAAATTTAAGACGCACATAAGCACCATAGGAAGCGGCTTTTGCCCAAAAGTTATATCAGCATACAGTTCTACATCCTCTTCCATTTTAGAAAGCATTGCACGGAGTCTGCGCTCATGGCTTTGTTTTGTTTCCACAAAATCAGTGTCAATTGTCTCGTAAGAAATGTGTGCACCTATTTTTGTATTTATTTTGTCAAGTTCCTGCTGAAATATTCCTGCATTTGTGCCTGAATGACCTTTTTCGGTGACAGTCTTTAAAAGTACAACTTTTACTTCATCGTCTTTCTTGAGTTTTTCTGCAAGCACTGCATTTATAGGAAAAATTACTTTTTCTTTATAAGAACAACCTGCATTGCCTGTTTCTGCATAGCATACAGAATCATGCTCAAAAGTTACTTCCTTCATCGGGATATCAGCAAATATAATTTTTTTTATTCGTTTCGGATTATTTTTCCCCTGAGATTCATAATATCGATCTTCAAGGGCCTTTTTCTGTGCTTCAAGTTCCTTTTCTTCCTGCATAGCTTTTTCGCGTTCGAGTTCTGCGACTTCCTTTTCCCGCATAGCTCTTTCGCATTCGAGCGCTTCGAGTTCCTTCTGCTTTTTTAACTCATCATTTGAATAAATCCGTGAGATTTCAATTTTGCTTTCCTTAAGATTATCGATGTCGTTTCCATAGGAATCTTTTTTGACGAAATAACGTTCCGGGTCAAAGCCCTTTCCAGAAAAATATTTCATATTTAGTAAAACCTCAATTCAATTATAATATTTTTCACGTTATGAACATGAAGCGTAAAACTTACGCTCATTATAACCTATCTTTTTATCATCTGCAAAATATTTGTAGTGTGTCAGATGATAAAAACCACATACATTGCAAAAATATTTGCGTTTCGGAATATTTTTGCCCCTAAATTTATTATGCCTGCTTGTATTGTTCAATATAGCCCCGGCTTCGCGTTCTGTATAGCAGATTTTGTCCTCCGCATAACATCTTATGTCGTTTTCATATAAATCTTTCATACCCATCCTCCTACTATTTACAAGTGACAGAAAAACTACAAGTTGACAGTTTTACGATATTTTTTAGAAAAAACTCATTATCTCTGCGCTTGGTTCTTTATTGAATGTTGACTTGTCAAAGAATTTGCTGTATATCTGGAACAGATTGCGGTGGAGCCTTCGGGCGACACTTTAGGATCGGAGCCGATACGTTCGGCTCCTTTCATTTTTTAACGAACTCCTAAAGGATTATTTTTCAACTGAATCATCAGCTTGCTGTATAACCTATTCCAAGTATTTTCTTTTTGTCCTCAATTTGCTTTGCACGTTCTTTTATATGTTTTAGCGCTGGAATCGGACGGCTGGTAATTTTAAGTTCCTCTTTTTCGAGCTCATCAATTTTACCGGCATCTTTGGCAGCCATAGCTTTGATAATATCAACGATGTCGTCAATTTGTTCTACGCCGATGGCAACACCTCCTGTTATATTTGCAATCCATGAGAAAAACTCAGGATAGTCAAGATTGGAAATATGCCGGCTAAAATCTCCGATTTCTATTTCATACAAAGATGCAAGGCTGCGGTAATCAATATGTGTAGAACAATAAACTGAATTAATTGTAACGTGTTTTCCAAAAAGTGATTTCACGATTTCAAAATAATCATATTGATACGGACAGTTACAAGGCTCATGTGGACCGGCATCTCCAAAGAGAACAACGGAATGTGTATTTATTTCATTCCAGTTCATTTCAAGTGCATCATTCAAGGCATCTTCCACTGCTTCATCGGCATCACCTCCATTCCCATCACGTGTTGAGGTGATAAACATTTGTAACTGTTCAACATTAACTGTAAGCGGTTGAACTTTTGTGATATATTCATCTCCACTTCCGTGGTCAAGATAAAAAACAATACCGATACGGAGATTCGGAATAAGCTGAAATAAAGTTGAACATATTTCCTTAAACTTGGATTTTAATATACTGTGATAAGAACTCATTGAACCAGTTAGATCGCCCATTAAAACCAAATCAAGACCTTTGTGCGCCTGCTGTTTCTTGTGAATCTGCTGTTTTATAGATTCATTTTTGAGAATATTATTTACCTTATCCTGTTTTTTTACTGCATTAATATCAAAACTTTTTAATGCCTTATGTTCCTGTTTTTTTACTAGTCCACCTGCTCCCGGAATTTTGAGAGCCGGAAGGTTGATTTTGTTTTCAATTTTAGAATCTGTTGTGTTCTTCATTTTTGTCTCCTTACGCTGCTTTGCGGGAATTACGGTTTTCACGATAGGTGTTGTTATACTCAGCCCGCTTTTTTGAATCTGAGAGTATTTCCCAGATTTTATTTAAATGCATTGTTATTACTGTAAATTCTTCTTTATCTTTATCAGAAGCTGTATCCGGATGATATTTTTTTGCCATCTTCCGATACTGTTTTTTTAAAGCTCTTTCACTAAGCTTACTGTAATCAAAGTTGGGATTATATTCTTCCCTGAACATGAACTCATAATAATCTTCCCATTCAGCTTCGGCGGCTTCTGAAGCAGCTTCATCTCCGCCTTCGGATGCAGTTGCATATTCATTAAGAATATTTATGATATCTGAATAGCCCTTACAGTAACACAAGCCTTCAACAGCATTACGATAACATTCGGCAAAAAAGAATGACTTAAAATTCTTATCTGCTTCGAGAATGCAGTTTTCAATTTTTTCAAGCCAGATGGAAAAATCGAGCCCTGTTGATTCTGCATGCTCTTTTACAGCTTCATATTGACTTTTTAATTCTTCGTTTACATTGCTGATTTCATCAATTGGAATTGAGAAGCCCTTGAATGTTCCGCCGGCATATTTTTCATCAAGCTCTTTGAATTTTTGCAAATTCTCTTCGAGGGTATTTATTGCAACACGAATTGTCTCTTTTACGACAATTTTCGCTTTTTGGCCGTCATCTTTGTCATCAAAAACAATGTTGTCCATCGTTTCTGACATCGCTTTCATATCTTCAAGCTTTCGGTTATATTCGTTTATTTTTTCATTCAGATTATTTTCGATTTCAGAACAATTTTTTTCCCATTTTTCTTTTTCTACCTCAAATGTTTCTCGCATTGTTTTTTCTGTAGAAGAAATACTTTTTTCCTTTTCTTTGACTTCAGAAAGACGTTTGGCAATGTCTTCTTCAAGCTGTTTGCATTTTTCTTTGCGTGAATTCAGGTCTTTTAATTTGTCATCAAACTCTCGCTTTTGCTTTTCTGCAATTTTTTGCTTTTCAGAGTATTTTTCTTTTTCCTTCGTGTATTCCTTTTCCGCTTTCTCGGCTTTTTCAACTCGCACTTTCATTGCAGAACGCTCGTCCTTGATATTCTGACGTTCCCTTTCCAAATCAGAATCTTTTTTAATGACTCTTTGCTCATCTTTTTTTATACTTTCACTACGGATATGAAGTGTCATTTCTTCTTTTCGGTTTGCCTCGGCACGATTTTTTAAATCTTCCTCCCATGCACTCAATCGTACCTGTTCTTTCTGCAATTGCTGTTGGAGTTTCTGATTTTCTTCTATAATTAATTGGAAATCTGAAACCTGTTCATTGAAACGTAAAATTTTTTCTTGGAGTGTTTTTTCGCTTTCAATTGTGTGATTCAAAATCTCAAGCGATTGAGTATTAATTGCTGCTGATTTAGAAAGATTCCTCTCAGTTCGCTTTACACGTTTCTCCTGTTCCCTCTTATTAAAAATTTCTTGTTTGGCTTTTTCCATTGCCCGTTTTTTGTTATTCCAAAAATCTAAATGCATATTCACCTCTTATATAAGATACAAGAGGTGAATTGTCTACGAGTTGACACTTTTTAACAATTTTTTTTGAAATGAAAGTATGGAGATAAATTATCCGGCTTCTTTAATCCAGGTTATTGAGCTGCCGTTTATTTTCTTAATCCAATCTTTGTTTTCTTTATAACTCCATTGATCGGTCATTATCCACAGAATCCGCTTTTTACGTATAATTCTTGGCTTTTGGGCATAGCCGTCTGTAAATATTATCATACCATCGTAAGTGTCAGATTTTTCATAGTAGTCGATTGCCGCCTGAAAATCCGTTCCTCCTCTTCCTTTAACTTCAAGAGATTTTTCGGCTTTTTTTAGGTCCATTTCCTGTGTAATCTGTGTGTCAAAGACTATGACTTTGATTTCTTTCGCCCCATATTTGAAGAAGCGGTTTATAATCGAAAAGAAATTCTCCAAATCTCTATTAAGAATTGAAGCACTTGAATCAACAGCGACCAATAGCTTGAAAGTGTCTTTGTAGCGGCTTCCCATATAGTCAAAACCATAACGTCGGTTAGGGCGGAGTCTTGTCAGCGTGCGGCTGTTAGACCTTACGGAAGTGCGGAATTGTGCAAGAATATGTTTGTAATCCATGTGGATTGTTTTACTTGCAAGAATTTTCTCTATCAAATCACCGCCGACGCTGCCCCACTGGTTTGTTCTTGCGGCCTTTTCAACCTGGTCCTGAATCCTGTCACTCATTTCGCTGTTTTCTTCCCAAAGATCGCTTGATTCATAATCAGCCAGATTCTGGTCAGAAAGTGCGCCACCTTCCTGTGTGTCGGGGCAGATATCTTTCAGCGATTTGTAGTATTCTTCGTAGCTCTGTTCTTCTTTTAGATTGTAATATCTCGCAGAAATCAAAGTTTCGTCGCAGTTATGACAATGTTCCCGGACAGTGATATCGCTTGCCTTTTTGAGTGCAATTCTGTTCGGTTCCAATGGCGCACGTTCATAAGGGTGCTTTAGCAGAATGCGGTAAATCTCAGTTGTAAGCAGCGTTTCTACGGATTTTTGATTTTGCTCGACAAGGAACGGATTATATTCAATTCTGCCCTGTCCTGTACGGAACATCGATAACAGCGATTGGTTTTCAGTAAGCTTATGTGAACATAGTACATCAAAAAGGAGCGGCTCTGTCAAAAACCAGTTTTGGGAAATAGTCGAAAGTATTTCTTTTGCGTTTTTCATGTATCTTACCTTAAGCTTGCAACAAATTCGGTGACTTTTTTGAAAGTCGTTTCGCAATGCTCCACAATAAAGGCGAGCGTGTTCGGGTATGTGCTTGAGCTGAAAAGATTTGCAAAGTGAGCCATCGCTTCGCGCAAGTTATGTTCTTCCAGAAAATCATAGTATTTTGAAAGATTACTTGCCATTTTAACGTATTTTCCCCTGTTGCAAATACCGTCACATTCCTTTTCAAGAAACGGAAAGATAGAATCATTGATAACTGCAAATTCCGGCGTTTCATACGTTTCAAGTTTTTTTCTGTTGAGATTGAAATCTCCGAGAAGAAGCGCGCTTGCGGAAAGGATTCGGTTTTTGTCCAGAAAATCAAAGAAGCGGTTCGCGCTTTTTTGTCCAATTATTCCGGCAATAATGGATTTATGAGCCTCAGAGAGCACTTCTTTTTGCAAAATGATGTCTGAAACGCGCTGCCATGCACGGCGGTCAGGTGTTTTTTCAAGGCAGTTGTCCGTGGTGTTACTGTTTCCGTCAAGTTCAGAGTGGTTGGCGGAGATGTATTTTATTACACGTTCGTCAATGTTGTTCTTGTTTGCCCACAAGAGCCATTCATCTACGCTCGGTACAAACTCGTAAATGTTAAAGCGCGAAACAAGTGCAGGGTCAAGCTCCGTAAGCTGGTATTCTTCACCATTGTTCACAGCACTTATAATCCGGCTGCCTTCCGGCAGGGATTTTCCGGCAAGCTTGCGGTTTAGTGCCAGATCCATGATTGTCTGAAGAACTTCGGGGCGGGCGCGGTTCAGCTCATCAAGAAAAAGCACCACGGGTTTTCCGTCTGTCGGAAACCAGTATGGCGGCAGAAATTCGGTCTTACCTTCTGATTCGTTTTTGTGCGGAATACCGATAAGGTCACCGGGATCACTCATCTGTCCTAAAAAGAGTGTAACAACCTTTGCGCCTTTGGACGTAAAGAATTTTTCAAGAATCTGACTCTTGCCTATGCCATGTTTTCCCATGAGCATGATGTTCTGAGAAGACGGAGTGGCTTCAAGCACTTCAAGTAAAAGATTTGTGTTGATTTTGGTATTCATATGGTTAAGCTCCTTTTTAGTACCAGTTTTTTGGTTCCAATTCGATATCGTAATCGTCGTATTCGCTTTCGTTGTCGTAATCATCTTCATAAGGGTCGTAGCAGCCGGACATAAAAGCTTTCGGTTCGATTTTGCAGTTTTTAGGAATTGGCGGGATTGAAAGATTTTTGCAGTATGCAAACGCCATGTAACCGATTTCCTTAAGATTTTGTGGAAAGTTAATTTTAGTGAGATTTATACAATCTAAAAATGCTGTTTGCCCGATTTTTTCGATACTATCTGGAATTACAACCGATTTAAGATTTTTACACTTAAAGAATAAGGAAGATGGGATTTCTTTCATTCCTTCCGGCAGGATTATATGCTCAATTTGAAATTTATCATTGAAGAGAGAGTTTGCCTTTACCCTGTACCCATCTAATGGTGAGTTTTTTATGAGATAAATTAACGTTGAATTGTTATCAAAGTTTTTCTTTTTCAGTAACTCTGAGAAATTTTCCAGGGCTTTTAAGAAACGATCTTTTTCGTAGTAGTTGAACTGAAAAAACTCTGTACATCCTTTGGTAAAGCGGAGTGAAACATCCATTCTGATATCTGTTCCTATAGCTTCTGCAATTTCAAATTTTCCTCCGCCAAGCCATTCGATTTCTGTTTTAATCTGCTCAAAGAATATGCTGCTATCGCAGTGTAAGTAATAATCAAACTTTTCTTCCCAGCAGATTTCCTCAAAAAAATCAATTCTTTTTTGCCCGGTATAGTTTTCCAAATCAAGCAAATGCCTGATTTGTGTAGATTTGTGCTGAGCAGAAACACAGGTAATCCCTTCTACACCTTCAGAAAGCTTCAGGTAAATCTT
>JAEEGL011347145.1_pt1 | contig 30001 bp, 31 predicted proteins | sample 9134231 | NCBI WGS metagenome assembly JAEEGL01 (sample SAMN16246548, study PRJNA631951) | gut metagenome | biome: gut microbiome; feature: rumen; material: fiber-attached | host: Bos | place: Iran: Karaj | collected 2018-10 | reverse complement strand
ACCCCGGCCGGAAAAAAGCACATCCACCAGGCCATCCGCGAGATATCCTACAAGAAGGACGAAAACCTCACCAAATATCCCAAGACCCATATCATAAAGGCCCGTCTGCTCGCCGTGATACACGAATATGAGGCCGCTCTCGAAAGCGCCAAGGAGGGCATAAGGCTTCAGAAGGCGCGTGAGCGTGACAACGACTATATGGAGCGTCTCACCGATTTTTACGACTGCCGCGTCACCATAGAGGTCGCAGAGCAGCTCGAAAAGATCAACGCCGTCAGCAAAAAGATGGAGGGGCAGGAGCTCAAAAACCTGGAGATACTCAGCATATTTGCCGCGGTCATCGGCCTTATCACGGGCGGCATCTCGCTCGCCGGCGGAACCGCGAACATCACCGTGTTCGACTCCATGCGCATAATCCTGGTGCTTTTCGGATCGGTGATATTCACCTTCTCGCTGTTTTACATGCTCAGCCACCGCGATCTTTTCAAGACCAGGACCAATCGCATCATCACCATAATACTTCTCGCGCTGTGCTTCATCGCGGGAGGCGCTATGATAGCGATCGGCTGCCTGAGGGTATGATAAGTCAAAATGAAAGCTGCCCGAAAGGGCAGCTTGAATATTGACTTTTTTGAGGTTTTGTATTATTGTCCCGCATCCTGCGCCGGTGTAAAATATGATCAAAGAAGTGAAAGGAGGGTATCCCTTGAAAAAAGGCGAGGCAAGGCGTATCTTCGCAGACACCTTTCTCGAAGTGTCAAAAAGCACCCCGATAGACAGGATAACGGTAAAGGAGATCGTAAAGCGCAGCGGCCTGTCCAAGCAGAGCTTTTACAACTGCTTCGACACAAAGGCCGACATGGTCTTATGGATCCACAAGGGGGAGACCGAGCGGCTCATAGCCCGTGTCGGCTCCGACGGATATACCCTCCGCGATTTTTTGACGGACATAATAGGCTTCTGGTTCGATCATAAGGCGTTTTGGGTAAACGCCATAAAGCACACCAACGGCAACGAGCTGTTCCTTTTTACTTCGTCGAGGAACACCTACGACACGGTTTCGGACTATTTGAAGAAAAAGCTCGGCGGCTATCCCGCCCACGGACGACTTTTCGCTCAGGGCGTTCATTTACGGCATAGGCTCCATGCTGGCGTATTGGGCGCTCAGAAAGAACGACTTTACAAAGCAGAGCTTTCTCGACATGACCTTTGCGAGCATGCCCGAAAACCTCAAACCGTATTTTGGCATACAATGCTGCGGGCGGCAGTCCGCGGGAGACGCGAAATAAGGAGGCGGATATGAAGAAAATAAAAAGAGCGGTCGTATTTTTGCTGACGGCCGCGCTGCTCCTGACGGCAGTTTATCGCGTTTACGTATCCGTTGACCGGCTCCCCGTCTCGGAGCCATATTCTGATGTCACGCTCAACGAAACGGGCAGCTCGTACTTCTGTAATGACGCAAGCAGATTGATAGTCGCCCGATATGACAAATTCCTTAAGGTGATCAAGGGCGAAGTCTATTATTTGCATCTTGACAGGTATCGGCAATACAATTTCACCATCTTGATACGGGACGAGTCGCCTGATTACGGCAGCGAGGAGTTTTTTCTCAATGCGATCGCCGGGGTGAAAAATATAAGGGCGCAGGCAGACTCTTCTGTGGATGTGCTCGTGCAGACAAGGATCATGAAAAGGGTGATATTCGCTCTGTTTTACCTGGCGCTCATACTTTGGTGTGCGTGCAGGGTGGGAGTAAGGCCGTACGATATAACCGCTTTGGATACGGCGGCGCCCGTGGTATTTGCCTTGTCCGCCATGATCCACGTGATAATGTCATTGGTTATGGGCGAGGGCTTTTGGGATATTATTCCTTACGTATTGCTGATCTTCGTGCCCCTTGCCGTCGTCTTTCTTATTCTTCGCATGCAGAAAAAACGCGAACAGGGTTGGATATGAGAAAATGACGCCGGGCGCTCCGAGAGCGCCCGGCTTTTTTGCGCGTGTTGCATTTTGCGGCGGAAGATTATAAAATATAGGCGTGAGCATCCTGCTTTCAAGGAGGGCTTTATGAAGAAAAAAGGCAAAAAAGCGGTAGCTACCTCCGCGGCCGCAGTGATAACCGCGGCGGGAGTGATGATAGCCGGAGCGGTGGAAACGCCGTCCGAGCTGCTCTCTGCCGAGGAGCAGAGCAGCGTACAGACCGTACACAAGACCGACGCCGTCCTCGCGGACGGGCCGGATGATATGGAAGAGGATACCGAAGAGGATAAAAAGCAGACCGGCTGGCGCGCGGCCGTGAGGAAAAAGCTTCTCGCCATGCCTCTTGCGGTAAAGATATTGGTCATACTTCCGCTGTGGCTTTTGGGCTCGGCGGTGATAGCCGCGGCGGGCGCTCTGTGGCCGCTGGCGGCCCCGGTGCTTTCAAAGGTGCTCTACTGCGTCGCCATACTGATCGCGGTCTTCGGCACCTTTATCCTGTCGGCAAAGACCTTCTTCCCCAACATGCCGGTAAAAAAGCTGCTCAACCGGCGCACCATCCCCTGCCTTTTGGGCGGCGCCGCCGTGATGACTGCGGCAGACTACGTCCTGCCTCTCGTCTGGGACGGATATAAAAACGTGAGGAGCATAGTCGGGGCCGTACTTTTGGGGCTGGTCCTCGCCGCGTCCCTTGTGTCTCTTCTTGTCAGAAGGGCGAGAAAAAGAAGGCCGGCTCCCGCGCCCGCAGCCTCCGGCACCACCATAACCACCGCGTCGGGGGAGAGCTACACCGTTCATTTCCCCGAGGATGACAAATAAAAGAGCGCGGCGTCTGCCGCGCGGAAAGCGAGGACACTATGGCTGAAAAAGTCGGGACTTTGATCAAAAAGGCCCGCACGGCCGCCGGACTCACCCAGGAGCAGCTTGCGAAAAAAGTGACCGGCGCCACTGCGACCGACATCGGCAAGGCCGAAAGAGGAGAAAAGGAGCTTACCCAGGAGCAGCTCAAGCAGATCGCCAAGGCTACCGGAGTCACCCAGAAATCCCTGCTCGAAGCCCCGAAGGGGGGAACTTCTTCCCAGAAGACCTCTTCGACCGGCGTAAAACTGACCGCCGCGGAAAAGACTCTCGTGGAGCTTTACCGCAAGGCCGACGCAAAGACCAAAGAGGCCGCGCTGAAGGTGCTGAGAGGGGAGAACGAGGGCGGAAGCTCGGTGCTTGAAAATCTGCTGGGCAGCGCCATAAACCTGATCACCGGAAAATAAAAATCAGGACAGCGAAAAAACGTCTCTCAAAAAGCGATACAGGGGCATAAGGCTGTCGTACGCCTCGATAAGGGTCTCGGTGAAGGAGGGCGAGTACAGCGCCTCGCCGTAGTCCGAGGTATAGCGTATGCTGAGGCTTTTTCTGTTGTACCATTTTTCGAGCTCGTCGCCCACGCGCCCCTTGGGGCGCTTGTACTCCTGCCCGTCGAGGGAATAATCGCCCTTTACGGTGCGGATCAGCTCCTTGAACCGCTCCGGAGCCGCGTCTATGGCCTTGCGGTAATTTTCAAGGACCTCTACGGGCGCGTACCAGAATCCCATGCCGTAGGAATAGTTGAAGGGCGATATCTCGAACCAGAACGCCGGCACCTCGTCGTGGTGCGAGCCGGTCTGGATTATGAACCACATATTGTCCTTGTAAGGACCGCGTCCGAAAAGGCGCCGCGCGTCGCGGTAGATCCGAGAGACGTGGCAGGTGAAACGCTCGTTTTCATAGCGGGCGTTCATTATATCGGCAGAGCTTTGAGCAAGCTCGCGCATGGGCTTGAGCACGAAGCTTTCGTAATCGCCCTTGTGCTCGAGAAACCACGGTCTTTCGTTGTTGAAAAAGACGCCCAGCATAAATTCCTGCGTCTCGGGGGAGAAACCTTCGAACATACGCTTTCCTCTTTCGCTTTTTTTACAGTATATCATATTTTCGGGAGACGTTCATGCAAGCTTTCGATTTTATCGTAAAAACCGCAAAGGATCTTGAAAACGCCGTGCGCGAGTTCGGCATAGTGCCGCTTTTCAAAAACTCGGTGCCCGGCTTTTCGGTGGCAGAGCACGTCTGCCCCGAGGCGTGGTTTCAGGACGAGGAGGGCGTCTGGGAGTGGAAGGGCCCGGTGATAAGAGGCACCGGCTGCGCTTACGGCAAGTTTTTCGAAAACAAGGCCGCCTTCGTGAGTCCGGAGCTCTTTTCAGATCTTGCGAATTACCGCAGGAACGGATACGACTTTGACGCTCGCTTCGACGACGGCCTCGCGCGCTTCGACGACCGGTATCTTTACGAGCTAGTAAGCGAGAACGCGCCCGTGCTTTCAAAAGACCTCAAGGCGCTGGGCGGCTACGGCAGGGACGGCCGCAAGGGCTTTGACGCCTGCGCCGCCCGTCTTCAGGCCGACTGCTATATCCTGATAAGCGATTTCTATTATGAGCGCTCAAAAAAAGGCGAGCCATACGGCTGGGGCGTCGCCGTTTATTCCACTCCGGAAAAGCACATGGGCCGCGAGTTTACGAAAAAAGTCTACCGCAGATCACCCGAACAGTCGTATCAAAGGCTGTTCGGACATATAAAGGGGCTTTTCCCGCAGGCGCCGGACAGGATGATAAAAAGATTTTTGAAATAAAAAAAGGACCTTGGAAAACCAAGGTCCTTTTTTGTTGATCGTTATCAGTCGAAAAGCGGGGTGGAGAAGTAACGCTCGCCGGTGTCGGGGAGGACGCAGACGACGGTCTTGCCCTTACCGAGCTTTTTGGCCAGACGCTGGGCGGCGCACACGTTGGTGCCGCTGCTTATGCCGCACATAAGGCCTTCCTTGGAGGCGAGGTCTTTCGCGGTCTGCAGAGCTTCCTCATCGGTGACGATGGTGATCTCGTTTTCAATGCCGCGGGTGTAGTTCACGGGGACGAAGCCGTCGCCGATGCCCATCTGCAGGTGGGAGCCGATGGGATGGCCGGAAAGGGCGGCAGCGTGCTCGGGCTCTGCGCACCAGATCTCAACGTCGGGATATTTCTCTCTGAGGGCCTTGCCTATGCCGGAAATGGTTCCGCCGGTGCCGAAGCCGGAGACGAAGCCGTGGATGGGCTTGTCGACCTGCTCGAGGATCTCGCGGCCGGTCTGGATGTAATGGATCTCGGGGTTGGCGGGGTTTTCGAACTGCTGGGGAACGAATACCTTGGGATTTTCCTTGGCAAGCTGCATGGCGCCGTCAAGGCAGCCCTGGATGGCAGCTCCGATGTCGCCGTCGTCATGGATAAGTCTGACCTCGGCGCCGTAGTGCTGGACGAGCTTTCTGCGCTCTGCGCTGACGGAGTCGGGCATGAAGATGACGACCTTGTAGCCGAGGACCGCGCCTACCAGCGCGATACCTACGCCCTGGTTGCCGGAGGTGGGCTCGCAGATGATGGAGTCCTTGTCGATCAGGCCGGCTTTTTCAGCGGCGCGGACCATGTTGTAAGCGGTACGGGTCTTGATCGATCCGCCGACGTTGAGGGCCTCGAATTTGATAAGGATCTCGGCGTCGTCAGGTCCGGTCATGTGGTTGAGGCGGATCATCGGGGTGTTGCCCATTGCTTCAAGAACGTTGTTGTAAATCATCTTTTTTTCCTTTCAGCATTTGCGAAAAATTATACATTGTGCTTTCATTATATCATTTTGTATTATGGTGTCAATAAGATAATTCAAGCGCGTTTGCCGAAAATATATTCCTCGGCGTCTGTGAGATCGCCGTGGGGCAAGGCGGTGATGTCGGCGCCGTTTTTGTTTATGAGGCAGTTCGTGACGAGAAAGACGTCCATGCCCGCAAGGGCCGCGGGAAGATCCTCCGACGCGTCGTTTCCTATCATCAGGCAGTGCGCGGGATCGAGTCCGAGCTTTTGCGCGATCTCGGTGAAATAGGCGGGATTTGGCTTGCAGAAGCTTGAGTTCTCGTAGCTCGTTATGTATTCGAACGCCGTCTCGTCGACGCCCGCCCATCGTACGCGGTTTATCTGCGCCGTCATGGGGAATATGGGGTTGGTCGCGAGCACAAGCCTGAAGCCCGATGAGCGCAGCCTGTTTATGAGCTTTGCGGCTGCGGGGTCGAAGCCGCAGCTTGAGCGGACGTTGTTGAACTCATTTTTATAGAAATCGTCGAAGACGCGCTCGTCCGCTCGCCCCTTTTCGCCGTATATGCGCCCGAACTCCTGCCAGAACGCCTGCGCGTTGGTGCGGGAGCCATCGTTTTTCACCATCGCCCCGGTGCCCTTCCAGACCGCGGCGATCAGCTCTTCGGCTTCGTATCCCAGCGGCGCGAGCTTTTTTGTCAGCTCTTTGAAATACGCCGCGGTGAAGATGCTTTGATCCATCGGCAGTATGGTGCCGTCCATGTCGAACAAAACTGTATCTGTCATCGTGCCTCGCTTTTAATAACGGTTAAATTGTGATAAAATGGTCACAATAGACATGATAACTCATTTTCTGACACAATGCAAAGCGCGATCTTCGGAGGAACGATGGGATTCGATCTTAACGTCAGCGTACCGGCCTTGACGGTCTTCATACAGGGGCTTTTGAGCTTCTTTTCGCCCTGCGTTCTGCCGCTTCTGCCCATGTATCTGGGCTATCTTTCGGGCGGCGTCACGGAAGACGAAAAGGGCGAGCTCGTATACGACAGAAAAAAGGTGCTTGTGAACACCGTATTTTTCGTCGTCGGCGTCAGCTTTGCCTTTTTCATCCTCGCCCTCGGCTTTACCGCCCTCGGCAGCTTCTTCAATTCGAAAAAAATGCTGTTTTCGCGTATCGGCGGTGTCATTCTGATCGTCCTCGGCCTTTATCAGCTCGGCGTATTCGGCAGCAGCAGACTGCTGGGCTCGGAAAAAAGACTGCCCCTCAAGGCCGAAAAGCTGACGGGCTCGCCGCTTGCGGCGCTGGTTCTGGGCTTTGTTTTCAGTTTCGCGTGGACGCCGTGCGTGGGGCCGGTGCTGAGCGGAGTGCTCATCATGGCGGCCTCGGCCTCGACCAAGGCCGCGGGCTTCTTGCTAATCGGCGTTTATACGCTGGGCTTCGTCATACCCTTCCTCGCGGCCGGCCTTTTTACGACGTCGGTGCTCAGGCTTTTCACAAAACATAAAAACGTGGTCAAATATACGGTCAAGGCGGGAGGCATCGTGCTTATCCTGATGGGTGTCATGATGCTGACCGGGTTCATGAACAGACTCACGGGCTATCTTTCAAAGCCGACCGCCGCGCAGGATGATACCCCGACGGAGCAGAACGTGACCACCACGACCGCGCCCGCGCCGGCGACTACGACCACGACCGCGGGACGGGACGACAGCCAAAAGGTGCGCGCCTTCGATTTCGAGCTTCACGACCAGTACGGCAATGTATACGCTCTTTCCGATTTCAGGGGCAAAACGGTCTTTTTGAACTTCTGGGCAACGTGGTGTCCGCCCTGCCGTTCGGAGATGCCCGACATCCAGAAACTCTATGAAAAATATTCGGCACTTCCGGACGAGAACGTCGTGATCATCGGCGTCGCGAGCCCGGGCGTCGGCAGCGAGCAGGACGAGCAGGGCGTCAAGGCCTTCCTCGAGCAAAACGGCTATACCTATCCCGTGCTGATGGACGATACGGGCTCGGTCTTCGGCGCCTACTACGTTTCAGCCATACCCATGACCTTTATGATCGACGAGGACGGCTGCGTTTACGGGTACGTTTCGGGCGCCATGAGCTACGAGATAATGGAGAGCATAATATATCAGACCAAAACCGGGAGCAAATGATGAAAACGTCGGTGATGACCAAGGCCTCCGAGGAGTTTTTGAAAATCAAATACAGACGAAAGAGCGAATCCGAGATCAGGCGCTCGCTGGAAAAGAAAAAAGACCGGCCTCAGCCGGCAGGCTCAAAGCCGTCGTGGATGCCCATACGCTCGGAGGTCACCGAACGGACGCTGGCAGGTTCCGGGGTCTTCACCCTGCGCGGGGGCGACGAAAAGCGCACGATAGTTTATTTCCACGGCGGCGCGTACACGGGCGGCCTTCTGTCCTATCACTGGCGCGTCGCAGACAGACTTTCAAGGCTTTGCCGGTGCGAGACGGTGTTGCCCGATTATCCGACAGCGCCTTACCATACCTGGAAGGACGCGTTCGAGCTTGCCGACATGATCTGCCGCCCGCTTTTTGAAAGCGGCAGGGAACTGATATTCATGGGCGATTCGGCCGGCGGCGGCCTCGCCGCGGCCCTTTACCGTAAATATCTCGACGAAGGCTATAAAAGACCGGAAAAGGCCGTGCTTTTTTCGCCCTGGCTCGAGACCGATATGAGGGACGAGGCGACCGCGGCCTTCGCGAGCAAGGACGTTTATCTCAACACCGACGTAAGGGAATGCGCCCGTTGGTGGGCTGGAGAGCTGCCCCTGACCGACTGGCGCATAAGCCCTCTTTACGCCGACCTCGACGGGTTCGATGATATCACCGTGTTCGTGGGCGGACGCGAGATGCTACTTCCGCAGATAACCGCCTTTTGCGACAGGATTTGCGGCATGGGAAAAAGCTGCCGCCTGATCCTGAACGAGGCCATGGGCCACGATTATCCCCTCTATCCATCGCCCGAGGGCAGAGCGGCGCTTCAAACGGCCGCGGACATAATAAACGGAAAATAAAAAAAGCGGAACAGCTCAAGCTGTTCCGCCGTCTTTTTGTTCAGCCCTTGAGTCCGCGCGACTGGCGGTCCATATCCTCGATTATTATGTCGTAGATCTCGCCGAGCGACGCGCAGTATTCGAGCACCTTCCAGGGCTCATTCGTGTGGAAATGAAGCTTTATCAAAGTCTCGTCTCCCACCACGAGCAGGCAGTCGCCCTCAAAGTGATCGCGGATGTAGTCGTTGATGACGTCCTCGTCGAGATCGACGCCTTCTATGAGCAGCTGGGTATCGTATCTGAATTCGGTCATAAGAGTCTCCTTGAATATGATGATGCCGTATTATAACATCGTTTTTTACTTTTAGCAATCCATGATCATGCCGACGGCGTCTCTGACCGCAAGTGCCGTGTCGCCCGCCGTCATCGAGACGGGGTTCGACCTGCTCTGCGCGATCCGGCCCGCAAGGCCGTTTATCCACGCGGCTGCGGCCGCCGCCCTGAGCGGGTCGGGCTGATAGCCGCATACGGCGGCGAGTATGCCCGAAAGCACGTCTCCGCTGCCCGCGGTCGCCATGCCCGGGCAGCCCGTGTCGCATATCAGAACGGTCTTTCCGTCGCTCACAACGGTGGAGGGGCCTTTCAAAAGGACGACACACTCGCGGTCTCCGGCAAATTCCAGCGCCCGCGCACAGGGATCCTCCAGTATCTCCGAAAGGCTGAGGCCGGTGAGTCTTGAAAACTCCATCGGATGGGGCGTCAGTATGGTGCGTCCGCGCCCGCGGGGCAGGACGGGCTCATCTGCCGCACTTATCGCGTTGAGGCCGTCCGCGTCTATTATGAGAGTGCCGTCAAAGCTTTGCGCAAGATATTTAACGGTCTGTTCGGTGCCGTGCCCTTTGCCCGAGCCCATGCCGAAGGCGACGACGCTGCAGCTCGAACACAGTTTTTCGAGTCCCTGCCCGTCGAAGGACATGCGCCCCTTTTCGCTCTCCAGCGGGAACAGGGTGGCCTCGAGGATCGCAGGCGCGATCAGCGGGCATATCTCCCGGGGCGCCGCGATGGTGGCCACTCCCGCGCCCGCGCGCATGGCGCAGTTCGCCATCGCCGCGAGCCTTATGGCCCCGCTGTATTCAAGACTTCCGCCTATCAGGGCGATCCTGCCGTAGCTTCCCTTGTTCGAGTTATTGTCCCGACCTCCGATGATCTTCTTTACGTCCTGCGGCTCCAAAAGCCAGTAGGGCGGCTCGACCGGGGGAACGCCTATGGGGCGGTTGATCTTTTGCTTCATAACGTCCTTGGCCCTTCCGAGAAAATGACCGGGCTGAAAGCTGCCGAAGGACACCGTAAGGTCGGATACGACGCACCTTTCGCCGAGGCCTGAATCGCCCGCAAGGCCGCTGTTTATGTCCGCCGAAACGACGTATGCGCCGCTTTGGTTTATGGCGTCGATATAAGAAGCGAAGGGCTCCTCGGGAACGCCGCGAAAGCCCGTCCCGAAGATGCAGTCGACTATGCACGCGTAGTTTGAAAGGGAAGAGTTACCTTCCTTTATGCCCGCCTGCACGCATTTTTCATAATAATAGCCGCCGTCCTGCGAAAAACGCCTTTCGGGGATGAAAAGCTCGCACTCGACGCCCGCCTCTTTTAGAAGAAGAGCGAGGGCGTAGCCGTCTCCGCCGTTGTTCCCCGGACCGCAGACGACGGCCGCGGGCGAGCACCATTCGACGGCGCCGAAAAGTTCTTTTGCGGCGCGGGCCATTTTCACCCGCCCGCTGTCGGGCGCGCAGGCGTCGCTTTTTCTCATGTTCGAGTTGGAAAGCACGGGTATCATGCGCTCACCTCCAAAACCGTATTTATTATATCCGAGCGCGCGAACAAGGTCAATTGCGGCGGCGCGAACGGTATGGTATAATGATAAAAAAGGGGTGAGAAGCATTGCAGAGCGCCATACCCGAAAGGAAGTCCCCGTCGGGAGACACCGCCTTCGCGCTGTCATACGAGCCGCTGATCAAGGCAGAGGGCCTTGTTTTTGAACCCATGTACTACAAAATGGGGCTCGGCGGCGCCGTAAGCGAATGCTTCGTAAGGCAGGCCGTCCTCGAGCAGCTCAAGCTTGCGCAGAGCTTTCTTCCCCGCGGATACAGACTCAAGCTTTGGGACTGCTGGAGGCCGTATTCGGTGCAGCTTCGGCTTTACGAGGATTACCGTGCGAAGCTCGCGCTTTCCAACCCCGGCCTTTCCGAGGGCGAACTCGACGCGCTTGCGCGCAGGTTCGTATCCGCCCCGGTGCGGGACTATTTTAATCCTCCCGTTCATACAACGGGCGGTGCGGCGGATCTTACCGTAATTGACGAGACGGGAGCCGAACTCGATATGGGAACGGGCTTCGATCATTTCGGCCCCGAGGCTGAAACGGCGTATTTCGAGCGGCCCGGTCGGGATGAAAAGATAAGGGACAACAGACGCATGCTCTATTGGTCGATGGTGAAGGCCGGTTTTACCAACCTTCCCTCGGAATGGTGGCATTACGACTACGGCGACAGGTTCTGGGCGTATTACGCGAAAAAGCCCGCCTTTTACAGCGGCTGGTTCGAGGCGCCGCCGGGAGACGGAGCGCCGGATGAAGACGAGAACGAATAAAAACGGAAGGAGACGGGCGGTCGCGCCCGGGATAAGCATATGATGCAGCTCAAGGTTAAAAAACTTGCGGAAGGCGCGGTCCTTCCGACATACGGTTCCGATCTTGCGGCGGGAGCCGATCTTCACGCGTGTACCGGGCACGACGTCGGGATACCAGCGGGCGAGACCAGGATGATACGCACGGGCATCGCCGTCGAGATACCCGAGGGATACGTCGGGCTGGTTTTCGCCCGCAGCGGTATAGCCAGCAGGCGGGGCATAGCTCCCGCGAACAAGGTGGGCGTCATAGACGCGGACTACCGCGGCGAGGTGATGGTCGCGCTGCACAACCACTCGCAGTTCGACGCCGTTATAGAAGACGGTGAGCGCATCGCCCAGCTTGTGATCGTGCCGTACCTTACGGTGGATTATACCTGGTCGGAAGAGCTCAGCGACACCGAAAGGGGCGCGGGCGGGTTCGGATCCACGGGAAAATAAAAAAAGAACGCCCGGAGCGGATATCCGCTCCGGGCGTTTTTTTATTCTTCTATCAACTCTTTGAAAACGGGCAGGGCTTTTTCGATGGTCCTTTTGTCGACGCAATATGATATGCGCAAGAAGTCGGGGCATCCGAAATCGGCGCAGGGCACTATCAGAACGTCCCTCTTCTTCGCGGCGTCGGAGAACTCCTGGCCGCTGCCCTTGGGCGAGCGCACGAACAGGTAGAACGCGCCGTCGGGATGAGCGCATTTATATCCCATCGCGGTGAGCGAATTATACAGAAGGTCTCTGTTCTCCACGTAGGTCTTGAGGTCGGGCTTGAGGCCGACGCAGGCGGTGACCGCCTTTTGCAGAAGGCTGGGGGCGCAGACGTATCCGAACTTGCGCGCGGCTCCCGCTACGGCGTTGAAAAGTCCGGCGCTGTCCTCCGCTTTGGGCGAGACGAAGACGTAGCCGATCCTTTCGCCCGGCATCGAAAGGGACTTCGAGAAGGAGTAGCAGACTATCGTGTTGTCGTAATAATTGGGCACGAACGGGACTTCGACGCCGTAAACCAGCTCGCGGTACGGATCGTCCGAGATTATGAAGATCGGATGGCCGTATTCTTTGCTGCTGAGCGTCAAAAGCCACGCCAGGCGCTTTATCGTTTCCTCGGTATAAACGACGCCGGAGGGATTGTTGGGGGAGTTGATGATGACGCCCTTGGTGTGCTCGTTTATGGCTTTTTCCAGCTCGTTGAACCTTATCTGGAAGTTTTCCTCGTCTGCCGGCACGATCCGCAGCTTTCCGCCGGCGCCCGCGACGTAGGCGTTATACTCGGGGAAATAGGGAGCGATGGCGATGAACTCGTCGTCAGGCGATACGGTCAGCGCGCCGAAGGAGGAGGTGACGGCCGCGGAAGCGCCGCAGGTCACGTAAAAGTTCGCGGGTGAGGCGCCTATGCCGAATCTCTCGTTTAGATCGTTCGCCAGAGCCTGCCTCAGCTCATTGGTGCCGGGGGCGCTGGTGTAGCCGTGCACGGCCAGCGACGGCTGGCCGGAAAGTATATCGATTATTGCCTGATTGAGCTCCTTTGGGGCAGGCACGCTGGGATTTCCGAGAGAAAAATCCAGCACGTTCTCGGCGCCGACGATGGCGGCGCGGCCGCGGCCGTATTCAAAAAGCTCGCGTATGCAGGAACGCTGACTGCCGAAGGTATGGCATTGTTTGTTATAATACATGGTGAGCCTCCGTATGTGATCGTTATATGCTTATACTATCATAACCTCAGACGGAAAACAAGCGCGTAAGACGCTCAAAACTAAGCTTGATTAGTACGGGGAATTATTGTATTATGTAAAAAGTAATGAAAAAGCGGTGATCGATGAACAGGAAAATCATTACGGCCGTCATGGCCGCTGTTTTATGCTTCTTTATATTGTGCGGCTGCAGTCCGGCCCCGGTCACTTTGGCGGGAGGCGTGCGCTTTGAAACGGGCGACACGACTACTACAGAGGCGCAGACGCACGCCACGACGACCGCGCCGATAACTACTACCGCCGCACCCACCACTACTACCACCGAGCCAACGACTACGACCACAACGACTACGACCACAACGACTGCGCCGCCGACGACCACGGCGACCACAACGACTACGACAAAGCCGACGACAACAACGACAAAAACGACGACTACTACTACGACAACTACGACAACTACGACAACGACGACTGCGACAACGACCACGACTACTGCCGCCACTACCACCACGACCGCGCCCACGACGACTGTCACAGAGCCAGATCCCACGACCGCCGAAACCACTTCGACGACCACAACGACCGAGCCAGTGACCACCACGACCACCACCGCGCCCGAACCTGCCACCACGTCCGCGGCGCGCGTCAGCGGCGTCGTCTGCATCGACGCCGGGCACGGCGGCAAGGACCCGGGCACCATATACGAAAACAGGTACGAGAAAAACGACAACCTGCGTCTCGCCCTCGCCGTTGAAAAATATCTCACGGACGCGGGCGTAACTGTGGTCATGACCCGCAGAGACGACTCCTATCCCACTCTTAGCAAGCGCTGCGCCATAGCTAATTCATCGGGCGCGCAATACATGGTCTCGCTGCACAGAAACTTCGCCGAGGGCGCCAAAGGCACCGAGATCTGGGTGAGCAGCAAAAGGCCCGCTGCGGACAAAAAGCTGGCGCAGACCATTTTGAACGCACTCAAGGGAGTGGGCATAAGCGAAGACAGGGGAGTGAACTACGGAGTCGCGGGATCGACCAAATCCGATTATTACATAAACAGGAACACCGATATGCCCTCCTGCATCATCGAGCTCGGCTTTATCAACAGTGCCACCGACAACCGGCTTTTCGACGCCAATCTGGACGCTTACGCGCAGGCGATAGCCGAGGCGATCATTTCTCTTTTGAGATGAAATAATGCTTTACAAAGGGCGTTATTTTAGATACAATAACCTTTGCGGAAAACGAAAGCCGCCGGATCGCGTTAGCGGCTTTTTATTATTTGATCGGGAGATGAAATAATGGTACTGTCCATTAAAACGATTACCTTTCTGACCTTTTCGGTATTCGGCATAGCCGCCCTCGGCTATCTGCTCGGAAAGATCACGATCAAGGGCGTCAATCTGGGAACGGCGGGCGTGTTCATTATCGCGCTGGTCTACGGATGCTTCCTTTACAGCCGCCTAGGCGGACAGCTTATGATCAACGGAGAGACCTTCGTCAAAGACGCGCTCAAGATAGTCGAGAACCTGGGTCTTGTGCTTTTCGTGACGTCGGTAGGTTTCATCGCGGGACCTAACTTTTTCAGGAATATGAAAAAGAACTTCAAATCGTACGTCCTTCTCGGACTTATGATAATCCTCTCCGCCGCGGCGGTGACCATAGGCGTCGTCTTTCTCGGCGGGAAAGCCGGAAACCTCAACCATGAGGAGTTCAAGGCGCTTTCGACCGGCCTTCTTTCCGGCGCGCTGACGTCCACTCCGGCGTTCTCCGCGGCCAAGGAAGCCGTCGGAGCCGGAGCGCTTGAGGATCTCGTGGCCGTAGGATACGGAATCGCCTATCTGTTCGGCGTCGTCGGCGTCGTGCTTTTCGTTCAGGTGACTCCCAAGCTCGAAAAGGCCGATATGGAGCATGAGCGCAACCTGCTGCTCGCGGCCGAGGCCGAAAAGAGGATCGAGCCCGCCGGTACGGTGCATATCGACAGCTTCGGCTTCTGCGAGTTCTCTTTCGCCGCCATCTGCGGTATAATCCTGGGCAACATAAAGATCGGCGGCTTCTCTCTCACCGTCACCGGCGGATGCCTGCTCGCCGCTCTGATCTTCGGCCACTTCGGACATATCGGAAAGCTGAGCATCATGCCCCGCGAGACCACCCTCAAGGTGTTCCGCGAGCTGGGCCTCATGATGTTCCTCATCGGCGCGGGAGTCGCGGGAGGCGCGAGCTTCGTCAAATACTTCCAGCCCATCTACTTTGTTTACGGCATAATAATGACCCTTGTGCCCATGATCATCGGCTTCGTCTTCGCGAAGTACGTCCTCAAGCTTCCTCTTCTCAACAACCTCGGCTCCATCACCGGCGGCATGACCTCCACCCCGGCGCTCGGCACCCTCATCGGGACGGCCGGCACCGAGAGCGTGGCCTCCGCGTATGCCGCCACCTATCCCATTGCGCTTATAACCATCGTCATCTGCTGCAAGCTCATAATCCAGCTCTGCTGACGGTCTTGACAACGACTCCGTCGGGAGTTATACTTTCACTGTACAAAAAGGGGCGCTGGGTGTTACCCGGCTGAGACGAAGCTGTCAGCTTTCGGACCCGTTGACCTGATCCGGATAATGCCGGCGTAGGAAGAAAGATCGTTTTTTTCCGTGCCGGTCAACGGCACGGATTTTTTTAGGAGGTAAAAAATGAAACAGCACAAAGCAGTAGTCACCCTGGTTGAAGGCGCGATTATGGTCGCGGTGGCCGTGGCCCTCAACTTCATCCGCATCAATATCTTTCCCAACGGCGGCTCGGTGGAGCTTCTCATAATCCCTCTGGCCGTTTACGCCATGCGCCGCGGAGCCGGCTGGGGCGTGCTTGCCGGACTGGTGTTCGGCACGATCAAATGCTTTATGGGCGGCGGATTTGAATACGGCGTCGCCGCGTTCATCCTGGACTATTTCCTTGCCTTTGCGGCGGTAGGTCTTGCCGGCTTCTTCCCCGACAAGCCCATAGGCGCCGTCTGCGCCGCCACCATCGGCAGGTTTATTTTCCACATGATCTCCGGCGTCACCATCTGGGCCCAGTGGATGCCCGAAGAGTTCCTCGGCCTGAGCATGAAGAACGTTTGGATCTATTCCGCCCTTTACAACGGCTCGTATCTGCTTGTCAACGCGGTGATAGCTATAGTGATCATGCTGATCCTGCACAAGACCACCGATCTTTTGAAGAGACAGTAAAAACGAATACCGAAAAGATGCGCTTTGAAAAAAGCGCATCTTTTTTTTATCCGCCGGGTTGACAAAGCCGCGTTATATCATTATAATGCTTGTTGTATAACAAATGTTATTTATCGAGGTGTATCATGCCGCCGAAAAGCAGGATCACGCGGGACATGATCGTGGATGCGGCGATGGAGCTCGTCCGTGAGAACGGAGCGGATGCTGTCAACGCCAGAGCGATCGCGCAAGGACTGAATTGCTCCACGCAGCCGGTCATGTACTGTTTTGCAACGATGGAAGAGCTGAAAAGAGCGGTCTATTCCAAAGCGGATCTGTTCCATACGGACTGTCTGATGAGGATGAGCGGGGAAAACGATCCGCTGCTTCAGATAGGGCTCAACTATATCCGTTTTGCGATTGAAGAGCCTTATCTTTTCCGCTTTCTTTTCCAGTCCGGGTATGCGAAGGAAAACGACGTTTTGGAGATGATAGACTCGCAAGAGCTGGCGCCCGTCCTTGCCGCCATGCAGCAGGGCGTCGGGCTTGACGCGGAAAAGACGCGGCAGGTGTTTTTGACGGTCGCTCTTTTTGCTCACGGGTATGCGAGCATAATCGCAAACAACGCTTTGGAATTCGACGAGCGCCTTGTCGCGGTCCATTTGGAGCGCGCGTTCAACGGCGCGGTGCTCGCCGCAACTCAGGAGGATAACGATGAAAAAGCTTTATGAAAAAAGTGAGATCACCTTTGCGATCTTTTGGATCGTGCTCTACACGGTCTGTATGAGTATCCTGCGCAATCTTGGAGACGACAGTCCGTATATGATGCTCGGCCTGATCGTGATCTCCGTATTGATGTTCCTTTTCGTTTGGAAAAACGGACTGCTGGACAAATACGGTTTGTCCGGCTGGGCGAAAAACAACCGCGCCATGCTGTGGTTCATCCCGCTTTGGATCGTCACGAGCCTCAACCTCTGGGCCGGTGTCACACCGAGATTTCCAATGCCGGGGCAGCTTTTCGTCGTCGTGTCGATGGCGTTTGTCGGCTTTGCCGAGGAGCTGATTTTCCGGGGCTTTCTGTTCAAGGCCATGCTGAAAAGCGGCAGCGTCAAAACGGCCGTTATCGTCTCCTCCATAACCTTCGGACTCGGACATATCATTAATCTTTTTACCGGGCACGAGCTTGCGGAAACGCTCATGCAGGTCGTTTTTGCCGTCGCCTACGGCTTTCTTGTCACAATGGTGTTTTACAAGAGCGGCAGTCTTCTGCCGTGCATCCTGTCGCACAGTCTTTTCGACATATTCGCGCAGTTCGCGTCGGACGCTCCCGCCGCGCTCAACTGGGCAGGCCACGGCATGATAATAGTAATGGCGGTCTTTTACTGTCTGTACCTGATAAAGCGCGTGGAAACGCCTCCGATCAACAGGATATCGTCGGAACAGGATGCAGGTTTGCGGGATTGACGAGTGTGCTTTTTCCAAAACGCCGTAAAGCTTCATAATAAGACGCGTGACCGTTGCGGTCACGCGTCTTTTGCGAATGATTTTCATTTTTCGGCTTGACAATAATAAACACGGCAAGTATAATTGGGAACAGTTCTCAAATTTGCGAACGGAGGGCGTCAATGAATCCTCGACAGAAATACAAGACAAGGCAGAGGGAGATACTTATAGACTACCTCGTGAGCCGTTCGGGCTCCCATATAACCGCCGGAGACGTCTGCGGCCATTTCAGGGAGCAGGGCATATCCATCGGCCAGTCGACCGTTTACCGCCAACTCGAAAGCCTTGTAGACGAGGGCGTCGTCAACAAATACGTTATAGATGCGAACACTCCGGCCTGCTTCGAGTATTCCGGCGAGCACGTGCACAAAAGCGCCGAGAACTGCTATCACTGCAAATGTGAAAAGTGCGGCAAGCTCATCCACCTCAAATGCGGCGAGCTTGAGACCATACAGGCCCATCTGTTCGAGACGCACCGCTTCAAACTCAACACCATGAGAACGGTTTTTTACGGCCTGTGCGACGACTGCATCGGCAAATAAAGCACTGAGGTTGATACTTTGAAAAGATCATTTTCGATCCTGATCGCGGCCCTGCTCTTCGCGGGATGCCTTTCGGCGTGCGCGGCTCCCGCGGACGATACCGGCCGTATCGATATAGTGGCCACCGTCTTTCCCGAATACGACTGGGTCATGAACGTTCTGGGAGACAATCCGGCAAACGCCGAGGTCACGCTGCTTTTGTCCAACGGCGTCGATCTTCACAGCTTCCAGCCATCCGCCCGGGACGTCGCCCGCATCTCGGCGTGCGATATATTCATCTACGTCGGCGGCGAGTCAGACGACTGGGTGAAGGACGCGCTTCGCGAAGCCGCGAACAAAAATATGAAAATCATAAATCTGCTCGAGACCCTGGGCGACGCCGTAAAAGAGGAGCAGGTGCAGCAGGGCATGCAGGGGGAAGCGGATGGCGGCTATGACGAGCACGTCTGGCTGTCTCTGAAAAACGCAGTCGTGGTAGTGGAAAAGATATCCCTGACGCTGCAGCAGACAGACCCCGATCACGCCGAGCTTTACCGCAAAAACGCGGAGGAATACGTAAAAAAGCTTTCAGCGCTCGACTCGAGATACGAGCAGGTCGTGGCGAACGCCTCGAAAAAGGCCCTGCTTTTCGGCGATCGTTTTCCGTTCCGGTATCTCGTTGACGATTACGGTCTCGACTATTACGCCGCGTTTTCCGGGTGTTCCGCGGAGACCGAGGCCAGCTTTGAAACGATCACCTTTCTTGCGAAAAAGGCGGATGAGCTCGGTATTTCCGCCGTGCTCGTCATCGACGGCGCCGACCGCCGCATAGCCGAAACCATAATCCGAAACACTGAAACGAAGGATCAAAGGATACTGGTTCTGGACTCCATGCAGTCGGTGACCATGAAAGACGTACAAAACGGCGTCAGTTATATCTCGATAATGGAAAACGATCTTGACGTTTTGGCCGAGGCGCTCGATTAGGAGGTAGTTCGTTTTGGCTTTGATCACAGTAAAGGATCTGTCCCTCGGGTACGATTCGCGCATAATAGTTAAAGACCTGGATTTTACCGTAGATGCGGGCGATTATCTGTGTATCGTCGGAGAGAACGGGTCTGGCAAGACCACCCTGATGAAGGCGCTGTTGCACCTTATAGAGCCCGCGGGAGGGAGCATAATATTCGGCGACGGCCTCAAAAAGAATGAGATCGGCTATCTTCCTCAGCAAACCGTGGTGCAGAAGGATTTTCCCGCCTCTGTCAAAGAGGTGGTGTTGTCCGGCTGCCAGGGACGGTGCGGCATGAGGCCGTTTTATTCAAAGGAAGAAAAAGAGCTTGCCCGGCAGAACATGGAGCGCATGGGCGTTGCGTCCATGGCCGAGCGCTGCTACCGCGAGCTTTCGGGCGGCCAGCAGCAGAGGGTGCTTCTGGCAAGGGCGCTGTGCGCCGCGGGCAGGGTGCTGCTCCTTGACGAGCCGGTATCCGGCCTCGATCCCAAGGTCACCTCGGAGATGTATAAGCTCATAAGTGAGCTCAATTCAGAGGGCGTCACCGTCATAATGATCTCACACGACGTCGCGGCCGCGGTGCGGTACGCAAGCCACGTCCTTCATATCGGAGAATACGTCTTTTTCGGCACTCGCGACGAGTACCTTGAGAGCACGGCCGGGCTGATCTTCGCCGCCCGCGGGAAGGAGGACGCCGGATATGATGACTGAGCTCATGGAGTACCTCGCATTCCCCTTCGTAAGATATGCCCTTATCGTAGGTGTGCTGATCGCGCTGTGCTCGTCTCTTTTGGGAGTGACACTGGTCCTTAAGCGGTTTTCCTTTATCGGCGACGGCCTGTCCCACGTGGCCTTCGGCGCCATCGCGATCGCCTCGGTCGTCAATCTGTCGAATCAGATGCTGCTCGTGCTGCCCATAACGGTGATCAGCGCCGTGCTGCTTTTGAGAACGGGGCAGAACACGAAAATAAAGGGCGACGCCGCCATCGCCATGATATCGGTGGGCGCCTTGGGCTTCGGCTATCTTTTGATGAATATTTTTTCCACCTCGACCAACCTTTCCGGCGACGTTTGCAGCACCCTTTTCGGCTCGGCCTCCATACTGACGCTCACGGGCAGGGAGGTATGGCTGTGCGCCGTTTTGTCCGTCGCCGTGGTGATAGTTTTCATACTGTTTTACAACAAGATATTCGCCATAACCTTCGACGAGGACTTTTCCCGCGCCGCCGGTACCAAGACCGACGTTTACAACCTGATAACGGCGATCATAATAGCGGTGATAATAGTGCTCGCGATGAACCTCGTGGGTTCGCTCCTCATTTCCGCGCTGGTCATATTCCCGGCCCTTTCCGCCATGAGACTGTTCCGCAGCTTCAAGTCGGTGACCGTGTGTTCGGCGGTATTGTCGGTGATCTGCGCCCTTTTGGGCATGATCATATCCATTCTCGCCGAGACCCCGGTGGGCTCCACCATAGTCGCGGTAGACGTCGCGGCCTTCGGGCTGTGCTGTATCGCGGGAAAGATCGCGAGCCGCGCCCGAGGATAAAAAGCAAAAAGAAAAGACCCCGCTTTGCGTCTGCAAAGCGGGGATCATTTATATGCGTTCGGATATTATATATCTCGGTCGTCCCTTTATCTCGTCGTACATTTTGGAAATATAAAGGCCGACGACCCCCAGAGAGACGAGCACTGCGCCGCCCGCAAGGAACACGGCGAAAAGCACGGTGAAAACCGGGGCTTTTTTGAATATTGCCAAAAGCGCCATGACGATCGACGCCGCGATGAAGGCCGCGCCCGAAAAGAGCGGAAGCAGCAGCGGCGCGGACGAATACGCCGCGACCGAGCCCACGGCCAGCTTCACCAGGTTTTTGAACGTCCATTTGCTGGTGCCGCCCGATCTTTCGGCCACCTTGAACGGCAGGCTGGTCCGTTTGAAGCCGGAAAGCGCGCTTATGCCCCTGAAAAAGGTGGCGCGCTCGGGGAACAGCCTCCACGCCTCCACCGCCTTTCTGTCAAGCAGCTTGAAATCGGAGGCGGAGCTCAGATCCATCCCGGTCGAGGCGTTGAAGGAACGGTAAAAGGTCAGCGCGAACAGCTTGTAAAGCAGCGATTCTCTGCCTCTGTCGGCCTTAACGCCGTCCACTACCTCGTAACCCTCACGCCAGAGTTTTTCCATCTCAGGGATATATTCGGGCGGATGCTGAAGGTCGGAATCCATTATGACCACGGCGTCGGCGTCGACGTTGTCCATGGCCGCGGCCAGCGCGTGCTCCTTGCCGTAATTTCTTGAAAAACGGATGGCTTCGACGTTGCCGAGCTCGGCCTTGAGTTTGTTCATCTCGTTCCAGGTCTGATCCTTTGAGCCGTCGTCCACCAGGAAAAAGCCATGCTCTATCCCGGCGCCGCGCAGTATGCCGTCGACTTTTTTGACGTTGTCAAAGATGTACGGGCCTTCGTTATACGCCGGTATTATTACTTTTATCATCGTTCTCACCTTGTTCGATCGCAGGCTCGGAGGAGCCTTCTTCATTTACCGGGGCCTCTTCGTCCGAGTCGCGGCGCAGCTCGCTCAAAACCTGTTTGAGCTGCGAATCCTTGCGGCGGCGGCGGTCGATGAGAGCGCCTATAAGCATCAAAAACAGGAAAAACGCCAGCGAGGCGAGCGAGATCAGAGCGCCCATGCGTATGCCGGGAGTGGTGTAGCTGAGCTCGACGGTGTGAGAGCCCGCGCTGACGGGCACGGCGAGCATGGCGTCCTTTATACTCGTGCATTCGACCTTTTCACCGTCTACCCATGCTTCCCACCCCGCGTCGTAGGGAATGGTGGTGAAGAGAAGGCCGGGCTCCTTTGCAGTGAAGCTTCCTTTGATATGATCGTCCGAGAAGCTTTCCACCCTGAGCTGTGTCTGCTCGAGATATGAATACGCGGTTTCGTATACCATATCATTGAACGTTGTGGCGTACAGTCTTCCGGTCAGACTGCTGCTTGCAGTCACAGTGACGCTGTACGTCACCTCCTCGTCGTTCAGCGGGAAGGAGATTATATAGGGCTCCCAAACGGTGAGCGCCCAGTGACAGCCGTTGCCGTCTACCGACACGCTGTCCGCGCCGTAGAAGTTTGGATAGCAGAAGCCCTCCTTGCCCGCGGGGACGGTGATGTTGAACACTACTACCTGGGCGTAGCCGCCGGCGGTTATGCTGTAGCTCGAAGAGGAGCGCGAGATCGCCGCGCCTTCGCTGCCCTCGGCTATCGTAGTCTTGAGGTAATCGAAGACGTTGCCGGCGGTGCCGGTGGCGCGGGTGAAGATGGAATTGATATAGGTGAACGGATTAATCTGGTCGGGGATATATACCAGATCCTCCGAAACGGCGTATCCGATGGACAGCGCCTGAGGATTTTCATATATGGTGTAGTGAGTGCCGTTATAGCTTTCGGAGGATATCTCGACGAGCCCTTCAGGCACGCATACGCTGTCGGAGAAGGCAAGATATCTGATGCCAAGAAGGCTGTCGACCGGGCGGACGAAGCTGCGGTACATATAGCTGTTGACGCCGTTGCAGGCAAAGCCGATGTTCTTCATGAACATTGTGGCGGCGTAGGAGTTGCTGGAGGCGAAGGTTGTGACGCCCATATAGTCGAAAAGGGCGGTGTCGACGCAGGTTATCCTGGGCAGGAATTCCATGCGGTAAAACTCTCCGCCGTATTCGGATGCATAGCGTTCGTCCGCGGCGATCTGCTTTATCTGCGAAACGCTCTTTCTCACGGCCTCCGCGTTGTCACTGGCAACGTAGGAGGAGCGCACGCCGAGCACTTCCGTGCCGTTGAAAACGGCTATGCCTCCGATGGAGGAGACGGCAAGCTCAAGCACTACCGCCGTAAGGCACATCCACGCCATTATCTTTTTGGACCTGCCTCCGCGGCAAAGCGCCATGGCGCACAGCACGGCCGCGTGGATGCCCAGCATGATGAGCGTCAGGTAGGTGACCCAAAGCTCGGCACCGGCCGCGGCCTCGCACAGTATGGCCATGACCGCCCAGAAGCCGATGGATACCGCAAGGGCCCGCGCCTTGAACGTGCGCCACCAGCAGGCGCACTCGGCAGCGATCAGGATCATGACGAAGGAGAAGAGGAAGGAATATCTGTAAGGAAGATCGTTGGGGTAATGAAGCCCGTGCCACAAAAGATTGGGGATGTTGAGGCCCATGCTGACCGCAAGGGCGAAGAGCAGGAACACTCTCGATATCTTTCTTCTGACCGGGACCTCACGCAGACCGAGATATACGGGCAGCAGTATTACGCAGATCAGGCCGCAGTAGAGGTTGGGCGGATTGCCCGAGCGGACGGTGGGCACCGGGTTCCAGAGCATCTGCTCTATGAGCTCCAGAAGGGTCTCGTTGGTGTCGATGAAGGGCAGCGTGCTGCCTGCGGCGGACGTCGTGCCCAGAGATTTTATGACGGGCAGCAGCATGAACGCCGCGATGCCGGCCGCGAGCAGCGAGCCCAGGGCGAACTTGCCCGCGACCTTGAGCATGTTTTTGAAGGGATCGTTCTCACCGATGACGTAGGCGATCGCCCAAAGCACCAGAAAGACGCACACCATGAAGGCGATATAATAATTGGTTATGAGAACGTACGCCAGCGCCAGCGTGTAAAGGCCCCATTTGCCCGTTCTCGTGATCCTTGTGAAAAGCAGGATGAGCAGGGGCAGCATCATGAAGGCGTCCAGCCACATCAGGTTCCAGAAGTAGGCCAGAGCGTACATCATACAGGCGTAAAGCGCGCCGGATACGGCCAAAAACGGCCCGCGCTTTTTGGTCATATACTGCGCGCAGGCGGCAAAGGTCATTCCCGACAGGGAGAGCTTGAGCATGATTATGAGGAAGATGCCTTCTGACAGGTACTTCTGGGGGAACAACAACAAAATCAGATTGAAGGGACTTGCAAGATAATAACCCGCCATGGGAATGACGGAAGCGCCGAGACCCACCCTCAGGGTATAGCCCAGGCTGCGGCCGCTCTTGAGTATCTCGGAGAACTGACTGAGAAGGGGAGCGTACTGGTGATAGAGATCTATCGTTAGTACCGTCCTGTTGCCGAACGGCCACACGCCCGAAAAGATGAAGGACAAAAGCAAAACTATGAATGAAAGGCCGAAGGCGCAGAGCGGATAGAATATCGCTTTTTTCGAAAACTCGCTGTCGGAGCCCGCGCGGAAAGCCCTCCTGACACCGTAGGAGGCAAACCCGGCCAGAAACGCCGGACACAGTATCAGAAAAGCCGTTCTTTGGAGCAGGCTCGTCTTTATCTCTTCAACGAAGAAGAATATGCAGAACAGCACGAGAAAGACGAGGACGAACACCAAAAGACTGACTGCTGCCGAGGCCGGACGGGAAAGGGGCTTTTTCATATAAGTCGCCCTCCTTTGGAAAAAACAGGATTCAGATGCGCGCTGAGGTGTCCTCTATGAGGTGGTCGATGCATTTCTGCTGAAGCTTGCGGAAGGTATCTCCATCCCTCATGGGGAGGGGCCTGCCGTCTAGCTCTATGCCGCGGGAGCAGTAGGAGGTGGAGGCGGTGATTATGACCTCGTCAGCGTCTCTGAGCTCGTCGACGGTGAGAGGACGCTCTTCTGTGGGTATGCCGAGCTCGCCGCACACTTTCAGAAGCAGGGCGCGGATTATTCCGTGAAGCACCAGATTATCGGCCTGGTGGGTTATGAGAACGCCGTTTTTAAGAATGGACAGGTTGCTGTGAAAGCTTTCGGTGACGCTACCTCCGCGATGGAACACGACCTCGTCGCAGCCATTGTCCTTGGCGAGCTGGCCGGCGAGCACGGCGGGCAGCAGGTTGAGCGTCTTGACGTCGCACATCAAAAAGCGGATGTCCTCCTGAGTCATCAGCTTGACCTGATGCTCGAGCTGAGGCATGGGCTTTTTGGTAAGGGTCATCAGGAGGTTGGGCTTTACCGGAGGATCGGGGAACAGATGGGTGCGCGGCGCCGTACCTCTTGACATCTGCCAGTAGAGCATATAGCAGCCGTCATCCTCAAGCATATCCAAAAAGCGGTAGATCTCCGCCTTGAATTCGTCGCGGGTGAATCCGGGGTCTATGCGCACCTTGGCAAGACTTCTCCAGAAGCGGTTGAAATGCGCTTCAAGGTCGTAGGGCACCTTGTTTTTGACCAGGGTCGCTTCATATACGCCGTCGCCGAAGTATACGGCGCGGTCGAGCATGGGGATAGTCATTTCTTCTGCTATCCCGATTTTTCCGTTGTAATAACCAAGACTCATTGTGCAGTCCCTTTCCGGTTCAAAAAATTTCCTTTTTATCACACAATTATACATTTTTACTTTATCACAAAAGCTATACAAGGGCAAGAAAAAAGAAGAGCCGTGCATTGCTGCACGGCTCTTCAAAGCTGATTTTATCTCTTGACGGTGGGATACTTGTCGCGGGCGATATACTCGGTGTGGAGCAGCTCGTGGGACCTGTGAGAGCCGGGAGCTCCGAGATAGGTCTCGTATACTTCCTTGACGATGGGGTTGTCGTGGCTCTTGCGGAGGGTCATCGCAGCATCCTCGGAGTACAGGGCTTTGGCGCGCTCGGCGCGAACGTCGATATTATTGCGGATATCGGCGTGGACCTGAGGCTGACCGCCGCCGTTTACGCAGCCGCCGGGGCAGGCCATGACTTCGATGAAGTGATAATTCTTCTCACCCTTGCGGACGGCGTCAAGCACCTTGGCGGCGTTGGCGGTGCCGGAGGTGACGCAGATGTTGACGTCCATGCCGGCGATGTTGAGGGTGGCTTCCTTGATGTTCTGAGTACCGCGGACGGCGTGATAGTCGATCTTGTCGAGGGTCTTGCCTTCCAGGATCTCGGCGACCGTTCTGAGAGCGGCCTCCATAACGCCGCCGGTGGCGCCGAAGATGTGAGCGGCGCCGGAAGCGATACCGAACATGGGATCGAAGGTCTCGTCGGCGGGAAGCTCGTTGAATATGATGCCGGCCTGGCGGATCATACGGGCGGCTTCACGGGTGGTGATGGTGATGTCGATGTCGGGCAGGCCGTTGACGGAGTTCTGATGATCTCTCTTGATCTCGAACTTCTTGGCGGTGCAGGGCATCACGGTCACAACGACTATATCCTTGGGATCGATGCCCATCTTGTCGGCGTAGTAGCTCTTCATGAGAGCGCCGAACATCTGCTGCGGGGATTTGCAGGTGGAGAGGTTCTCAAGGAAGTCGGGATAATTGAATTCGCAGAACTTGATCCATCCGGGGGAGCAGGAGGTTATCAGAGGAAGCTTTCCGCCGTTCTTGACGCGGTCGATAAACTCGGTGCCCTCTTCCATGATGGTGAAGTCGGCGGCGGTGTCGACGTCAAAGACGCGGTCAAAGCCGAGTCTTCTCAGAGCGGCGGCCATCCTGCCCTCGGTGTTGGTGCCGATGGGATAGCCGAACTCTTCGCCGATCTGGGCGCGGACTGCGGGAGCGGTGCCGACGACCACGTGCTTGGTGGGATCGTTGAGAGCGGCCCAAACCTTGGCGGTGTCGTCTCTTTCTCTCAATGCGCCGGTGGGGCATACGGTGATGCACTGGCCGCAGGAGATGCAGGCGGTCTTGTCAAGAGGCATATCGAAGGCGGGAGCGATGTGGGAATCATATCCTCTCTCGCAGGGGCCGATCACGGCCGCGCCCTGATTGGATTTGCAGACGGCCACGCAGCGGCGGCACAGAACGCACTTGGAGTTGTCGCGGATCAGAACGTCGTTGACGTCGGTGATCTGAGGCAGGATATCGTTGGTCTCGAAATGATGCTCGTTGCAGCCGTATTCCTGAGCCAGCTGCTGCAGCTCGCACTTTCCGCTCCTCACGCAGGAGAGGCACTCCTTGCGGTGGTTGGAAAGCAGCATCTCGATGGTCATCTTGCGGGACTCGCGGATCTTGGGGGTGTTGGTGAACACTTCCATGCCTTCGCTTACGGGATAAACGCAGGCGGCGGCGAAGGAACGGGCTCCCTTGACCTCGCAAAGACATACGCGGCAAGCGCCGATGCAGTTGATGTCTTTCAGGTAGCACAGAGTGGGGATTCTCACTCCGGCCAGCTTGGCGGCCTGAAGGATCGTGCTGCCCTTGGGGGCTTCGACTTCAATACCGTTTATCTTCAGTTTGACTGTATCCATTGTAGATCCTCCCTTATTTCTTGGAAATGGCGCCGAACTTGCAGGTGGCAAGGCAGGTTCCGCACTTTACGCACTTGTCCTGATCGATGACGTGAGGATTCTTTACGCTGCCGGAGATAGCTCCTGCGGGGCAGGCTCTGGCGCACATCGTGCAGCCCTTGCACTTAAGAGGATCGATGGTGAAGCGCAGCAGGTCTTTGCAGACGCCTGCGGGACAGCGTTTCTCAACTATATGAGCTACGTATTCGTCGCGGAAATGCTTCATGGTGGACAGCACCGGGTTGGGAGCGGTCTGTCCCAGAGCGCACAGGGAGTTCTCGTGGATGTACTTGCACAGTTCTTCCAGATCGTCCAGATCGCTCAATTCGCCCTTGCCCGAGGTGATCTTTTCGAGCTTCTCGTAAAGCCTGCGGGTACCGATACGGCAGGCGGTGCACTTGCCGCAGCTCTCCTCGACCGTGAAGGCCAGGAAGAACTTGGCGATATCAACCATGCAGGTGTCCTCGTCCATAACGATCAGACCGCCGGAGCCCATCATGGCGCCTATCTTGGTAAGATTGTCGAAATCGATCGGGGTATCGGCCAGGGATTCAGGTATGCATCCGCCGGAAGGACCGCCGGTCTGGGCAGCCTTGAACTTCTTGCCGTTGGGGATGCCGCCGCCGATGTCCATGATGACCTGACGCAGGGTGGTGCCCATGGGGACCTCGACCAGGCCGGTGTTGTTGATCTTGCCGCCTACGGCGAAGACCTTGGTTCCGGGGGAGTTGGGGGTTCCGATGGAGTGGAACCATTCGGCGCCGTTGAGGATTATCTGCGGGATGTTGGCCCAGGTCTCAACGTTGTTGAGGATGGTGGGTACTCCGAACAGACCCTTTTCGGCGGGGAAGGGAGGACGTACGCGAGGCTCGCCGCGCTTGCCTTCGATGGAGGTCATGAGGGCGGTCTCTTCGCCGCATACGAAAGCGCCGGAGCCCAGTCTCAGCTCGATGTCGAAGTCAAAGCCGGTGCCCATGATGTTTTTGCCCAGCAGTCCGTATTCGCGGGCCTGCTTGATGGCGATGTTCAGACGCTGAACGGCGATGGGGTACTCGGCACGGACGTATATATAGCCCTGATTGGAGCCGATGGTGTAACCGGCGATGGCCATGGCCTCGAGGACGGCGTGAGGATCGCCTTCAAGGATGGAGCGGTCCATGAACGCGCCGGGGTCGCCTTCGTCGGCGTTGCAGCAGACGTATTTCTGCGGGTTATCGTAGCCCTTGGCGAACATCCATTTTCTTCCGGTGGGGAAGCCGGCGCCGCCGCGTCCGCGCAGACCGCTGTCGAGCAGGGTCTTGATGACGTCGTCGGGGGTCATTTCGGTGAGCACCTTGCCCAGAGCCATGTAGCCGTCGCGGGCGATGTATTCGTCGATGACCTCGGGGTTGATGACGCCGCAGTTGCGAAGAGCGATGCGCATCTGGGATTTATAGAAGTTGGTGTCGTTGAGAGAGGTGACTCCGTGAGCGGTGGCCTGGGCGCCTTCGTTGTAGACCAGACGCTGTACGGGGCGGCCCTTCATCAGATGCTCGGAAACTATTTCGGGAACGTCGTCGGTAGTTACGCGGCTGTAGAAGGTGCCGTCGGGATACACGATCATTATGGGACCCAGAGCGCACAATCCGAAGCAGCCGGTCTGTACTACTTTTACTTCCTCAGCAAGGCCCTGAGCCTCGATCTCTTTTTCGAGATGCTCTTTGATCTCTCTGCTGCCGGAAGAGGTACATCCGGTACCGCCGCAAATCAATACATGTGAACGAATCATTGTCTTCCTCCGTATTATTTGTCGTACTCGCCGATGGTATATTCATTGACGATCTTGCCGTCACGCAGATGCTCGGCGGCAATACGTCTTGCTTTCTCAGCGGTCATCTTCACGTAAGTGACTTTGTCCTCGCCGTTGAACACTTCAACGATGGGCTCCAGACGGCAGATGCCGATGCAGCCGGTCTGTGTGACAGTGACTTTGTCATTAAGGCCAAGCTTATCGACCTCTTCGACAAGAGCGTTGAGAACGGGGCGAGCGCCGGCGGCGATACCGCAGGTGGCCATTCCGACGACTGCGCGGATCTGATGCGTGTCACCGCGCAGAGATACCTTGTCTTTCATTTTTTCGCGGATGGCCTGCAGATCAGCTAAGGTTTTCATAGCTTTGTCCTTCCTTCCATTTTATATTTTGATTATCGATTTATAACAATTGAGCACCCTTTCGGGATACATATTGCCGTGGGTCAGGCGAGGTCATTCTCCCTCGCTGAGGCTTTCGCGTATCCACGCCAGCACCTCGGGGCTGTTTATGGGGATATCTTCGAGTATCTGACGCATCTCCTTGGTCGACACTCTCGCGGTCTCGCCGTTCACGTCCTTGATTATCTCAAAATCTACCTCGGGCGCGCCGTGTATTATCGTGGCGATCGTGTCGGGAAAATCGCCCAGCGGCAGGCAGTCGATATTTTCGGTGTCGAAGCTTGCGGTCAGGCATGTGCCGTGGTCTTCGCCCTGGCTGGAGGTTATGGAAAAGCTCCCTCCGGCCTGTTCGGCCGCCATCTT
>JAEEGL017440479.1_pt1 | contig 30004 bp, 45 predicted proteins | sample 9134231 | NCBI WGS metagenome assembly JAEEGL01 (sample SAMN16246548, study PRJNA631951) | gut metagenome | biome: gut microbiome; feature: rumen; material: fiber-attached | host: Bos | place: Iran: Karaj | collected 2018-10 | reverse complement strand
TCTTCCACAGGCACCTCTACTAACTACGCTAGACAGGACCATGTTCATAACATTAGTCTTGCTACAGGCGATAATAATGGTCAGGTTAAGATAGCCGGAACCAACGTTAGTGTTAAGGGTCTTGGTTCGGCGGCTTATACTTCTTCAGATGGCTATGCTCCCGTAGAGCACACTCATGCCGCTGGAGACATTGATGGTGGAGTATTTGATATTGCTAGGATTCCTACTGGAACCACGTCTACTACGGTTGCACGTGGGGATCATACTCATACCCCTGCAAGTATCGGCGCCGCTCCTTTGGTTCGGGCCACCGACGGCACGGGTAAAACTAAGATTGGCTGGCTAACGTTTGCGAAACGCACGAATATCGGTAGTACGAACGCTATATCTTCTGAGATTATGCGAATAGATATAACAAGATCATATAATAGCCCTGCGCCAGAATGCTATTCATTATTATTTCATGTTACGTATAATACGACAGGTATAAGTACTGATCAAGTAAATTTTATTTTATTAAATGGCACCATACATTCGACTCCAATTATAAAAAAAATAAGGTGCTCCAAAGATATAACAAATCATATAGCTTTTCTTGAGATTTATGTTGACCCGGCGTATACGACATATGAAAACTTAACATATATTAATTTAAGCCCAATGTCCGGAACTTCCGCCGAGCAATGGACCCCAGTGACTCCGTATACTATTCAAACCGCCGAAGTTATTGCCGTTGCAGAGCTGGATTTAACTTCCGGTACTAAATTAAACAACCTGAATGTTATAGGAACAATTAATGGTTCGGAATTAATAACGTATTTAGCCGCGAACAATCCAACCGGCGCTTGGAAAGCTTTAGGCGGAAGGGGCAGTGGATTTAAACTTGCTGTCGGCCATTGGCAATCTGGCGCGCCCGAGTGGACTAGCGGACAATATGGCTCGTCCCTTGTGTTTGGTGGAGCCGACACAAAAGGGATGCTCGATTGCTCACATGCAGTCCCAAGGGTCACATTTGGCGGAGGAGTGAGCAGCAGTTCGACCGATGATGCTCCGACATGGTATTTTAAGCTTTATGGTACAACCGCCCAAACCTACACGCTCCCCAGCGCCTCGAAAACTTTAGCCGCATCAGACGGCTCTAACGCCTCCGGAACATGGAAGATAGATGTTCTTCCGTTCAACTCAGGAGCGTCAGGTATCACTAGCGCCGACAGTGCTTGGGTAACCACCACCGGCCAAAACAAAGTATACGACAACCAGTCAAACAAGAAGTGGATTTGGGGTGCACGATACACAAGCAGCGGCTGGCCGGTGTCTGATACCGGCGACATGCGGTTCTGGCTTTACGGCGACTCGGCTGGTCAGTGGCTCAATATGAACCTTGACGGATACTATTTCTCAATTAAGGGATTTATAGGTGACTCGTCAAGTGCCACCGTTGGTCTGTCAACCGCCCCGATGTATGCCGGATATTTCACCAATCTCTCCGCCAACAAAGTCACTGCCACAGAACTTTACGGTGACTCAATCAAAGCGGCTCTGGGCGATTACAACGGTGTTGTGACGTATAATGCAGATACTAATGCGTTGAGCGTTAACACCACTGCAGCATATGACGCTTGGGGGAAGACGTCTGGTGGAGGAGTATATACTCCTACAACACAGACAACGCCGAGTGCTACAAGCGGAACCGTTGTGCTGGTTTCGGGTAACTCCGCTGCTAATCAAAACGGGGGGCATCTCGTATCGGATGAGTCTGGTGCCGGAGACACAAACCTCATAATTCATTCTGACCTTTCAACTTCGATGCCCTCGGCCACAGCCGCAGGGGGAACGACTTATAAGCTTGCTGCGAATAATGCGTTTAATAAAACACCTAGTTTGAATGCAACATACGCCGTTCCAATTTTCAGTAATTTTTTATATCGAACAACTGCTGATGGCAGCGCAACGCCAAGGAAGCCGTCATCTGTAACGTTTGATAGTTCGAATATTATTAATCTTTCTTTTTCGGCTAGTTTGAATCCGAGCGCTTCCGCGTCGTCATTGAAGTTCGGAGTTACCACAGGCACAAATAATTCCGGAGCAATAACTGCCGGTCTTGGTATTTATGCAGCAGGGCAAATAGCGCTAACCACCGGGCTGTTCATTTACAATACCGGGGGCTATAGCGCGGTTTCTGGAAAAACTGTTTACAATTCTGGAATGGCGTCAAGCGTTCATGGCATTCGCGTGATAAACGACGGAGCACAGGCGGCGATTGTTGTTGGGGAAAGTATTGTAAACAAAGTTCACCTTGCTACGCTGTTCGGTCAAGGGCACGACACTACAGGCGCTTCGCAGGCAGTATGCGCAGTAGGAAGATATTCCGCACTAACTTCCACGACAGCTTTTGCAGTAGGAGGCGGTACGAGCGTGTCTGCCAGGTCGAATCTGTTCGAAGTTTCAACTGCTGGTGTAGTTACAAGTTCGAGAACGACCACATCGTCACTCGGAACCAATTCAATTCCGTGGCATCATGTTCACGCGAACGGCTTAACTATTTACGAAGCGACGGAAGTTGGTCTTCCGTTCGAAGGTGACGGCTTCTTAAAATACGACAACGATAACGGACTGTATCTTGACACGGCGGTTTATCTTCCTAAAGCAGGCGGAACCGTAACTGGCGTATTAACGTTCGGAGCGAGTGTCGCAGATAACAGAAAACTCGTTCCATCTGCGAATGCGACAGGCTACGTCGGTACGTCTTCTGTAAGATGGGGCGCTGGATATTTCAACGCTCTGTATTGTGGCAGTTCCAACACGAATGTCGCCGCAAAGCTTTCGGATCATGAAAGTAGGATTTCTGCTCTTGAAGCGGGTACATGCCTGATTGAGGGAACTAAGATCCTAATGGCTGATAATTCGGAGAAGAACATCGAGGACGTCAAGGAAGGTGATCTGATAATGTCGTACGACCCGAACACGAACAAACTGTGTGATGCAGTAGTAATCGGAAACTACAGAACAGGTATCTCTAATGACTTCACGAATTACTACTTCGAAGACGGCTCGTATTTAACAATATTCGGCGGTCATCTTGTGTACAGCGCGAATCAAGGAATTGCGAGGCATATCAAGCACTTCGAGCCCGGTTGGACTAGCATTACTCCTGAATGCAAGGAAACAGCGTTCATTGGCTCAGAAAGCGTCGACAATGTCGGGCATAAGCGGCACTACGATCTTCACAGTTCGAACAAGCTGTATTTCGCGAACGGTATACTGAATGGTCAGTCGCTGACGCTTGACTATACTCGTTATCGTGATAAGGACTTCCCTGAAGAGTATCTCCAGGCGCTGAAGGCTGATTACGATACAGGGTATAACATCAATAAGTTCAAGACTGACAAGGAAGTAGGTGCCACGCTTGTTCCTATCCTTAAAGAGCTCAAAGCTCAGAAGAAGGTTATGGATGACAACAAGAAGCGTCTTGCCGATTCGGACTACCTTGTAGCGAAGTTCACCGAGGGCCTTATCAGCGCTGCTGAGTGGCTCAAAGCGAAAGCCGAACGTGCCGGATGGAGAAGTGCCGTCAACAAAGCAGAACCTCTGTACGCAGCGGCTGAAGAGCGTTATAATGCGTTCAAAGCAAAGTACAAAGCACCAAACACCAAGCGCGAAAGGTTCAATGCAGCTGTCGCGAGAGACAACGCGTGCCTCGAAGTACTGAAAGCTTATTACAAAGCTAGAAAAAATCAAAATGAGGAATAAAAGTAATGAGAACTTTCCTTGTTGAAATTCAGAATCGTCCGGACGGAATCTCGAATCAGTCGATCAACTCCTATTCCACGGAGGCTATGACGCTCGCGATGTTCCATCAGAGATGTGCTGCCGCGATAACTTCAACGCAGTTCGTTTCTGTGACTCTTGTAGTCCTGAATTCCGAAGGCGTCATCATTGAGGATAAGTTTATTATCACTCAGTATCAGCCTCCTGAGCCGGAACCCGAATCAAACGAATAATTAAACCCACAAAGACTTAAAGGAGGAACCCAAAATGAAACTCGCAGAATTAGTTGCTGCAACAAACATCATCTCTACTCTCGGATCGAAAGAAGGCATGAAATTCCAGACTGTCTATAAGTTTGCGAAATTCATGCACGATACGGAAGGCGACGTAAAGTTCTACAACGAACAGGTACAGAAACTGTTCACTGATTTCGGTGTGGGTCCCGGAGAAACCATTCCCGAGGACAAGCAGGCCGACTTCAATGCGAAGCTCGTAGACCTTCAGGAAACTGAAATCGCTGATCCGAAAATCACTTTCACACCCGCAGAGCTTGAGAATTCCGGACTGACTCTCGCGCAGACGTACGCACTCCTGCCGTTCATCGCAGAAGAGGTGTGACATGCCTGAGCGCATCTTAGGGGCCATACCGTCTCCGACAGATGTGAGAGATTACAGAATCGCAACCGTGGCCGGCGACCTTCCTATAGAGTATTCTTGTGAGCATGTCAAGATCAAGAATCAGGGAGGCGTCGGCTCTTGTGTTGCGCACGCTCTCGCAGAAGTTGTTGAGTGGCACGCCATACACGAGGGTACAAGCGACGAATCCCGAAGCACAGATTTCATCTATGGGAACCGTCGTAATACGGCTTATAAAAATACTGGAATGGTCGTAAGAGAAGCCATAGCCTCTATAGTAAAATATGGAGACTGTCTCGAAGTCGAACTGCCGGGTAACCACGAGGTTCCGAAATCAATCGAGATATTCGAGAAAAATGTGGACTCTCTTCGCGACATTGCGTATCCGTACCGCTTTTCGGCGTACGTACGGCTAAATGGAGAAAAAGAGATTAAAACAGCTCTTATGAATTACGGTCCGGTAGTGATCGTAGCCCCTTGGTTTGAGGACATTCATTATGAGAATGGTGTTCTTGATAGCGCAAGTCGAGGCAAGTCTGGAGGATCTCATTGCATGATGATCTATGGTTGGACTGCCGACGGATGGCTTGTGCAGAATTCGTGGGGCGTTCGCTGGGGAAACAAGGGATGTTGTACCATGCCGTTCGATTTCCCGTTCAGTGAAGCCTGGGGCATTATTGATGACATCCGCGACGATTCATACACCAAGCCTTTCAAATCGAAACTTGGATCCCTCCTTGCCAGGTTCATTAACTGGCTTGTCAATTCGCTGCGGAAGAGCTGATAAACTGAGTAGATAAGGCTCAGCGTTGTATCAGGGGATACTCGGGGTGCGTACGTTAAGCGCACATTCAGAAAAAAATCAAAATGACAGTATTTAAAGGAGGTGATTCGTTTGAGTACTGTTTTGACTAAGCGGGATGTTGTCAAAGTTGTGCTCCCGGCAGAGCTTGAGTATATTAATATTAAGCTCTTATCTGACTGGCACATCGGAGACAGATTCTGTGATTTCAAAGCTATAGAAAAACAGGTTGCAGGAGTGGCAGAAGACCCTAATTGCTATGCTATTTGCTGTGGAGACCTTATGAATAATGCGACAAAGGCTTCGGTCTCTGATATTTATTCAGAAAAGCTGTCCCCTCAAGAGCAGATAGACAAGGTACTGAAGATTCTCACGCCAATCAGAGACAGGATACTTTACATTACTTCTGGAAACCACGAAGCAAGAACTTACAGGGAAGCTGGGATAGACACAACTGCTGTCATCGCGGTAAAACTGGATCTCCAGGACAGATACTCTAAAAGCGGAGGGATTATGTCTCTCAGTCTTGGACGAGACCGGGGTCATGTTTCGCCGAATTCAAAGCAAAAGCTAAAGTACTTCTTCTACATTCTGCATGGAAACGGTAACGGGTCAAAGCCTGGCGGAAAAGTAAATCGTCTGGTGGACCTTGCATCCATAGTAGATGCGGACATCTACATCCATGCCCATACGCACCTCCCAGTTGTCACAATGGTTCCGTTCTGCAGAATCGACAGAGCCCATGATACAGTCACGATGGAAGACCGGTTGTTTGTCAATGCTTCCGCAAAACTTGAATACGGCGGCTACGGCAAAGAAAAAGCATTCGTTCCTGCATCACTGGCGGATCCTGTGATATTCATAAATGGCAAGAAAAAGGAGATAGGCTGTTCTATTCGCAACTACAGCCGGGAGCTCTAAAATGAAAGAATGGCTTTTACCGATAGTTTTGGCACTTATCGGATCAGGGGCGTTTTTCAGTTTTCTTCAATGGCTCATCATGCGCCGGGATGCCAAAAAAGGAGCAGTCACAGTAAATTTGACGCGTCTTCAGCTAATGTTGCTTATGGCAGATTACCCCGACAAAGTAGATGAGATTCTAGAGCAGGCAAAGTATTACTTCTGTGTGCTCAACGGAGATACATATATAACAGCCCTGTTTAAAGACTGGCTAAAGAAAAAGGGTATTAAGATCACAGAACTCGACTGGTTTGTCGAGCATTTAAGAAAAAGGGGGGAGCCGATAGATGATTAGATTTCAGATAAAATCTATTGATGTTCTGGATGGAGATCCGGATAAGAGACTGAAATACAGATACGTCGGACTTGCCTCCGAAAGATATGATTTGCCTCTAAACGAGGGTGACGAATTCTACTCGGCAGACACCGACAAACTTTATATTCTCCTCGGTGGCGAGTACATCGAGATACCGTCCAGCGGCGATCCCTACGAAGATGCCACAGTTGAGGGCGTATTTCCTCTGTCGCTTCCCGATGCCGGGGCAAAACCCATATCGGCATTCGTACGCTATGGCGAGGCGCATCAGGCAGATACTCCGACACCTGACGATCCGCAGGATATTGTTTGCAATAACGGAACGCTCACGGTCAAGGACGAGAAACTGCCGTACGGATATCGGCGTATTGAGAGTATTGAGTTCTCTGGTAGTACTTATTATGAGACGGACGAGAAACTATACGGTTCGGATATTGTTACAATGACGATTTCACTAAGTTCGTCTGGCGGACAAAACCTGTTCGGATGCTACTCAGGTACCGCCAGTGATGATGTCAACTTCTCTCTGTATGTCTATGGCACGCCAAGTGGTCAGGCATATTGGAGATACGGAACGACACTTTATCGTCCGACATTGGGCGGCACTGCCAAACGCACTATATCGTTCGGTGCAGGCGGAACTACGGGATTCTCCACAAATTCCTCCTACATCGAGACAGAATTTGAGACTACTTCCACTGCGAGGATAGGTGCTCTGCCTAACTCTTCGTCGCCGAAGTTCTCAGGAACTATCTATGGTAACATCACTATCGGGACCAGACTCAAGTATATTCCTTGCATCCGTTCGTCTGATAGCGCGGTAGGCTACTATGAGACGGTAAAAGGCGTATTCCTTGAGCCGCAGGGGTCTGCTCCTGTTGCTGGCGCATATGACAACACGCATTTTGTGCCGTATGTCAATGGAACGGCAGAAGTCATAACTCTTGGTACACAGACCGCATCCGTCGAATCTCTTCTTGGCGTAGGCAACTACAAAGATGAGCAGGAGATAATCACAGGAAGCGTGACGAGGAAGGTTAAGGTTTATATCTTTGACGGAACCGAAGCATGGACTCTGCCGGGTGGCGCAGATTATTTCAGACTCGATGGAATGTTTGAGGACGCGATTCCTTATGCCAGTGACAGTCCCGCTATAATTTGTTCTCACTTTGTCGGGAGAATACCGAAGACTTCTGCGAGCGGCATGGTTGATGGTGACATCAAACTAGGGTACACGAGTACCTACAACAGGCTTTACCTCAAGTATGCGGCTATGGCGACAGAAGGTGATCTTAAAGCATGGTTCGCTTCTCAAGCTGCCGCAGGAACGCCTGTCATCGTCATCTATCCTCTTGATGAGGAGATAACTGAAACTGTTACTGCACAGCCCCTGTCTACCGCTGAAGGCGATAACACGATAACCTCTACCGATTATTACGCGACAGGATCCGTAACATACAAAAAGGAAAAGGAGGACTGACAAATGGTCAGATACCAGAAGGCGACCGTTGAGGTCGTAACCTATGACGCGGTCGATGGAGAATTCACCTCTGAAGGCTTCCGCGTTGCTTACAGATACGAGGGTCTTGCTGAAGATAAGGAAGACCTGGAACTTAACGAGGGCGATGAGTTCCTCGAAGCCGATACAGGTAAGCTTTATATTTGGCTCGGCGGAGAACTCGTTGCCGCATCGTAAAGGGACAGACAGAAAGAGAGAAACCGAATGAAACTACAGCTTATAGTTCCTCAGTATACTGAAACCGAGGAGATGATAAAGCCGCTTCTTGATAGTGTGGCGATCCAGCGAGGCATCGACTTTTCGGATATTTCCATGATTATCGTAAACGACGGCTCAGACACAATTCTTTCTACGGATTTCCTTAAGACCTATCCGTTTAATATAGATTACTATAAGATAGAGCATAAGGGAGTATCCGCTGCAAGAAACTTTGGAATAAAAATTGCTACGGCAGATTATATTATGCTCTGCGATAGTGATGATAAATTCTATGGCGATATCGGTCTGTGGTATATTCTGCGCGAGATAGGCGGAGAAGGATTCGATGTTCTCCAGTCCGAGTTCTATGAAGAGATCAAGCTCGCGGATGGTTCGTATTTATATTCTCCGAGAAAGAACGACCCGGTATTTGTTCACGGTAAGGTTTACAGGCGTGAATACCTCGTCAGTCAACGGATATTCTTTAACGAGAATCTCCATGTGCATGAGGACGCGAATTTCAACGGCCTTGCCATACAGCTCGCGAGTAACGTAAAGGTTTCGTCACTGATATATTACATGTGGTGCTGGAGAAACGACTCAACTGTCAGAAAAGACCCGCTGTTTGGTCTGAAAGAGTATCACAGGTCGATAGACAACCGCGTGATATTGATGGACGAGTGCATGGGCCGAGGCAGAGGAGATAAAGCTGCATACTTCTGTGGTCAGTTAGTTTATGATATGTTCAAGACTTCTCTCGACTTCAGATGGAAAGACGTAGAAGAACTCGGCCCCGTGAGAGTAGCTCTTGTGAAAAAAGAGCGCGAGTTTATTCTCCGCTTCCGCAGGTATCTTGATATCGTGCCGAAAGAGATCTGCGAATACTGGCTTAAAACTATTCGTGAATCAATGTTTGCCAAAGAAGTAACGCAAGACGAAGTTCGTAACATTTTCAACCAATGGTTAGACAAATTAGTAAAAGGAGATGAAAAAGATGTCGAATAAAAAGGAAACATTTATATTGCCCAATAATCCCATGCTTGCTAATAAACTTAATAGACTTTCCAAAGCTATAGAGGATGCGGAAAAACCGTTTATTGTAAATTTAACGTTGGACCCAGAATATTCTGGCAGTGGATCTCTTAACGGGTCAATGGATAAAACGGTATCGGAACTTTTAGCTGCTCATAATTCAGGAAAGAGGATTCTTTTTAAATTATCTGTGGCGGGTATAGGCACCGAGATATTTTCTTGTACAGAAGTTGCTTTTATGGAGGGGGATATTTATCCAAGTTTTAATTCGGCGTTTATTACGCAAAACCCTTTTGTGCAAAATACCACTAGTCTTATTTGGTTTTTTACAGGCATCACGTCTACCCCTACAGATAATACTTGGTATACGTATATTTATCCGCTAACTAACTTAATAAATTAGTAAAAGGAGATGAAAAAGATGTCGAATAAGGTATATGATGTCCTCAAGTACCTCAACCAGATAGCCATTCCTGCTGTAGCTACTGCTCTGGCAGCGATACTGGCTCTGTTTAAGGTTGACACGGGGACTATCGCTATTATCACCGGCGTTATTGCCGCGCTCAATACCTGCCTTGGTGCGCTTCTTGGCGTGTCCCAGGTAAAGTATGCACAGGCGCAGAAGGCTGCCGCTGAAGCCAAACTCAATGAGGGCAAGTGAAGTCCTCTCCGTAGCCGCGAGTGAAGTCGGCTATATCGGTAAAAAGTCGAACGCGAATCTCGAAGACAAGACTGCGAACGTTGTAGGAAAGTATACAAAGTATGCAAGAGACCTGTATGAAGCCGGCTATTACAACGGTAATAAAAACGGATACGACTGGTGTTGCGTATTTGTCGACTGGTGCATCTGGGTTGCAGCAGGACAGGATAAGCCTCTTGCAGATAGCGTAAAACCTATTATAAGTCTTGGGGCTGCTGTCAAATTCGTCATTGATGATTATAAGAGAAACGGACGACTCGCAAGTGAACCCTCCGTTGGCGCCCAGGTGCTGTATAGCGGTCACACGGGCTTTGTCGAGAAGTTCGATGAGACTTATATTTACACGATAGAAGGCAACTGGTCAAATCAGGTTATGCGTCGTAAGGTCCGCAGAGATGATAAGGACATAGTCGGCTATGGGCTGCCAAACTACACGGAGGAAACCCCGATGATATTTAACAGAGGCGATATAGTAAGAATCAAGCCTGGTGTAATAACGAATAAGAATGGCGATGAGCTTGCGTGGTTCGTGACAGACGGACGTCCGCTTTATGTTTGCTATTCTAATGAGCTTACAACGGCGATTACTATAGACGAAACTATGAAGCAGGTCACGGCAGTAATGAAGACGAAAGACCTGTATCTCTCCGACCAGAAAGAAGATACTGGAGGCGGAGACATTACGTTCATCAATAATGAGGACACCCTTGATATTATTGTCGAAGAGCTGAAAGAGCTTCGGGCCTCAATCGACGAGAGGCTCTCTCAGATCATCGAAAAGCTGGAATAAGGCTTATTTAGTCAGGGTACAATCCTACATTATTCCTACACTAAATGGCAAATAAGGTCCGTATATGTTGATATTTGGCCTCGTGCAGTTACCGCTACCGAGACAGTCTTTCGCCGATTGGGTGCATTTTGGGGACTTTCCTGCGTATTTTAGTGTAGTTTAGTTGGAGTTAGTTTGGGTAAAACAGGGCTCGTTCCTGCATTATTCCTACACTCCGTTCTTAGGGGCGTTGGTCGGAGGGGGACGTAATCCTGCCTTCTTCCTTCGCCCCGGGGCTTGTGACGACGGTTGCAAGCCCTTTTATTTTTGCGCCAAATTTACATGTTATATTATGAAAGGTAGTACAGCGGTAGTTACACCTTGGTGGGTGAGAACCCCATAAGGAGTGTCGCGGAGTTCGAATCCCGCCCTTTCAAGAAGTTGGTAGTGCGAACCTAAGAGAAAGCCTTAGGGAGGACACGGATCTTATAGACACGAGTGAGTCGAAAGACTTGCAGGGAGGTTTCCACGAGACTAACTACTGATTAATAGGCACAACTTCTTTTATTTTTGCGCGAGGTTTACAGGGTATGTTATGGAAAACTAATTTAAAGGAGAAACATGAAAATGATTACTTTAACAGTAATTCTCATTATCAAACTCAAAAAGGCAAGAAAAGAGATTAAAAAACTCAAAGAGTACTTAGATGAACGAAATGCCTATTTGGCAGAATCTAATGCCACCTGGGAGAAGATTGTAGATGGATGGAAAGAAAAAAATCAAGGATATTTTGCTGACATCTGCACACTTCAGAAAGAGAGGCGGTTTTGGGTTCGGCAAATAAAGGCCGTTGTATCTGAAGACAAAATGAAAGAACTTTATGCCGAACGAGATAACATGCTGAACGAATACTGCGAAGGAAATAACTTTAAAAAATGTGAACACTACTATAATTGGTGACCAAATAGATTAGCCCTACATGGGCTTTTCTATTTTCTCCACTTCCCGCAGTAGCCATCCGGGTTCTCGCTTTGTGTACACGTGTTCTGTGATGTCCGTAATCGCGTGGCCAACCATGTACTTTATCGCATACTCATCCACGTTATATTTCTTGCACATGGTTATAAAGTTGTTCCTGCCGTCATGCGAACGGTGCTTCGGATTGAGATTCAGTTTCTCGACGATGACGTCAAACCTGTTCGAGTATTTGTCATATGTCATAAAGCCGTTGCAGTCGAATAGATATTCTGTCTTTGATGTCTCCATGCGATGCCTTATAAGAGGGAGAATCCGGTGATGAATCGGGACGATTCGGTCTTTTCCTGCAGCAGTCTTGATTCCGCCTTTGATAGTTCTGGCGTCCAAGTCTACATCGGATATTTTTATGAGCCCAAGCTCTTGCGGACGCCAACCCATATAGCACTGCACAAGCACAGCGTCGACATACGGAACTTTTCCGACATTCTCCCAGAGGGTCTCCAGTTCATCCTCATCGAACGGCATATGAGCGCGTCTGTTTGCTTCCATTTCAGCATTTATATTCTCAGGAATCGCGAACATGCGTGCGTAATTCTTGTCAGTATACTCGTTCTCTACGGCATAGTCGAACAACTGGTTAAATGTAGACTTGATCCTGTGCTTTATATTTGCCGAAGCCATTTTGTAGGATGCGCCGTCTTTTATGCTGGCAGTCTCTATCGTGTCCTTCAGGTGTCTGATACGTACGTCTTTGACCTTGATATTCTCTATTTTTGAGCAGTATGACCAAGAGGACGTTATCTGCCTGACGGACGATGGTGAGCGAAGGTTTTTGAATGTCTCGTCCGCCCACTTCTTGTACAGTTCGCCCATCGTGATATCCATGTCGATGTCATACGGCTCCTTGTTATATTCCATAAGTGCCGCATATGCCTCGTTATAGGTTTCGAAGTATCCTTGAGGCTTTAGCATCTTGCATATAGGTCTGCCATGCTCCGTCACACCTACAGTGACCATAGCACGAAACGGACGACGGAGATTCCTGCCTTTGATCTCTGATATTTGACCGAACCCGTTCGGCAGACGCATACGTTGTTTCTTGCGGACGTACGGATGCGGAGAATCGCCTTTGAGAGGACAGCCGCAGTGCGGACATACGTACGCCTTGTCTGATATTTGAAGACCACATTCTGGACATTTGGATAGCATTGTATTCACCTCCTAAGTAGCATTTATTATATCACAAAGTGTAGGAATCGTCAACTCCTACACTGGAATACGCGAAAAATACAGCTTGTAATTTGAGATAAAATGGATGAGCAGGTACGTGAATTAACACCACGTAGACCTATACTGCAAATAAGATTACCGTGAAATTCGGACACCTGGGTTTGTATTCTCCGCCACCCATTTTATTTTTTCTTCGCGAAAAATACATCCCTTTATATGAAAGCATATAAAGGAGGATTATAATAATGCACGTTTTAGAATGGATAGGAATAGGCTTACTAGCAACCATTGCTATAGGATTTATAGGAATCGCTATAGCAGCGTTTCTGGCAGACCCGACCTGGCCGCTGACGGTCATTTACACAATTATCTATTGTATGTGCGGTTAAAGGAGGAACCTTAATGAGTAAAGTATTTATGGTTTTATTCATCCTTGCCGCAGCGATCATTATGTCAATGATAATCGGCTTTTGGATATGGCTTATAGTCACACCACTTGTCGTATTGTCGATCGTAATGAGAAAACGGCGAAGAAGATAAAAACAAAAAGACCCTTACATAGGGTCTTCCTTTTTCGCGCGAAAATTCCACCTCCTTTAATGGAAAACATAAACGTTTTAGGAGGAATTTATAATGAAAGACTACATTGGAACCCCTGCTGAAATCAGAAAGGAGTTCAAAAAGGACACGATTAAGAAGTCGGTGTTTGGACTTCTTGTTACGCCGGCAGCACCGGTGTTCATGGCAGATATGATAACCGTGAACAACCTGCTGAACGGTAGAGAAGAAGACCATGTCTACCGCCTCACTTATAATGGAAGAACGATGAACCTTTTCGACAGAGAAGCAGAACTTAAATCAATGGGAATCAATTATGTGAAGCCTAATAAAATAGGTTTCTGTTGACCAAAAGCAAGACCCGCAATGGGTCTTAGCTTTCCTCGCGAAAAATACTACTCCTTATGTGAGAAAGCTTAAGGAGGATTAAAATATGGGAACAGCGATAGCGGTGCTAACGATTGTGTCTGCGGCGGCGACGATTCAGTACGTCACCGCAAAGACGATTCGAGAGGTACTGGAGATGCGAGACCAAAAGAAAAATCAAAATAAGTAACTCAAGCAAGACCCTACATTGGGTCTTAGCTTTTTTGGATTAAAGGAGGAATTTTAAAATGAATTTCACATGGCATGCTTATCCCGAAGAACTTCCCACTGAAGAAGGCGAATACTTAGTCACTAATGGAGAAGAGACATGGGTTGCTTTTTACGGGACTTTCCGCGATTCAGCAAGGTACGACTATGATCTTTACGATAAGGAATATGTCGACGAAGATTTAAGTATTCCGGAAACTCTTGGTTTCTATGTTTTAGATTATGGCATGGCAATATATTGGGGGCATGCCTATAGTGTTCAGGAAATAGCTTCTCCCGGCGTAATTGCATGGGGTAAATTTCCTACACCGTATAAAAAGGAGGAATTTTAAAATGAATGCTACAGAAGAAAAGAATATGCTTTACGATGAACTGGCGGTTCTTACAAACATTTTAACGAAAGTCGAGGAAGAAATGGACAACTCTCCGTCAATTCTCGCTTTTTTAAAATGGGCTGCCATAAAGAATGAAATCGAGAAGAGGAAGAATCATATAGCATATTTAGATTACCCAGAGCGGCTTAATAACGCGATACGTTGGTTTGTATCGTGTCCCGAGTATACAGAAGGGCGCGTAAGGCAAATCTATTTCGTACCATCATATGAAGAGATGGAAACGATTCGCGAAAAAGATGGCATAACAATAAAGTTTACTATAAATGGCTATGTCGATTTTCTCGGTTTATGCGAAGAGGAAATCGAAGAAGTAAAAAAGATATTCGCTATCGATGACAACAGCGTGATTAATTCGTATTTAAAGGAGGACTCATTATGAACGAGAAAGTAATTATTGAAACCAGCCACGGACCGGTATCACTCGAGCAGCTGCTTCAGATGCATGACGAGTGGTGCAATGGCGACCTATTCAGAATTTGCAGATGCAAAGACTGCAAGCATTATGTCGAAACTCAGGATGACGATTACTCCGGTGGACCGACCGGCGTTTGCACATACAACCCTGATGATATTGATCATACGCATAAGTATGCGTGGTGCCTTAAAGGAGAAAGGAAAGAAACTCATGGAACTCTCTATTAATTATGAAGCCATCGCAGAAACGATAGTCGAAAGGCTTAAAACAAGGTTTTGCAACCTTGATATCAACGCCGCCAGCAAGTTCGCTTCAAATGAACTTCCAGAATCTCTTTCTCCGGGAGAGATTCATAATTTTATGGAAAGCATGGTTGCAATCGATGACCTCATGGTCGAAGCAAAAACCCTCAAGAAGATCTGCGACGCTGCAAGAAAAGCCGAACAAACTGGGCCAAATCTCCTGATGGCCCTTTTCTTTATTGACCTCGCGAATACTGTAAAAAATGCTATAACCAGCGACTCGGGCTGGGAGGACTTCATAAAAACATGTAGAGAATATTTGGAGGCTGAGAAATAATGGCGTATTATAATGTCCGTCAAATAGCAGAGATGCTGAGAACCAATCCCGAAACTGTACGCAAATGGTACAGAACGGGGAAACTAAATGGCGACAAAACAACTAACAAAGACGGGCTGTGGTTTTCAAGAGACGCTGTAGACGCGTTTCTTGCGGAACACCCAAAGTATGCCCTCAGGGTCACAGACTCATTTGAAAGTACGGAGTTCGATACATTTTATACTACCGCAAAAGAGATGTATGATAATCTCTTGAGGGAAACGAAAAATAACGTAGAGTTAATAAACGCTCTTACAATAAAAAATGAAAACAACCGCAAAAAGCTTGAGATGCTCGAGCGGTTCTTAAAGGAGGACTGACAATGAAAAATGAAAAAGTAATTAACATCGGTTCTGCTCTGACCGTAAAAGACAAAAACGGCCGCAAGCTCCTGGTCAAAATAAATGCCGAGGTAGTGGATCTGGAAACGCACGAGCATATCGCATTGGCTGATGTTGCCAGGGTTTCTGACATAACCGTAACAGGTCCTGAAGCAAACCTCATAGATATGCAGATGGCCATGAGAGAGGCGAGAAACTGCCTCGCTAAGTATATCTTGCTTCGCGATGACAGTTAAAGAAGCGGCCAATATTGTCGGCAAGGGCCCCGAGTGGGTTAGAGCCGGCATCATCTCCGGATATTTTCCCGTTGGGATAGCTACTCGTGACGGCAAGCAAGTAACAGACGTCCAGGAGATGCACGGAAAGGGTAGAATCACGTACGTTATATTTGAAGACAAATTTAAGGAGGTTACGGGATGGAGCCCACAACAATAATAGGTGTTATAATACTCTCTCTGTGGGCATTGGTTGCTACAGGGCGAGCATTATTTCTAAGCGCAAAACAGAAGCAAACCAGGGGACGGCTTTATATTGCAAATAGTGTATCCGAAGAAAAAACGGAGTTATATTTCGAAGCATACGAAGGCCCAGTAAACTGGAAAAATGCAAAACGGATTACAATAGATATTGAGTATAAGGAGCTCTGAGCGCGAAAATCGCAGTTCCTTATATGAAAAACTTATTTCTAAGGAGGAGCGAACATGAAACTTAAAGAAATGATTCAGAAGAGAGATGAGGCACTGGACCGTTATTTATCAGCATCGGCCGTTGTGCTCGCGAGAAAAAAGGACGAAAAAGACGAAGATTACGAGAAACGAAAAGCAGCGTATGACACGAAAGTATCTAACCTGAAAGATAACGTATCATTATGGAATGATATGATCGCAAAGGAAAGAGAACGAATTCGTGAAAACATAAAACTGTGGAGTGGAATCGGAATCAGTTTAACCATCCCGCTGATCGGAGCAATCTTTACCGAAAGCCTGAAGCAAAATGACAAAGAAGGCATCATCGATCCAATGGATAAGGAAAAGAAAGGTTTCCTTTCGTGGACCGTAAAAAATAAGTGGTAACACTAAAGGTTGAGCCGCATAGGCTCTTCCTTTTTAAACTCATTATATTCTCATTAAAGGAGGACCAGAAATGGACACCAACAGCACCAATCCCATCACCCAGAATCCTGGGAGACCCACCTATGCCGAGAGACTTCAGAAACTCGCGGTTGACGACGCCTATTGGAATGGCTACTACAAAGGCGCCTGGACAGGTCTCGTAAAAGGAATGCTCGTTACAGGCTTGTTCATCCTTACAACGAGCCTTATTGCTCATGCCGTCAAAGTAACAACAAAGGAGGAAGAAACCAATGACTGAGAAGCATCCGATCATCATGGCATTCGCAAAGGGGGCTGCAGTAGCGCTCGGATATTTCGGAATGAAGTATCTCGTAACATATGTAAACAATCGAGTAAATGACCCCGATCATGAGCCGTTCATCAAAATAACATTCAGGAGGCCAAAAGATGGCGACTCTGATAACGCCTGAAAACGCGAAGACGTTATTCCGGGTCGGTAAAAACTGGTGCAAAAGAAACTCGACGAAGCTCCTGACCGCAGGAACAATCGTGAGTATATTTGGCACCGGCTATGCTGCATGGAAAGCACGTCCGTACGCAGACAGGGCGCTTGAGCGAGCCGAGGAAGAGAAGGGAGAAAAGCTGACTTTCAAAGAAAAACTGAAAGTCGTGGCTCCCTATTATATTCCTGCGGGACTTACTGCCCTCAGCGGAACCGTCTGCGTGATATCTGCAGAAGTTAAAAACGGCAAACGTGCAGATGCTCTCGCTGGGGCATATGGGTTCTCATCCGCCGTTTATCAGGCGTTCCGAAAAGGTGTCGATGAAAAGTTCGGAGAGGGCTCTGCGAAAGCGGTTGACGATATTCTACGTTCTGACGATAACGCCGTTCTTCACGGAGATGGGTTCTCTATTGAAGCAGGACTTGGCTCCAGAGACACGCAGACTGTTATATTCATTGACGCGTTCAGCAGAAGAAAGTTCGAATCTACAATCGGACGAATCCAAGACGCGCAGATAGCCATGATGAACATGTTTCAGACCTATGGAGAAGTCGGAATGAAAGACTGGTACAAATTCATCGGCATCTATGACCAGTTCTCCGAGGCATCGAAAGAGATAATCGACGAACTCGGTTGGACGTACGATGGACAAGTAGAACTCAATGCAGTACCGGGCTGGCATCCGTGCGCCACAGAGGAGAGGGACGGATGTATCATTATTGAAATGAACACACCACCGTATCCGTTATATTGCACCCTGGACGACGATCTTTACGCGGACATTAAACCCGCACTCAAAACACATCTTGATGAAATTTAAGGAGGAACAAAAATGAATAAGGACACTATTATCTGGAGCATCGTAACCGCCGTCGGATCGCTTCTTGGAGCGGCCGGAGGAATCATAACGGGAATTGCATCAAGCAAGGTTGTGTCATCCGCAACGGCACCGAAAGTCGAACAGCCGCCTATGCATGAGGCACCGGCATGTCCTCCCGAGACGAAGTAATAGCGGACATTCTCTCTTATATCGAGAGAAACCTGCAGGTGCCGAAAAGTTACTGGTCAGCAAAACACTATAAAGAACGTGTTTATATGAGGACGGCCGCATTCGAGCTCATCGAAGCGATTATGGATAAGCCAAACATGCCGGTAGAGGATGTTCTCTACTGTAAAGCTGCAGAATGCGAGCGTCAAATGAACATGGAACTTCCACCTACGGTTTCTCTCATCGTTAGTTCACAGTTAATTATATTCCAGATGTTCTGGGAGAAATATGGAGGAACCAATGGGTTGGTTTAGTCAACATCAGACAGACATTCTGACAGGAGTCGGAATTGTCGGCATGGGCGCGGCCGGCGTATCTGCAGCTATGACAGCGCCTAAACTGAAAGACGCGATTCAGAAACGAAAAGAGGAACTGGACGTTGAAAAACTCCCGTTCAAAGAATGGGTAAAGACATCCTGGCGTTACCTTATCGTTCCTGTTACGGCATTTGCAGGAGGCGCTACATGCGTCATCATGGCTCACGTAGGCGATAAGAAAGCAGCGGCCGGTTATGCTGCGGCTTATGCTGCTAGTGAGGTCGCACTCAACGAGTGCAAAGACAAGATCACTGAAGTCGTCGGTGAGAAAAAAGCAAAAGAAATCAGCGAGTCCATAATGCAGGACCACGCTGAGAAAGATCCGATCGATAAGGAGAAGGTCTACGTTATGCCGGGCGGAGACCACCTGATGCGGATTGACTGGAACGGATATTGTTTCAGATCCACTGTCCAGGAAGTCGAATCGATCGTCAATAAACTTAACCAGCAGATAAATTACGGAGAGCGAATCTCTGTGGCGGATCTCTGCTATGAGTTCGGTAAAGAAGATTGCGACTCAGATAGGCATTATATTTGGGACGCAAACATTAATGGCATCATCGAACTCGAAAAGTCCGGAGGCGTAACTGCCGATGGAGAGCCCTTTATAATCTGGGGTTTCCGAAAGAACCCTGTCTATAACGATCTTTATTAAACCCAAAAGGAGAAAAAAGAAATGGGAAACAACGAACAGATCACTGAAACCGTCGAGACCGCCGCTATCACTCTCGAAGAACTCGCAAAGAAAGTCGCGAGTCTTGAGGGCAAACTCGCCAAGACTGCCAAGGTCGCCAAGCGTGGCGCTATTGGCGTGGGTGTTGCGGCCGTCACAACTGTCGCCGCGCTCATCTGGCGCAAGAAGGCGAAGAGAGCTCAGAAGAAAGCCGAAAAAGCAGCTAAGAAGGCTGAGGACGCGTCAGAAGAGTAATCTCAAATTAAATAAGGGGGAGTGGCGTCGCTCCATTCCCTCTTATTTTTTCACACCACTTGAAAGGAGTAAAACATGGATTACCCAAATAACTCGGACAAGGCGAAAGAGCAATCTGCTCGTCCGAATGTCCAAGCCGTAACCCAGGGAGAATTAAAACGTACAACAAAGGAACTCGTACGCTCGCAGTTTTATACTGATGATGCCGGTAAAATCGGGCAGCATCTGCTTCTGAATGTCGTCATACCCATGATGAAAAAGCTCGTTGTAGATGTCGTGAACGGAACTCTCAACATGATATTCTACAAAAGCGAGGCTACAACGTCCACGTCGTCCGTACCGGCCTCTAGGATCTCTATAGGCGGTCGTTCGACCAATGAATACCATGCCGCATCGGGCAGAGGAACGACCGTCAAAGAAGCCTCAGAGCGTTCGTACGACCTTGACTATGTTGTTGTCAAAGATATGCAAGCAGCGAACGACGTAATCAACGGCATGCAGCTCATCATTGACCAGTATGACACCGTCAGAGCCTCTGAGTTCTGCGCACTTGCGGGTATCACTGCACCCTACACCTATACCGACTATGGCTGGGATAGCGCTGCAGTAGCTCAGAAGATCCCCCTGCTGGACGGACGCGTCAAAATACAAATGCCAAAAGCAAAATACATGAAATAAAGGAGAAAAAATGGGAAACAAACTTACTCGTTTCTGGGGCAAAACTAAGCTCTGGTGCAAGGATCATTCGCCCGACTTCATGTTCGCCGGTGGGTGTCTTGCAGGTGCAGGCGCTATTATATTTGCCATCAGAGCAACAAGGAAAGTGGATCCTGTGATCAGTGCATTCAAGGCTGAAGTCACAGATATTCACAAGAAAGCCGAAGAGGGCACGATAGACGAACAGGAGGAGGCTAAGGAGCTGACACGGGCATATGCGCGGTATGCTTTTCAGCTTGCTAAGTTATATTCTCCTACGATCGTTTGTGCCGCTCTGTCGTTCATCATGCATCATGGATGCACAGACATTCTCGGAAGACGCAATGCCAAACTCGCAGCTGCCTATGCCAGTCTAGACGCTGCCTACAAGGCTTACAGGGCGGAAATCGAGAAGAAGTATGGCGCTGACGAAGCTAGGGAAATCGCAGAGCCTAAAGAAGCCAAAGTCGATGAAGAGACAGGCGAGGTCATTGAAGAAGGCAAACCCGAGGAAATCGGAGATTACGGACGGCTCTTTGCTCAGGGGTACACCTATGCATGGCAGCCGGACGGTTCTGTAAACCTCACGTTTCTCAAAGCTCAGCAGGCTTATGCCAACCAGATACTTGAATCGAGGGGATATTTATTCCTGCACGAGGTCTATGAGTGGCTCGGCGTCAAAGACAGCGATGCGGCTCATATCGTTGGATGGATTTGGTCGGAAAAGCCTGAGCATGAGGGCGACAACTATGTGTCCTTCGGCATTGATAATCTGCAGAATCCCAGAGTTCGTGCATTCCTTCAGGGAGATACGGACGAGATTTGGCTTGACTTCAACTGCCAGGGCGTAATTTTAGGAAAGATAGGACTTAATAGGATATGAAAAAGACAGGTATTATATTTGCTTGCATCGGTAGTGCGGGCGTAGGCTCACTCATCACTTATATTCTCACGAGGAGACACTTTCAGAAAAAACTCGAGAAGCTGGTCGATGAAAACTTCAAGCCTAAACCTCATGAGAAGATTCGTGACGCGAGGAATGACCCTGACAACCCGTTTGGGGAACTTTGGCCTGATAAAGAAACCGAGCAGGCATTCAAGCAGAAGGTCAATGACCAGCTTGGAAAGTATCATTTTTGGCCCGAGGAAGAAACCGAGCAGGGAGCCAAGGCCGAGTCGGAGAAAGAACCCGAGGAATCCACTGAGGAGCCTGAGGAAGAGGTAGATGATATTTCTATCGACCCGTACGAAACTACCGCAGAGGAGTTTATGGCTTCCGAGGAGAAGATGTACTTCACAGTCTATAAGGACGAGGTGATAGCGGATGACAAAGACAAGGTCGTCCGTAATCCGGAGTACTACATCGGCAAAGATATTCTTGGAAGGCTCTTCTCCAAGATAGGCGACGATCCGCTCTACGTATGTAACCCCGTCCTTAACGTGGTCATTGAGATTACTTATGCTCTCGATGACTACGGCGCATGAGTACGGAGTATTTTGACTGGCTGATAGGGCGAATCGGCGGCCCGGAGAAGGATGGCGTCACGTACGAAAAACTACTGTGGCAGCTGTACAAGACGCCGTTCACTTATATTCTGGAGATGGACAAAAATCGTACGGACGACGGACTGGCTCTTCGCACGCAGTATGGCTATGATATCCCTGATGCACCTGCCAAGTGCTCTGTGCTTGAGATGATGATCGGGGTGGCTATCAGATGCGAAGACGTTATGTACGACAACGGACGGTTCTCGGCGGGTTTTTGGTTCTGGGGTATGATCGAGAACCTCGAGCTTGGGTTTATGGACGATGCGAATTATGAGCCGTATTACGTAGAACACGTAACAAACAGGCTCATCTCTCGCGACTATGAATCCGATGGCAGAGGAGGACTCTTTTATATTTCAGAACCGCCCGACGACATGCGCAATGTCCAGATATGGTATCAAATGAACTGGTACCTCGATTTATATATTTAAAAGATAGGCGGAACCGATATGTTAGACTTCGTTGAACCGGCAGAAGAAAGACCTAATAAGTCTACAGTAATTATTTACCCGCGTTTTCTAATTAAAAAGTCCAAAGACCTAATGATCCGAGGCGGAGATTTCTATGCCATCTGGGTTGAGGACAAACACCGGTGGTCAACGGAAGAGGATGAAGTTACGAGGCAAGTCGATAAGATAATTCTCGATTATGCCGAGAAGAAATACGGGCATACCGATGAAGTCGTAGTCAAATGCCGCTTAATGAAATACTCAGACAGCGGAGCTATGGACAAGTGGCGAGCCTACACTCAAAAGCATATGAGGGATAATTTCCACGAGCTTGACGACGAACTTACCTTTCAGGGAGAGGAAATGGACAAGAAGAAATACTCTAGCCATTCTCTTCCTTATGTACTCGCTCCCGGTGAGCATACGAATTGGGATCGCCTTATGGACGTATTATATTCTCCAGAAGAGAAGCGAAAAATCGAATGGGCTATCGGATGCATCGTGTCCGGTGACTCAAAGACCGTCCAGAAGTTTCTTGTATTGCATGGGGCAGGAGGAACCGGAAAGTCTACTGTCATAAACATTATGCAGTGGCTCTTCGAAGGATATTATGCGCCATTCAAATCGAGAGCTTTAGGCGACCCCAATAACCAATTTGCCCTTGAACCGCTAAAAAACAATCCGCTCGTTGCGATAGAGCATGACGGAAACCTTGCGTACATCGAGGACAATACGACGCTCAACAGTATTATATCTCACGAGGTGATGCCAATCAACGCTAAATACTCGAGGATGTACTCATCCAAATTCCGGTCGTTCCTTATCATAGGCACAAATAAGCCGGTCAAGATCACGGACGCAAAGTCGGGTATTATAAGACGACTGATTGACGCTCACCCCACAGGAAACCTGATTCCCCGTAAGGAATACGACAAACTAATGGCCGGCATTAAGTTCGAGCTTGGTGCAATCGCCCAGCACTGCCTTGATATTTATAAGGAAGACCCAGGATACTATGACGAGTACGTTTCGATAGAGATGATTGGTGCAACCAATGATTTCTTCAACTTCGTCGAAAATTCGTATATGGTCTTTGCTAAGGAAGGAGAAACCACCCTCAAGGCAGCGTGGGATATGTACAAGATCTACTGTGAAGATGCGAAGGTGCCATACATGAAGCAACCCGAATTCAAGGAGGAACTCAAGAATTACTTTGAGGACTATAAAGAACGGGTCGTTATCGATGGCGTACGAATTCGTAATCTATACACAGGCTTTAGAAAGGACAAGTTTGAATCCAAAACGGGGAAGAAAAAGAAGCAAGAGGCAAAGCCTTGGTTGATATTTGAAGAGGCTCCATCACTCTTAGACGAGGCACTGAAAGATTGCCCGGCGCAGTATGCCGCAAACTATTCAGGAACTTCTGACCAGCCGGAGAAAGCCTGGGCCAAGTGTAAAACCAAGCTGTCCGACATCGACACCCATAAACTCCATTATATTCTCCCGCCGATAGGTCACATCTTCGTTGACTTTGATATCCCGGATGAGAATGGAAACAAGTCGTTAGAGAAGAATCTCGAGGCCGCATCCAAGTGGCCGCCGACATATGCGGAGCTGTCGAAGTCGGGGCAAGGCATACACCTTCATTATATTTACATGGGCGATGTCTCAAAACTCAGCAACATTTATGGGGACCATATTGAGATCAAGTTCAGGACGGAAGGCAGTCTTTTTGCAATGAGACGACTTCTCAGCAAATGCTGCAACCTTCCTATTGCTACTTTGACCTCGGGGCTTCCCGAAAGAGAGGAGAAAGTGCTTGACTTCAAAAAACTCAAGGATGAAAAGCACCTGCGAAACATCGTAAAGAAGTATCTTCGCAAGGAAGTCGAGGGGATCCAGTCGACCCACCAATCGATGGGCCTCATAAAGCTGACTCTAGACGAGGCGTACGACAGCGGCATGGTCTATGATATTTCAGACATGTACACGCAGCTGTTCACATTCGCAATATCGGCTACGAATCAGCCGGACGCTTGTGTAAAGCTTCTGAACGAAATGAAGCTTGCATCTGAAAAGGAGGGCAAGGCTGATACTTCTTCGGACACACGGCTTGTGTTCTTTGACTGCGAGGTATTCCCGAACTTACTTCTAATCAACTGGAAGTTTGCGGGAGACTCCCCAATGGTCAGAATGATAAACCCGAGTCCGACAGAGGTCGAAGCGCTGATGCAACTCAATCTCGTAGGTTTTAACAACCTCAGGTACGACAATCATATTCTCTACGCACGGCATCTTGGCTACGATAATGAGCAAATCTACAGACTCTCGCAAGCGCTTGTCAGTGGAAACGGCAAAGCGGGCTTTAGAGAAGCGAAACATGTGTCCTATACGGATATTTACGATTTCTCATCGGTCAAGCAGAGCCTCAAGCAGTTCGAGATCGACATGCATTTTAAGCATAAAGAACTCGGACTTCCCTGGGATGAACCCGTTCCAGAGGATATGTGGCAGCGAGTATCAGAATACTGCGACAATGATGTTTTGGCGACAGAGGCGCTGTTCAACACCCCCGACCGTCAGGCAGATTTCCTTGCACGCGAGATACTTGCGGACGTAGCAGGGCTTACAGTCAACGACACAACAAACACACTTACCACCCAAATTATATTTGGCAACGACAGAAACCCGCAATCGCAATTCAATTACCGCGATATGGGCGATGTCACTGGAGCGAGACCCTGGACGTTTACAAAAGACAACATCCTCTTTGACAATTTTGACGACCCTTATATTCTCTTCGATGAGCAAGACAGACCTGTCTTTCCTGGCTACAAATTTGAGTATGACCCGGACAAGAAAAAGGCTATCTCGACTTACAGAGGAGAAGAGGTTGGAGAGGGTGGATACGTATATGCAGAACCCGGCATGTATGGAAACGTTGCCCTGCTTGATATTAAGTCAATGCACCCGTCATCCATCGTGGCAGAACAGCTCTTTGGCGAGAAGTACACGAAGCGGTTCCAAGAACTTAAGGACGCTCGTGTTGCTATCAAGGAGAAAAGATATTCTGACGCGAGAGGGATGCTGGACGGGGCATTGGCTAAGTATATTGACCGAGTAGAGTCAGGAGAACTGAGTAACAAGGTCCTCGCCGGAGCGCTGAAGATCGCCATCAACTCCGTATATGGCCTCACTGCAGCGAAATTCGACAATAAATTCAGAGACAACCGCAACAAAGACAACATCGTTGCCAAGCGCGGTGCTCTGTTTATGGTCAATCTCAAGCACGCGGTTCAGAACCTCGGCTACAGAGTGGTCCACATCAAGACGGACTCTATCAAGATCGCCGATGCAACACCGGAGATTATAGAGTTTGTCAACGACTTCGGTAAGATGTACGGCTACGAGTTCGACCACGAGGCAACATACGAACGTATCTGCCTTGTAAACGACGCAGTTTATATTGCTCGCTACAAGAATGCGGACGGATCTCTCGGCGATTGGACAGCTACAGGAGCACAGTTCCAGGTGCCTTATATTTTCAAAACACTATTCTCAAAAGAACCTCTCGAGTTCTATGACAAATGCCTCGCGAAGTCGGTATCGAATCCTGCTGCCATTTATCTGGATATGAATGAAGATAGACAAGACGAACACAATTATGTTTTCGTTGGACGAGTCGGCGAATTCTGTCCTATGGCAAAGGGCGGTGGAGTACTGCTGCGTGGCGTTAACAAGAACGGAGAGATGTCATATTCTGCAATCTCCGGCTCCAAGGGATACAGATTCCTTGAATCAGAAACTGTCAAAACCCTTGGGCTTGAGAAAGATATTGACAACAGCTATTTCCAAAAGATGGCGAACGATGCCATAGAATCTATCAAAACTTACGGAGACTATGAATGGTTTGTCTCCGAAGATCCATACATCCCGACGACACTGTCGGATGGAACACCAATTATATTTGATTAAAAGGAGAAACAAAAAAAATGAAAGACTTTGTCGAAAACATCACCATTGAGGACGCCCGCATTATATTCAGAAACTTCTCGGGTGCCGGTTCTAAGTTCAACAGAGAGGGCCAGAGAAACTTCTGTGTTGTCCTCGAGGATAAGGATGCTGTCAATGAACTGAAGGCTATTGGCTGGGGCATCAAGGAACTCAAGCCTCGCTCTGAGGACGAGGATCCCACGTATTACATCAAGGTCAATGTGTCGTACGATTACACTCCTCCCGTGGTTTATATTGTCGTAGGTGACAAGAAGACGCCCATTGGCGAGGACAGCATCGGCTCTCTTGACCACCTTGAAATAAGGCAGGCGGACGTTGTGATTCGCCCGTACAAATGGGAAGTAAACGGACGCGAAGGTGTCGCGGCTTACCTCAAGACGCTTTATATTGTCGTCGCTCAGGACACTATAAGTGAGAAATACTCTGAGCTCGAAGCAACTGCTGAACTGCCGTTCTAAGATATTCTGCGATGGCATTGTTCGGTCTGTTTAAATACCAGCGTGATGCCATCGACAAAATGAAAAACGGCTGTATATTGTGCGGAGGGGTTGGTTCGGGCAAGTCTCGAACCTCCCTCGCGTACTACTATAAGACCCAGGGCGGAGATCTGGACAACCCGAATTACCAGTATCTGGGCGACCCCTGCGACCTTTATATTATTACGACAGCCAGAAAACGGGACAGTCACGAATGGGTGGGAGAATTAAGTCCTTTTCTTCTTTCTCCCACCGATGATATTCGCCCGTACAAAAATCGAGTGGTAATCGACAGCTGGAATAACGTCCAGAAATACAAAGACGTTACATCCGCTTTCTTTATATTTGACGAGGACAGAGTTACGGGCTCAGGCGCTTGGGTAAAGGCTTTTCTCAAGATTGCCAAGGCGAACAGTTGGATCATCTTATCTGCAACACCGGGAGATACCTGGTCTGATTATATTCCTGTCTTCGTTGCAAACGGTTTCTATAAAAACAAAACAGAATTCATACGCGAGCACGTTGTGTATGACAGATTCTCGAAATACCCGAAAGTCGACAGATATTTAGTTACGCAGAAGCTGCAGCGTCTACGTTCGGATATTCTCATACCGATGGAGTTCGAAAGACGGACGACGCCTCACCATGAGCGCATAGCTTGTGAGTACGATACTGAGGCTTACCGTGCCGTCATGCGGACGCATTTCTATGACAATCAGCCTATCACATCTGCTCCGGAATTCTGTTATATTCTTCGCAAAATAGTTAACAGTGATAGCAGCCGCGAGATGGCACTTCTCGAGCTCTTAGAGAAGCATCCGAGGGCTATCGTGTACTACAACTATACGTACGAACTAAACCTCTTACGCGAGCTCCTAGGGGGCGTACGAATGCCTTTCCACGAGTGGAACGGAGAGAAGCACGAGCAGCTTCCTGAAGGTCCTTCATGGGTTTATCTCGTCCAGTACACAGCGGGCGCCGAGGCGTGGAACTGCATCACTACTGACACAATTATATTCTACTCCCAGAACTATTCTTACCGCATTCTTGTCCAGGCTTGCGGCAGAATCGACAGACTTAATTCTCCATATGAAGATTTATATTACTATCACCTCTACAGCAGAGCTCCGATAGATCTTGCCATTCTTCGTGCACTTCGCACAAAAAAGAAATTCGACGAAACGAAATTTTGTGGAAACTGCGCGAATTTTACAAGTTCTTATATGGCAAGATAATATTAAATAATTTATATTGGAGGAAACAAAAATGGGAAGAAGAACAATTGAAAAGTGCTACGAAAAGGGCTATGTAACTGACGATGAGATGGCTATCATTGTGAGACTTTACAGAAATGGAAGGATCGCAATGAAGGATCTCGTTTGGGCAGTGTGGAATAGCAACCTGTCCGTAGAGGCTGGAGATGACCTTCTTGACAGTCTTGGAGTACCGGAAAAGATTGTTGGATAAAAAGGCCAAAGCAAGACTCAATATTACATTGGGTCTTAGCTTTCTTGAAAGGAGAAATTATGAAGACGTTGTTTAAACTCATCATCACTGTGTTTGCGTTGTTTATCGCTACGACCGTTGTCATAGTTTTCGGGGTTTATATTCTTGATGCTCTCTTCTCGCTGGCCCTGGACATTATATTTCTCCCCTTTTACCTTTTGTTCTAATGGGCAAGTTCAAAGAGAAACTCATCGACAGGGAGGAACCCGAGCCTCAGCCCGATGATTATACTCCTACGGACGAATGGGTAAAGATCGGAGACCGGCAATTATATTTATGCCCGGCGTGCGGACATACAACAAGATTCAGAAACGCAAAATGCCCGTCATGTGGGCAGCTCATGAAAGGAGAAACAGATGAGCAACTCGAGTACAATGAAAATGACTAGAAAAGAATTCCTGGCCATTCCGCGCAGACCATGGGACGAGAGGCTGACCGGTGTTATAGGAGTCTATGTCCTCCCTAGCAGACGTAAACACGACTCGGGCTGGTCTTGTATGGACTTTGTGGCCGAGTTTGCAGACGACAACAAACCCATGGTTCGCTTTGGAGGCGGATGCGATGACGTATCTTTCGCCGGCACAAATTTTAGAATGGATTGCACCTACCCACACGGAATAATTCATATATGGTGCACGAATCGGACTTTTAGCGTAAGCTGTGACCTGTCGAGCATAGATTTTAAGGAGGAAGCTAATGCCGAGATATATTGACGCGGATAAATTGGTAGACTTGGCAACTCATGAAGGAGCCTACGGGTATGTTGATGTACACGATATTCGTAATATCCCTACTGCAGACGTAGTGGAGGTTGTACGCTGCAAGGATTGCAAGTGGTCAGAGCCATATCGAACGGAGAGTGGCAATGTATATCTCGGCTGCATCGAACTTGGTATATCTGCCTTAATCGATGACGATTACTGCTCATATGGAGAACGAAAGGAGAAAACCGAATGAAAAAACGGTACTATGACTACGACGCACTATTCGGGGCAATGCACGATGTTGTTCTTGAAAATGGAGCAAAACATAGATGCATAGATGCAGGAATGATATTAGATCTTCCGAAAGCCGATGTTGTCGAACGAAAGAAAGCAGAGTGGGAAATCTGCGGCTCATTCGATGATTTGATTCGATGCTCTAATTGTCGGTTTATAATGCCGATGATTGCTGAAAGATTCAATTTCTGCCCCGATTGTGGCGCGGACATGCGAAAGGATAAAACTGATGACCGAATGGCATGACATTTACCACGAAGATATTCCGACATACGACTTACCGAATTTCTGCAGAACTGTGTTAGTAGAACTTCGCAGCGGTGATCGTCAGGTTGCGCAGCTTGATATTAATCCGTGGACCAGAGTTCCTGGTTGGTGTATACCTAATGGGAACTGGCTTGGTCCTATTGATATTGTGAAACGTTGGATGGAAATCCAAGACTAAAAGGAGGAATTATATTATGAACGTATTTATGCCGCTTGTAAACCTGTTCGATTGGTTTGTCGCACAGTCTGGGGCTGTTCGGATATTATTGGTCGTCGGATGGACTATCGGAATTATTGCCCTCGGATGGACAATCGAGCATCTTGCTGAACGCAGACGTAAGAAAGCCGAGAC
>JAEEGL016522226.1_pt1 | contig 30006 bp, 17 predicted proteins | sample 9134231 | NCBI WGS metagenome assembly JAEEGL01 (sample SAMN16246548, study PRJNA631951) | gut metagenome | biome: gut microbiome; feature: rumen; material: fiber-attached | host: Bos | place: Iran: Karaj | collected 2018-10 | reverse complement strand
CGCTCCTTCTTGTAGGTTCCGGCAACGGGGTGCTGGAAGCGGGTGGGGTTGGTGGAGTTGCCGGTAATCGACACGTCCACGTTCTCATGCCACAGGATGGCAACACCTTCGCGCACGTCATCGGCACCATAGCACTTCACTTTGGCGCGTGGACCGTCGCTGTAGGCCTTCTCCTGCACGATATTCAGTTCACCAGTGTAGTAGTCGAACTTTGTCTGTACATAGGTGAAGCCGTTGATGCGGCTGATAATCATGGCAGCGTCTTTGCCCAGACCGTTGAGGATGGTGCGGAGTGGCTTTTTGCGCACCTTGTTGGCCATCTCGGCAATCTTGATGGCACCCTCGGCAGCAGCAAACGACTCGTGACCTGCCAGGAAGGCGAAGCACTCGGTCTCCTCACGGAGCAGACGGGCGGCGAGGTTACCATGACCGATACCCACCTTGCGGTCGTCGGCCACACTGCCTGGGATGCAGAAACTTTGCAGACCGATACCGATAGCCTCGGCAGCGTCGGCGGCGTTCTTCACACCCTTCTTGATGGCGATGGCGGCACCACAGACGTATGCCCACTTCGCATTCTCGAAGCAGATACCCTGGGTGTCCTCACAAATCTGATATGGATCCACTCCGGCGGCTTCGCATATCTCGTTGGCCTCGGCGATGTCTTTGATGCCGTTGGCGTTGAGAGCGGCAATCACTTGGTTGATGCGGCGCTCCTGACTCTCGAATTTCACTTCTCTTATCATAATATGCGTCCTCCTTATTCTTTACGTGGGTCAATAGTCTTCACAACACCTTGCTCGGCGGTGGTGCGGCCATAGCGGCCAGTGAACTTCTTCACTGCCTCGTTGGCGTCCATGCCGGCCTTGATGGCTTCCATCATCTTGCCCAGGTGTACATACTCGTAACCGCAAACCTGATTGTCGGCATCGAGGAACTGCTTCGTGATGTAGCCCTCGGTGAGTTCCAGGTAACGGGTGCCCTTGGCAGCAGTGCCGTAGAGTGTACCTGTCTGGCTGCGCAGACCCTTGCCAAGGTCTTCCAAACCAGCACCGATTACCAGACCGCCCTCAGAGAAAGCGCTCTGTGTGCGGCCGTAGACCACCTGCAGGAACAGTTCGCGCATAGCGGTGTTGATGGCATCGCAAACCAAGTCGGTGTTGAGTGCCTCGAGGATGGTCTTGCCGGGAAGAATCTCGGAAGCCATGGCAGCAGAGTGGGTCATACCGGTGCAACCGATGGTCTCCACCAGACATTCCTCAATGATACCGTCCTTGATGTTCAATGAGAGTTTGCAGGCACCTTGCTGAGGAGCACACCAGCCTATACCGTGGGTATAGCCCGAAATGTCTTTGATCTCCTTCGCCTGAATCCATTTCCCTTCCTCGGGGATGGGTGCTGGTCCGTGATGAGGACCTTTAGCAACAACACACATGTTGTTGACTTCATTGGAATAAGTCATAATAATGTTGATATTAATACTGATATGTTTGTGTAATAATTCACGTTGTAAAGGTGTTTTTTCAAAACGCGTTGCAAAGATACTAAAAGTCGGCTGCAAAACAAAGAATCTTGTTTCTTTTTTTGCCGCGACGGCGCAACTTTTCCATTTTTCTTTTTTATTTCACCACCACTTTGCGCTTGCCGTGAATGTATAATCCTTTGCCGGTGGGCTTGTCTTTCAACTGCCGTCCGTCGGGCATCAGCCACTTGTCGGAAGAGGAGTCTGCTGATATGCTCTCCGGCGATGAGATGCCCTCGGTATCGTCGGAGAATCCGATGTAGAAAGAGGCTGCCTGTGCACCGTCGAGTGTGAGGTATGCCCTGTAGGGTGGCACGGTGACGGAGGTGTTTCCGCCACCTACCAGTTTCCATTCGTTGTTGGCCTGTAGCACGTAGTAGTTCTCTGCCGCTTCGGTGTAGCCGATACGATGGAAGGTGCCATGGATGGTGACGCCGTTGGCGGTGTCGAATTGAGCCACGGCTTCTTCCGTCGTTGGCAGTTGCCGCTCGTCATTGCATCCGAGTTGCACGTTGTTCTCTGGCGACACGATGAGATAGGGCTTGAAGGCCTCCATATCGCCATTTATCCGTTTGAAATACACGTCGTTGTCGTCCTTCTTCTTCAGCGAGTAGGCCTTGGCCCCTTGGGGTATTGGCAGTGAGTAAGGCAGGCATACCGAGTAGGCACCCGCATCAGCAGCCAGATTTGGCACAGCAGAGATTTTTGAGGCGGTGAACCCGTCGGGCACGCAGTAGTCCATATTGCGTGAGTAATGGAATTCTGCGCAGGTGCGGTTGCCGTTATTGTCGATGACGATGTTGGTGCCAGCAGTTGTCCACCAAGATTTCATATAGATTAACGTGAACTCAAGGTTCATGAGATAGTCGGTGAGTCCATAGTAATTCACTCCCTCGTTGATGAGTTGCTGATTCCAGATCCCGTCTTCCACCGCACGGCAGTCCACCCAGCGCAGTCTGTCGCCGCAATGGAAGGCACCCATACCCACTTTCTCGATGGTGTATGGCAATGTGATGTTGGTGATGTTCACGCAGCGGTTGAAAGCATACTCTCCAATCACCTTGATGCCATCATTGATGACCACGCCTTTGATGTCCTCGTTGTCTACAGGGTGGTTCTTGTCGTTGAAAGCCCAGTCTACAATCTCGGTGACGGGGATGTGCTCATCGTAACCACTTATCTCCAGTTCGCTGAGAATTGTGATGAAACCGTCGGAAGGGAAACTGGTATCGCTCTTGTCGTACCCCGTACATTTCCAGGCACTGTTGTTGCCTGCCTGCACAAACTCATATACCACACCGCCTTTAACTACCCGGGTGACACCTTGCGCGAATGCCGCCCCTTGCGCCAGGGCAAGGAGCAGCATTGCTGATGTCAGGTAACGAAGCACCGTTGTTCTCATTCTGCTTTGTTGGTTTTGATAATGCGTTTCACGCTGACGTTTCCTGCCTGGTCGACAGCCTTGACGATATAGACGCCGTCGACAACAGTCAGCAGGTCGATATCGGCCTTGCCTTCATGGACAGGACATGACATGACATGTGCACCCACGGTGGAATACACCTCCACACTGCGCAACGGCAGTTCGGAGCGGACATATACCATGCGCTGGGTCTTTGGCGGCGTGATGCTGATGCCCGTGTAGTGGAGTTCGTCGATGCCCAGGGAGTTGCCGATGGTGAGCATCTTCGGCGTGTCGGGGTCGCCCTCGATGTTGTCGCTCAGGAACTGGCAGGTCTCCACGATACCCCTCACCTCATTGTCGTAGAAGGTGCGGAACTGTATCACCTTGCCCGACTCTTCGGCGTTGGCTGCCACGGTGATGTAGTAGATGCCGTTGATGGCATGGGTCACGCCGCGGCACTCGCCGTCGATATAGGCTGCCACCCAGGCGGTGTCTACCGGCAGTGTGCCATCGGTGAGGGTGGCTATCACGTGCATGTTGTCGGAGAACAGATGGTGGTCGATGGGCGTGAACGGACACCAGTCGCTGGTGGCTGTCACGTTGTCGTCATCGTCGAAGGTGAGTTGCGAGCCGTTCGACTGCATGGTCTCTACGCTGGGATAGTGGAAGGTCTTTGTTTCCTCGTCGACCGATACGTAGACGTAGCCTCTGCCAGGAATGATACTCTGCAAGGTGCCCTCCCATTGGAATCCGTTGTAGTAGGCGATGCCTTGCTTGGATATCACCCAGTCGCCCTTCACGGGATGCAGTTCGGCAAACGCCTCATTGAGGCTGAGGTTGAAGAGCGAGAGCGACCCAATCCAGTTGTAGCCATTGCTGATGGTCAATGGATATCCATTGGTGTTGATGTAGTTGCCACGGACGCTTAAGCCCCTGATGGCGTTCGCCATCTTCAACTTATACATCACGCCAGGTTCCATCGAGGTGAGTGTGCCACTCCATCCACCACTCTTGCAGAAGGTGATGCCACCCTCCTTGTTCTTGATGCAGTAGAAGGAGGCATTCGTGCCCAGCACATCATTGGGCGACTCCTTGCCGGAGAGCGGCTGCACGTTGAGCGAAATCCAGTTCCAGGAGTAATCAAGGTTGAGAATCTGCTCTATCAGGTTGGTGGCATTCCACTTCACAGGCATGTCGTAGTTGCCTTGCAGGAGGTTGTTGGTGAATTCCAACTGCTTCTCTTCGCCATTGATCGTGGTAATCACGTCGCTATACACAACGCCTCGCTCACTGTCGTAGATGCGGAAGGTGATGGGCTTGGTATCGTCGCTGGGGTTGCCATACACCACAAGGTTGGTGAAATAGGCATCACGCGACGGCATGAGCACGGGATTTGACATTCCACGGCATTCATCATCGATGAAGGCAGCGATTCGTGTCATACCCTGCGTGGCAATCTTGTCTTGGATATAGACCTGTCCGATGATGCTCATCGAATTCTCATACATGGAAGGATCGAAATCCCATTCCGGTTCGTTGCCGTAGACTACGATGTAGAATAACAGCGGCTCAAGAATGCCGTCGTTGTTGGATGCGTAGATGACGAACGTATTGGTGCCCAACGGGGCGTTCTGGGTGATGTTGAAGGTGATTTCCTCCTTCTGTCCTACCGCAATGGTGCCCTCCTTTTTGTCGACTGTCACCCATGAGGGTAGTGATGTCAGCGTGTAGTTGCAATTCTCGGTTCCGATATTTACCAATGGCACTCTGACGTCCGAGTCGTATTCATAGTCCTTTTGCATGTATATGACGTCAGACATATATGGTTCCCATTTCAGGGTGCTGTAATTGGCTCTTGCAGTCCACGTGATGGCGTTGGAGAGGTTGCCATATACATCGGGCACGCCCTGTACGGTGAAGGAAACCACGTTGCCATGCATCCTCGACGGCAGCGTCTTGAGTTTGATGAATATCTCGTTGTCGTTGGCAGTGAAGTCAAAGTCGAGGTTCTCGTGCGTGGGTCGGGTCTTCAGCGGCGGTGCGTTGAGCGCTTGTGTCACGTTGGGTCCTTCGGCGGTATGCAACTCGCCAGTGGTGCTCTTCTTGCTGCTTTCAAGACTGAACTCCGCATGTATCACACCGTTGGCGTCTTTATACTTGTGCTCCATGGGGTAGTAAATGAGGAGCGATGGCATGATGGAGTCGTACTGGAAGTAGAGGCTCTCGCTGAGAGTCGTGCCGTCGATGGTAGCCTTCCATACTGCAAATTCGTCGATGTCGCCCTTGAACATACGGTCGGGCTTCACCTCGTTGCCTACATTGCGCTCACGGGCGCCGAGGAAGACGTGAGAGGCGGCGAATGCCGGCACTTGGTTCTCGTTGATGGTCTTCACGGGCTGTCCGTCAATATAGACGTTGGCAGCAGTGCCACGGCGCACGTTGAGGGCGAAGTGGTGCCACAGACCGTCGTTGTAGTTATTCTCGGAGAGGGTAATGGCCTCCCCGTCGGTGTTGAGCGACGATAGGCCCCGGTAGGTGCGCAGCAGCAGGGCATGGTTGCTGTCGAAGTCTACCGACATACGGTCGGTGATAGAGAACAGCGAGGTGTTGGCATTTTCGCCTTTGTCGCCCTTGAACCAGAACATGAGCATGTAGTTGTCGTCGTCGGTCAGGGCCTCGGTGGCTACATCGGCCTTGAAGTAAGCCGTGCCATCGAAGTGTGCCGCCTTGTTGTCGTTGTTGAGGTTCCATGACTCAGATGTGAGGTACATGTTTCGTCCGCGAGCACAGTCGGTCACCGTGGTGCCGTGTCCCTCGTTCATGCGCCAATATCCCATCAGACCGTCTTTGTAGATGGGCAGCGATTTCCACATATACTCACGCATCTGCTCTGGCGTGCGTGCTGTCGACCAGATCGACAGTTCGTGCATGGCGCCCTTCAAGTTCTCGGCCAGGGTGAGTTGCGCGGTGTTGCTGTACTGTGGCACAGGTTGGTGGTCGAAGAGCACCTTGGTCTCGGAACCATAACTGATTTGTGCATCATAGTAGTTCTCGGTACTGCTATGCACATAGCTGGAGGTAAGGAACACCCACTGTTCGGCAGGTATCGGCACGGCATTGGCAGCAAACTGTTGTCCGTCGACTGTGAGGGTGGCATAGCCATTGTCGTCTACGGAGAGTGCAATCTGGCTGTTGGTGGTGCCGTGCTTCAGTATGGTGCCTCCACTCTGCCTGTAGAGCCACATCGATGCCGAGAAACTGGTGTTCGACACGGGTATGTAGCCTTCGTAGACAAGTGGGGTGCCATTGAGTTGCAGCGACACGTAGTGGTCGATGGGCGACTCGTTGAGGTCGCCTACGATAGTGAAGTTCTTCTCCTTCGTGAGGTAGTTGGCACGGATGGGCTCGTTGAACTTGATGTGGATGTCGTCGGTGGGGGTGAGGATGCCTGTATTGGGATAGGCTTGCCCGAGTAGCATCGGCCCATGAGTGTCTTTCACTATCTCTATCTCCTCACTCTGCCAGGTCACCTCGTTGCCCTTGTATTTGCTGGTGGTCTCGATGCACACCATGTAGTGGCCATCGATGAGTGGCAGGGCGAAGGAATGGCTCACGCTCGACTTGTCGGTGGGCAGCAGCGACTGTCCGTCCTGCAGTTTGCCATCTGGCACCATATCCATGCCGTTGAAGTACTCGTGTGCGGTAATCCAACTGTTGTCGCCGATGAAGCGGTACTTGAAACGGATGCTCTTGAAGCCATTGAACGTACGGTCGTAGTCCTTCGCGGTGACAGTGAGGTAGCCTTTTTCGTTCTGGTCCACGTCGTAGGCGTTCACCACGGTCTTGTTCACAAGAATGGTGGCTTGAGGTGCGGCCTGCGTGAAGTGGATGGAGAAGTGTGCCTTGTCGTAGACATGGTTGAAGAGACAGTCGGAGATAAGGCCCAGTTCCAGGTTATCATAGTCGAGGATGGAGGTGTCAGACTGACGGATTGTCAACACCTTCCGGGTCTCCACGTTGTAGGGGAGGCCGATGGCGAGACCGCCGGCGATGGGTTCGCCTTCGAGGAAGATTTGTAGGCCGTCGGGGTTGTCGAGACACTTCAGGATGGGCACCAAGAGTTCTTCGCCGGTCTCACTCTCGTTCTTGAGCACGATTTCGAGTGTGGCATCACGTCCTGAGGGCACGTCGAGAATCATGTTCTCGGGGATGGAGATCTTTGGATTGTCAATCTTCATCGTGGCGTAGTTGAGCACGGTCACGGGCTCATAGTACTTCGTCTTCTCCTCTCCCTCGTAAGGACACCTGGTCTGTCCGCCACGGGTGCGGAAGATGGGTCCCCAGTTCTTGGGCGATTTATATACATCTATCGAAAGTGCCGCGCTGCGGTTATCGTCGTTGAGCGTATAACTGAAGGCTTTGGTCGTGCTGGTCGTCTCGGTATCCTTGTCGGTGTTATCAGTATGGATATCGAAGTTGGTCAGTTGGTATGTGAAGGTCTTGGCGCCTGTCGCTGTGGCCTCAGCCCCGTATTTCAGTTTTGCGAAGAACGCCAATCCCCAGTGTTCACCAGAATACTCCCAAGTCTTATCGTTCTTGGATGAGGTGAAACTGACGGTGGTGCCGCGGTCCCAGGAATAATTCTGTTCCAACAACTGGATGTCGGAAAACGCTTTCACCTTGTCTTCCTCATTTTCCCTCATGCACTTAATCCAGTTGTTGATGGTATTGTTGTAGAATGCAATGGAATCAACGCCCTCGAAGTTTTCCGGCACACGCATGCTGTAACTTGGACCGTCCTGGCTATTGGCGGGGTCGGATGCTTGTGAACCCCAGATTTTCTTGTCGGTGTTGCTTGAGCCGAATTTGGGGTCATCGGGCGAGAGGGTGGTATAGAACATCACCCTGTCGACGCTGACTGGTATCTGTGATGCATCGCTCACTTGAGTGAGCAACTGGTTGCGCAACATCCTGAGATTGGGCAGTTGGGTCTCCTCGAGATATTTCTGCGTATAGCGGAAGAAGGTGTTGAACTCACTGCTCACGCTCATGCCCTTGTCCATTCCGAGTTTATAGGTGCCGTCGACTTGTTTTTGGAGTCCCACAATCATGGCACCGCCGAAGAGATAGTTTTTGGAGTAACCGATGAAGATGTCGCCATCCGACCCCACATACGTGTTGAGTGTGGAAGTGGATATCTTTTCCGTCGTGCTCATGGTGATTTCGCTGCCGCCGCCGCCAATGTCCTCGTAGTAGCCTTCAGTACCGATATCATTGTCATAATAGGCTTTCGCTTCCAAAACTTCAGTCATGACTCCTATACCCGAGTATATCGATGATTTCATGCCAGTGCCGAAATTCCATGATATGCCGTCTTTTGTACCATCAAAAGAGATGTGGTCGTGAGATTCCACGTGCACGGAGTCTTTCTGCCAGGTGGCTGAGGAGTTGGCTCCTGGTGGGTCGCGAAGTACCATGGCCAGTTTATCTGGTCCTGCGGTGACGAAGTTGTTACCCGTGGGTATGGCCCCGAAGACGATGCCGTCGAAACTGCCAGGTCTCCATCCATAGACAGCCCCGTCGACCGTGGTGAAGATGTTCATCGCACGGGTGTGGGGAGCGGTGAGGTTGGGGAATCCAGCCTTCCATTTGTACATGGCGGTACCCAGGGAGTCGAGTTTCATCTGGTTGGTCTCCAGGTTCACGATGTCGCCCATGTTCAGCGAGAGGGTGTCGTTGGTCACCGATTCACGGGCCACCTTCACCGACTCGCCCATCTCGTTGTCGATGGTGATGATGGAGTCTCTGAGGGCTGCTTCGTAACGGCGTCCTTCCTTGTCTTCATCGTAGTTGATATACGACTCGAATGCCCTCACCTTGAAGGTGTACTGCTCACTCTGCTCGAAGATGGGATAGCCGTAGAGATAGTTGGGCGTGCCGTCATTACCTAAGGTGGCAACGGCCACTCGTGCGTCATCCTGGCCGGTTACCTTGACGTTCACGGAGTCGGTGCCGAAGAACCCTTTTTCTACCCCCACTTGGTTGACCTCGAATTCCACAGGTGAGCGATAGGTGAGTCGCAGCACCTTGTTGCATTGGAACAACGGGGCGTAACTGGTGTGGCTGTCGTCCCAGAGTGTGTCGCACGCTGCTGTCTCATAGACCTTTGAGAGGTCGATGGCATTGAGGTTCTGGAAGGTGTAGGCCTCGTTCAAATCGGGGTTGTGTTCGAATTTCACACTCCGTATGCGGTAGCGCAATGGTGGGAGCATGGCACTGAACTCGCCCGTCTTCGGGTCGGTCTTGATGTAGATGTTCTTCACGGCGTTGTCGTCGCCGCCGGCACGCCACGAAGTGCTGTTCACGTCATTGGAATTGCTTTCAATAGGAACGTCTTCCTTGTTGTTCACGATTTGTGTCACCAGACCGTTGGTTTCCTCTACCACGTTGAGACGGCACTGCGGGAAGTCGAGGGCCTCGAGTTGCAGGGTGGCCTGTCCGATGGTGTTCTGGCTAACGCCATAGCCCAGTGGCTTCTTGCCCTCGGTGGCACTGCCGGTAAGGCGGCCTCCGAAATGCACGAGCGTGTTGTCGGTGAAGTTGATGGTCTGGTCGGTGCGGAACTCATAGGTAGCGCCTTTCTCCTGTGGGAAACGGCCTTGTCCCACGAGGGTGTGGCCAGAGCGCGAGGCGGTGATGTAGTGGAAGCCGATGGGCACGCTGATGGTGTATTCGCCGTTGGCGTTGGTGTAGACGATCTCGCCGTCGGCCATGCAGACGGTGCCATCGACGGCGAATTGCACGCTGTCGACGGGAATATCGGTGCCTTCATACATTACCTTACCTGTCACGGTGAAACTGGAGACATCAGTGAAGTCGTAGTTGTTGAGTGACAGCGAACTGTTGCTGATGAATCCGGTGCGGGTGTTGGGCGAGAACTCATGGACGCCCAGTTCGGGACGCACGGTATAGCCCGTTCCACTGCCGGTGAAGGGGATGCCACGGATGACATACTCTCCCTGTGTGTTGGTCAGCCCATAGAGCCCCAATTGACTGGAACTCGGTGTGAGTTGACTGCTCTTTGATGCTCCAACGCTGGGATGGCGCCCGTTGGCCACGCCGCTGGTGCGCGACACGTCAAAGGCATATTCGTCGAGTCCCTCGTCGAAGGGCCAATAGAGTTTCAGACCTTCCTCGCGGCCACCGATGATGCGGCCGTAGTTGTTGCTCACCTCCTTGGCTGTGAGCGCTTTGCCCCACAGACGCACCTCGTCGAGATAGCCGGTGAAAGCACCAGTTCCGAACATCACGCCCAGGTCACCAGTGTAGGTGCTGAGTCTTTGGTCGTAATTGTTTTTGCTGATATACTGAGTGGCCTTGAGTTCGCCGTTGACATAGGCTAATACGGTGTCGCTCTTGTGTACCACCGTGATGTGGCTGTACTCGTCGGCAGGTATGTTGTCGGAAAGGAGCCTGGTGTAGTAGGTGTTGCTCTCATCGTAGCAGTTGAGCCACGACAGACGATAATTCGATGCGCTGGCAGTGCTCTTTTCGAGGTATACACTCAAGATGCGGTATATGTCGAGCAGGTAGAGCCGGTCGGTGGTGTTCAGATTGTCGGGGCGTACCCACATCTGTACAGTCCATTCTTTCGTTGCCCCCATCAGTTCGCGTACCTGGTCGGCCTGGGTATTCCAACTGATGCCGTTACCTGACTCCAGCACCTTGCGGGCGAAGGAATAGGTCTGGCTGTTTTCCTCGTCGTCGCTGCGCTGCAAATTGACTTTTACGTTCTCCACGGCGGTGCCAGTGCCGAAGGTCACACGGCCAGAGATGGTGCCTGAGCCTTGTCCGAAGCCAGGCTCGATGCGGCTGTCGGTGAGCAATGGGCTGTCGCTGTCCTCGCAATTGCTTCCATAGGCCTCCACGCAGTATTCATAGTATCGGCCGGTTTCGGTGTTGGAGTCAAGGAAAGTGTATTCCCTCTCTGTACCTTTGGTGGAGTGAACGGTAATCCATTCGCTGGAGCCTATGAACCGGCGTTTCACCAGATATTGCGTGGGGTCGGTGCCCACCTGGTTGACTTTCCACGTCACACGTACGCCTTCGCTGATGCTGCCTTTGGTCACGCTGAGGTCGGTGATAGTGGTGCTGGCGGTGATGCGTGCGGTGATGGTGTCGCTGTAATAGTGCAGCGCGTTGTTGAAGAGGTCGAGTTGCACATAGTATCGATAGACATCGCAGTTGCTCTCCGGCTTTTCATCGAGGAACGACGTCTTGCCATCCTTGCGTCTGGCGTCCACACTGCCATAATCGAGTGCCATTGTGCCGTCGGTGTTGATACGGTGAATGCGGAAAGTGAGGTCGCTCTCTTTCTCAGGGATGTTTTCGAAGTTCCAATCGAGTTTGATTTTCTCCGTCTCTCCCATGTCTTGCGTGAGGTGGAAATTGATGATGGGAGTTGTGTTTGCCGTGCATTGCGCGAAGTTGCAGTTGGTAAGGGGCTGCGGGTCAGTGGGAATCGAAAAACCGTCTTTGGTCCATGAGTTCAATATGAGCACCACTTCATAGCGGTATTTCCGTCCCCACAGCATGCCGCGGTCTGCATTATCCTCAAACGTGTTCGAGGTAGTGCTTCCCAGCTCCTCGCGGTTTCCGGCATAGGTGCCGTCGTTGTTGAGCAACGTGCGGTACACATAGAATTTCGAGTCGGAGGGGAATTCCTTTTTCTTATCCCACGACAGCAGCACTTTTCCGGTCACTTGGTTGAAGTCGGCTTTTATCCCCATGGCGGCATTGGTGAACTCCTTGTTGGTATTCACGCGTTCCGAAACTTGTTTGAGCGTCCGGTTGCCGGTGGTCCAGGTGCCGCCACGGTAATATGCCGTCTTCATGTTGAGCGTGCTCGTGGTAGAATGATAGATGACGAAACGGAAGGGCTTGTCGGCAGGCACCTCCAGTTTCACCTCCTTGGGGTCATAGCCATCCACGTTGATGTCTTTGTTATAGAGGTTTTTCCAATTGCCGTTGACATAGGACTGCACCCACATATAATAATTGGTGCTCACCGAACTGCTCTCGATACCACAGTGGCGAATGCCGAGGCGGGTGCTCTCACTGGTGCTCACCTTCTGGTTGTTGTTGATACGTGAGAGACTGTTGTTGCTGAACTTGAGGGTCATCTCCGTAGGAGAAGTCCACACGAATTCCGGATCGGGAGCCAACTCAAACTCTATGTCAGACAGATTGATGTAATACTCGAAGTGCACATACATATACACTTTGGCACGCCAGGTGGGATTCTTGTAGTATTTGCTGTAGCCTGTGACCTTCAGGCGGGTATAGCCTTCATCAATCACTTTCTTGGTTAAGGTGACGCGAGCACCAATCTTATGCTCATAACTCGTCTTGCCGCTACCTGTGCGGAACAGTTGGGGATGGGTGATGTAACTGTAGCCGTCACCTGGCGTACGGTTGTCGAGTTTATAGTTTTGACTGTCGTCGTTGTTGAAATAGGCATAATTCACATACCTCGTTGAACCGTCGGAGTTTACCAGGTAAAACTCCATTTGGGTCTCCTGGTACTCCATGTCTTTGCTGTGTTTCACGCCTACGCCCAACTTGATGTCGAAACCCGGTAAGGCGGTAGTGCAGGTGGCGCCATTGCCGATTTCTACCGAACAAAGGCGGTTCCACATGCTACCCTCACCGTCTCCCGTCCACCAACTATAGGAATGGCCGGTGTTATTCTCAAACTTGATTTGGAAATTGGCGTTCCAGTTGACGCCTCCCGAGGTGCCTGACCTCGTAGCCACCCCCGACTCAGAGTAGGCCATGGCAGGAAGCGCCATGCCCATGAAGAGCAGGAAGGCCAGTGCATTTTTCAACGAAAATATGGTATTGTCTTTCATCATGGCAATTGTATTTTTCTTGTTTTAATGTCATTATTCAGTCGTCCCAGAGAGATGAAGCACTGCTTTGCTCACTGTCGTCGAATCCGCTCCAACTGTTGCCGCGTCCATCGGAGTCGGCGTAGCCGTCCTTGATGGTAGTTTTCAGTTCTTCCGATTCAACCAACAGGGATTCACGCATGAAGTTCGCCGTCACCCAAGTGAGGGGCAGGGTATATAATCGCTTGTTGGGATGTCCTTTCACTAAGTGGTGGTATTTCTTTTTCATCTCATTGTGGTTTTGAGGGAATGCTCTCTATATATATTAGGTCAAAATCATTTTCGCAAAGATACAATGTTTTTTCATTTTTAGAATTATTTTGCCTCGTTTTTTTTTGCTTAATTGTTGCGACAACGACGCGAAAACAAGACAATTGGGCGCAACGAGCCACAAACTTGTCGCAAATTGGCTGAGAATTCCCAGGTTTAGCGTTTGCTTGAGTTATGTCGAGTGAACAAATATCAGCAATGTTAAAATGGTTGATTTGCAGTACATATGTCCCTTTAACTTCCTTTTAACTTCCTTTTAATTGAGCTTCGCTCGATTCTCGGCGGCACCTCGGCATTGCTCAAGCGTTTTCTTTTGAGCAACGTTGCGGAAAATCGACCCCGGCTAAGGAATATGCCACTTTTGCCGTCGTCGCTCAGCCAAAGGACCTTCCCCAGGCGCTCTATCTGCTTCGGGACGCAATGGTTCTTCTTCCCGGTCTTCTTGTAGATCGACTGGTATATGGCCGCGCTGCTTTTGACTATCTTGTCAGAGGCATCCCTTTCGACGGAATGTAGACGTATGTAGTTTTCATGTCATCGTTGGATTATTTTGCCGCGGAGAAGTGAAATTTCTCTGACTTTTCTTTGTTTCAAACTGAAAAATGACTAATTTTGCGCATGTGAGGTTTTGTTTTGTTTTGTTTTGACACCAAAAAATTTACACTTTTCTCTCTGATTACCAAAGAGTTAGCGTTAAAAACCTCACATTTTTCATTTTAGTATGAAATATTCAGGTTAGAAGTTGCGCCCGAAACGGATGAAGGGTATTGATATATGAATGAAACATGGACAGACGAAGACGGCGTTGTGTTCAATGCTGACAAAACGATACTTTTAAAGGCTCCTAAGGGCCTCAAAGAATATATCATTCCAGATGGAACAAAGGTTATTGGTGAGTATGCATTTAGTGAAACATCAGATACCCTAGAATGTGTATTATTCCCGGAAAGTGTTAAGGTTATTGAGCATTGTGCATTCTCGCCTAAGGGCGGGAGATGGAGCAAACTGGAATCAATAGAAATACCCAACAGTGTCATGACAATTGATAAAAAGGCTTTTCCGAACACGAAAAAACTGATATATAAAGGAGACGCTGAAGGATGGCCATGGGGTGCAGATGTTGTTATAGACAACAAAAAACACTATGTCGACTTGTATCCATATAGTGGTTATTTGATTTACCAAGGAGAGATAATGAATGGCGTGCCTCATGGCAAAGGTGGAGTATACGACCGTTATAGTGGTACTCCATTCGAAAAAGGCACTTATTACAAGGGGAAACTTGTTGATGGTGACAGATGGACAAGTAGAGGTGAGAGGTATTCGCCATCAGGCGATACATGGAATGGTTACGGAACGGGAGTGGATAGTGAAGGTAACGTCTATACAGGTAAGTGGGTTTTTGGCCACACAAAGGAAGAGTTTGATGAATTATGGGATGAAATCAATTAACTGAACTATCCCACCCAAAATTATTCTCAATCACTCCATCTCATTATCCTGCGATGCCATGACCGACTTATAAATCCAAAATTTTATCTAATTTTGTACTATCATATCAATGATTCCGCAACAACGAAAAAAACACATAGCAAAATGAAACGACTGACGATAATTATAATGATGTGTACCATCAGCCTGATGGCGATGGCACAGGTGAAACTGACCCCACAGGCTCAGATGAAGATTGCGCAGAAAAAGGCCAGAGTAGCACATGCCACCGCCAAAGGCATAGCGATGGCCCCATCGCAGCAGCGCATGACATTGGTGGTGAAGGTGGCAGAAGAGAATGCCCCCGAAACCTACAGCCAGTTGAGGGCGGCAGGAGCAGAGATACAGGGAAAGATTGGGCATCAAGTCGTCATCAGCATCCCTGTGGAGAATATCGGCGCCGTCAGCGAGATGAAAGGCGTGCAGCGCATCGACACCGGCCACAAAGGCAAGTGGAAGACCGACATCGCCCGCAACGAGACCGGCATCAACCTTATCAACGGCACATCGACCACCTTGGAGACACCCTACTCTGGCAAGGGTGTCACTCTCTGTATATTCGACACCGGCATCGACTTCCAGCACCCCGCCTTCAAGGATGCTGAGGGCAACTCACGCATCAAATGCGTCTTCATGATAGGCGACGAAGGCGGCAAACCGTTTACTGTAGAAGACCCTGAGGCCGGCACGATAGTGTTTCCCGGCTCGGTGTATGACACCCCCGAACTCATCGCCACGCTCACCACCGATACCGAATACGAGTATCACGGTACCCACACCACCAGTATTGCCGCAGGCTCCGTCTCACCGATGGGCTTTGGCGGCATGGCCCCGGAGGCCGACATCGTATATATCGGCCTGTCGGAAGACCTCGACGAAGAACAATTGATGGAAGGTTTGGAAGACGAGAACGACATCATAGAGTTGGTGCTCGCCTTTGCCACCGCCTACGCCGAGCAGAGTGGCCAGCCTATGGTGTTCAGCGGCAGTCTGAACAGCCAAAGCGGCCCCCACAATGGCACCGGTACCGTGCCCGAGGCCATCGACGCAGCCTCGGCGACCATCATCCCAGTGATGTCGGCAGGCAACGAGGGTGGTTACCCCATTCACCTCTACCGCAAATTCAACTTAATCAGCAGTTCGTTTAAGACCCTCCTGGCACTCATGGAAGAAGAAGGTGCTTACACCATCAGCGACCAGTCGGTGGGCTACACCCGCACCGGAGACCGTGTGAGCGTCAAGGTAGGTCTGTGTACCGTCAACGCGTTGGGAAAGGCAACGGAAGTGTGGAGTTCAGAGGAATTAACCGCCACGTTCGGATGCGAGCCACAGATCATCCTTATCGACAGTGAAGACGACACCACACTGTCGAAATACTTCGATGGCACAGTGAGTATAGCAGTTCTCGACAATGAAGATGGCACACTGAGTTTCGTAACAAACGTTGAAGGCACATTGAACGGTCTCAACCTGTTCCAGTTGACAGTCTCCGGCTCCAACGGCACAGAAATCGACATGTGGGACGACTTCGGAGGCTTCAACATCTTTGAACTGCCGGGATTTGTGATTGGCGACAGCGAGATGTCGGGTGGCGACTGGACCTGCACCCCCAATGTCATCAGCGTGGGAGCCTACTGCACCAACACCGACTACCGCAGTTACGACGGCTCACCTTTGAACGACGAAGGGGATGAGGGATACACATTGGGCGACTACGCATGGTTTTCCAGTTATGGCAAAATGCCCAACGGTATCATCCAGCCCACAGTCAGCGCACCCGGTGTCAACATTGTCTCGGCATGGAACCACTACTCGGTGGATGAAAGTGCCACCGTGCTCGATGGGATGCAGTGGCAGGGCTATCCCTACGGAGCCGAGAGTGGCACGTCGATGGCCTGTCCCGTGGTAAGTGGTATCGTGGCCTGCTGGCTTCAGGCAAATCCCTCTCTTACGCTCGACGATGTGAAGGAGGTGCTGAGCGAGACAGCGGTCAACGACAATTTCACCACTCACGACCCCATACGCTGGGGCTATGGCAAAATCAATGCGGCGCAGGGCATTGAGTACATCCTCAACCATACCGCCATCCGCGACATCCAAGAGACTACTGCCGCTAACGACGGAGCCATCTACGACCTGCAAGGCCGCCGTGTGGCTTTCCCCACCCGCGGCATCTACATCAAGGATGGGCGTAAGCATGTCGTTGCGAATTGATCGCATCCATACTGAAAAATGATGACAGTGGGTGCTTATTCGTACCTTTGCTGCTTCGCAGCGAAGGTACTCCGCTCGGAAAAGCACAAATAAATTTGGCTTTTCGCTCGCTTATTCGTACTTTGTTGCTTCGCAGCGAAGGTACTCCGCTCGGAAAAGCACAAATAAATTTGGCTTTTCGCTCGCTTATTCGTACTTTGCTGCTTCGCAGCGAAGGTACTCCGCTCGGAAAAGCACAAATAAATTTGGCTTTTCGCTCGCTTATTCGTACCTTTGTCACCCAATTATTAATTGTATGCGAGGGAGAATGAGAAGAAAGCAAGAGTTTCTGGAGATGTATCGGAGATAACGATTGTTGTAAATACTGCGTTTTTGAAGAGTTTTGTCCCTTTTGCTCCCCTTTGACTCCCTATAATATAAACCGTGATGGAGAATAAAGTTACAGTGCTGGAACCGCTGCTCATCGAGGCGGCGGAGCAGGGCATGGACGAGTTTGTAGACGTATTCGTAGATGCCATATACCAGGCCATTGGCGGCGAACTCACCGCCGCGAACATGCCACTGCTCAATGCCGACCAAACCACCCTTTTGGCCTACCGCATCTTGCGCGACGAGGTGATGGACGGCGGCTTTGTGCAACTCATACACAACGGTTATGGTGCCTTCATCTTCAAAAACCCCTTCGGCAAGATGATGAGGCAGTGGGGCATCGACGAACTCGCCACACTCCTCAACAAGGGCCACCGACTCTACAACCGCCATCACGAGGCAATAGAACGGGAGTGCAGCGACGAGGAGTTTATGGCTCTCTTCGAGCAGTTCTCCGACTTCGACGACCTCGACGACACCTTTGTGGAGCACGAGGAGCAATGGACTGCTGCCGTGGCTGCCTATATCGACGACCACCTCGACCGTTTCGCCACCATTCTGGGAAAAGAGCAATGAACAAAGAAGAATTGGAAATCAGGAAAAAGAGTCCTGTACAGATAAAGAACAAGAAAGCCTCCTTCGAGTATTTCTTCGTGGAGACGTTCACGGCAGGCATCGTGCTCACCGGCACCGAAATCAAGTCGATACGCCTGGGTAAGGCCTCTCTCGTGGATGCCTACTGCGTCATCATCAATGGTGAGATGTGGGTCAAGGGAATGAACGTCTCGCCCTATTTCTACGGGTCGTACAGCAACCACGAGGCGCGGCGCGACCGTAAACTCCTGCTCACCAAACGAGAGATACACCGGCTGTCGGAGGCGGTGAAACAAGTGGGTTTCACCATCATCCCCATCCTCGTCTTCATCGACAAGAACGGCAGGGCAAAGATGGACATCGCCCTCGCCAAGGGAAAGAAACTGTATGACAAGCGCCAGAGCCTCAAGGAGAAGGAGGATAGAAGGGAAATGGACCGAGTAAGGAAGAATTTCTAATTTTTTATAGAGGGAGCAAAAGCGACCTGTGAACAGAGCAGACGGAGATGCTTTCGTCGTTTCTCTGTACTGATAATGAAGAATGATGAGAAAAAGCCTTCAGGAATTAGCAAGTGAACGTATCTTGGTGCTCGACGGCGCCATGGGAACGCGCATTCAGCAGTTTCATCTCTCCGAGGACGACTTCCATGGCTATATGTTCCGCTCGTTACCCGTGCTGATGATGGGCAACAACGACGTGCTCAACCTCACCCGTCCCGACGTCATCCAGGAGATACACCGCAAATATCTCGAGGCAGGCGCCGACATCATTGCCACCAACACCTTCAGCGCCCAGCGCATCTCACAGGCCGACTACCAGTTGGCCGACTTCGCCCGTGCCATCGCCCTTGAGGGGGCGCGGCTGGCACGTCAGGTGGCCGATGAATTCTCCAGCGATGAGCATCCCCGGTGGGTGGCTGGTTCGGTGGGACCCACCAACAAGGCATGCTCGATGAGTCCCGACGTGTCCGACCCCGGTGCCCGTGCCATCACTTACGACCAACTCTTCGAGGCGTATACCGAACAGATGGATGCGCTCGCCGAAGGGGGTGTCGACCTGTTCCTCATAGAGACCATCTTCGACACCCTCAACGCCAAGGCTGCCATCGATGCTGCCATTCAGGTGCGCCAACGCAGGCAACTCCCGCTGCCCATCATGCTCTCTGTCACCATCAGCGACCTCGCGGGACGCACGCTAAGCGGTCAGACACTCGATGCCTTCCTCGCCAGCATGAGCAGTTACGACATCCTCTCCGTGGGACTCAACTGCTCGTTTGGCGCGCTCCAGATGAAACCCTTCCTCAAGGAACTGGCTGCCAAAGCCCCTTGCTTGGTGTCGGCTTACCCCAATGCCGGACTGCCCAACTCGATGGGACTCTACGACGAGACGGCAGAGACCATGGCACCCCTCATGGCGCAACTGGTAGATGAGCAGTTGGTGAACATCATCGGCGGTTGCTGCGGCACCGACGAGCACTTCATCCGCTGCTTTGCCGAGGTGGCACGGGGGAAGACTCCCCGCAAGCCGGTGGAGCGGCTGCCGCTGATGCAACTCAGCGGTCTCGAACCGCTCGTGGTGACTCCCGAGATAGGGTTTGTCAACGTGGGCGAGCGGTGCAACGTGGCGGGCTCAAGGAAATTCCTGCGGCTCATCAACGAGAAGAAATACGACGAGGCGGTGACCATCGCGCGCAAGCAGGTGGCCGACGGCGCCCTTGTCATCGATATCAATATGGACGATGCCTTGCTCGATGCCAGGCACGAGATGACGACATTCCTCAACATCATCGCTGCCGAGCCCGATATCGCGAAGGTGCCGGTGATGGTCGACTCCTCCAACTGGGAGGTCATCACCGCCGCGCTGAAGTGCGTGCAGGGAAAGGCCATCGTCAACTCCATCTCGCTCAAGGAGGGCGAGGAGGTGTTCGTCGCCCACGCCCGTGAGGTGTTGCGCCATGGTGCCGCCGTGGTGGTGATGTGCTTCGACGAGCAGGGACAGGCCACCACCCTCGAGCGACGCATCGAGATAGCCCAAAGGGCATACCGCATTCTCACCGAGGAGGTGGGATTCGCACCCTACGACATCATTATCGACCCCAACGTGCTCGCCATCGCCACGGGCATGGAGGAGCACGACGGCTATGCTGCCGACTTCATCCGCGCCTGTCGCTGGATAAAGGACAACCTGCCCGGCGCACATGTGAGCGGTGGCGTGAGCAACCTCTCGTTCTCCTTCCGCGGCAACAACTACATCCGTGAGGCCATACATGCGGTATTCCTCTACCACGCTATCCGAAACGGCATGGACTTCGGCATCGTCAACCCCGCGTCGAAAGTCACCTACAACGACATCCCTGCCCACCAACTTGAAATCATCGAGGAGGCGGTGCTCTGCACTACCGACGACCCGTCGGCACGCCTCATCGCCCTGGCAGCGGAAATCAAGGCTCAGGAGGAGGCAAGGAAGGCAGAGGGGGCAACAGGCAACGCAACTGTCCAGCCCGAAGAACAGTGGCGGACACTCGACGTGGAGCAACGTCTCGTCCACGCTCTGCGGAAAGGCATTGGCGACTACCTGGAAGAAGACCTCGAAGAGGCTTTGCAGTGCTACCCTAAGGCGGTAGACATCATCGAGGGACCGCTGATGAAGGGCATGAACCTCGTGGGCGAACTCTTCGGTACAGGCAAGATGTTCCTGCCGCAGGTGGTGAAGACGGCACGCACGATGAAACAGGCGGTGGCCATCCTCCAGCCTCACATCGAGGCGGAAAGACAGGGCAGCACCGCGAAAGCGGGAAAGATTCTCCTCGCCACCGTGAAGGGCGATGTGCACGACATCGGGAAGAACATCGTGGCGGTGGTGATGGCATGCAACAATTACGAGGTCATCGACATGGGCGTGATGGTGCCTGCCGCGCAAATCGTGAGAAAGGCGATAGAGGAGGAGGTAGACCTCATCGGACTGAGCGGACTCATCACGCCGAGTCTGGAAGAGATGGTGAACGTGGCGGAGGAGTTGCGGAAGGCAGGTCTCAACATTCCCATCATGATAGGCGGGGCCACCACCAGCGAACTGCATGTGGCACTGAAGATAGCCCCAGTGTATGGCGGTAGTGTGGTATGGATGAAGGATGCCGCACAAAACGCCATCGCTGCAGCCCGCCTGCTCGACAAGAACCAAAAACAGGCTTACGGCCAGCACCTCGAGGAGCAATACAAGCACCTGAGGGAGGAATATAATGGCCATCAGCGCGACCTGCTCTCCATCGAGGAGGCCAGAAAGCAGAAAAAAGATTTCTTTGATAAGGTTTGAGATTGGAGGTTTAAGATTGGAGATTTATCTTGCTGCGCATGATGAACATCGGCGGCGCCTCAGCAATTGAAGTACACTTCATTGCGCTTGGCATGCACGATGTTGGAGAAGCAGTACAAACGTCTCTTCCCTTCCTTTCTCTTCCTTTAAGAATAAAACGACAATGACTATAAAAAATCTCGTCTTCGACTTCGGTGGAGTGGTCGTGACACTCGACCACGATGAAGCCGTGAGAAGATTCAGAAAACTGGGACTGGAAGACGCCAGTCAGCAACTCGACCCCTACACCCAGGGCGGCATTTTCGGTGAACTCGAACTGGGTAGGATAGGAGCGGAGGAGTTTATCGACCAACTGGGGGCACTCTGCCACCGGAAACTCTCTTACGAGGAATGCCAGCATGCATGGCTGGGCTACCGAAAGGAGGTGCCGCAGCGCAACCTCGATGCCCTTGTACGACTGCGTGAGGAGGGCTATCGGCTCATCCTGCTCTCCAATACCAACCCCTTCATGATGAAGTGGGCGATGAGCGGCGACTTCGACGGCAAGGGGAACTCTGTGGCAAACTATTTCGACGCGGTGTACCTGAGTTACAAACTCGGTGTGATGAAACCCAACGAGATGTTCTTCAGAACGATGCTCATGGAGGAGCAAATCCTTCCCGCCAGCACCCTCTTCATCGATGATGGGCCACGCAACGTGGCAGCGGCGAGCCAGTTGGGCATCCATGTCTACTGTCCTGAAAACGGAAAAGACTGGACCAAGGAGATATATCAATTTATTAAATAGGTAGGAGACCTAGAACAACACAACTATGGCTTTTAGAAAGAAAAAGATTTGGCATCTGATTCCCGGACAACCCATTACCGAACTCGACAAGCAGGTGATGTACTGGGAGAGCCGGGGCAAGGAAGTGCCCTCGCGCGACTTGATAAAGACCCCAGAACAGATAGAAGGCATTCGCAAGGCCGGTGTTGTCAACACTGGCGTGCTCGACGAAGTGGCGAAGCACATACACGAGGGCATGAGCACCCTCGAAATCGATGAGATATGCTACAACTACTGCACCGCACACGGTGCCACGCCGGCATGCCTCGGCTATGAAGGCTACCCCAAGAGCGTGTGTACGAGCATCAACGAGGTGGTGTGTCACGGCATACCCAAGGAGGATGATGTGCTCATGGAGGGCGATATCATCAATGTTGACTTTACCACCATCCTCGACGGCTATTTCGCCGATGCCTCACGTATGTTCATCATCGGCAAGACCTCGCCCGAGAAAGAACAGTTGGTGAGGGTGGCGAAGGAGTGCCTGGAGATAGGCGCCGAGGCGGCAAAACCATATTGCTTTGTAGGCGATATCGGCCATGCCATAGAGAAACACGCCAAGAAATACCACTATGGCGTGGTGAGAGACCTCTGCGGACATGGCGTGGGACTGAAGTTTCATGAGAAACCCGATGTGGCACACTTCGGCCACCGTGGCCAGGGCATGCTCCTCGTGCCGGGAATGGTGTTCACTATCGAACCCATGATTAATATGGGCACCTGGAAGGTGTTCATCGATGCCGATGACGAATATGGCTGGGAGGTCATCAGCGAGGACGAACTGCCCAGCGCACAGTGGGAACATACCTTCCTCATGACCGAACATGGGGTGGAAATCCTGACATATTGATGATGAAAAATACTGACGTTTATATTCTTGGAATAGAGAGCAGTTGCGACGACACGTCGGCAGCCGTCTTGCGCAATGGCGTGTTGCTGAGCAACGTCACCGCCTCGCAAGATGTGCACCGTGACTATGGCGGTGTGGTGCCCGAACTGGCATCGCGGGCGCACCAGCAGAACGTGGTGCCGGTGGTAGACCAGGCCATCCGCCGAGCTGGCATCACGAAGGAGATGCTCTCGGCAGTGGCTTTCACCCGCGGACCGGGACTCATGGGGTCGCTCCTCGTAGGCGTGAACTTCGCCAAGGGCCTGGCAAGGTCGCTGGGCATACCGCTCATCGATGTCAACCACCTGCAGGGACATGTCATGGCGCACTTCATCAAGGAGAGCGATGACGACATGTCGGCACCGCCCATGCCGTTCCTCTGCCTGCTCGTGAGCGGGGGCAACTCGCAAATCGTGAAGGTGAGTGCCTACAACAACATCGAGGTGCTCGGACAGACCATCGACGACGCTGCAGGAGAGGCCATCGACAAATGCTCGAAGGTGATGGGACTGGGATATCCCGGAGGACCCATCATCGACCGTCTGGCACGGCAGGGAAACCCGAAGGCATACAAGTTTGCCGAGCCCCACATCCCCGGCTACGACTATAGTTTCAGCGGACTGAAGACATCGTTTCTCTATAGTCTGCGCGACTGGGTGAAAGACGACCCGGATTTTGTGGAGCACCATAAGGAAGACCTTGCGGCGAGCCTGGAATTCACCATTGTCGACATCCTGATGAAGAAACTGAAACTGGCGGTGCGCGACACCCGCATCAAGCATGTGGCACTCGCTGGCGGCGTATCGGCCAACAACGGCTTGAGAAATGCTTTCAAGGACCATGCCGCGAGATATGGCTGGAAAATCTACATCCCCAAATTCAGTTACACCACTGACAATGCGGCGATGATAGCCATCACGGGCTACTACAAATACCTCGACGGGGAGTTCTGCGACATCAATGCTCCCGCCTTCTCAAAAGTGACGTTCGAATGAGCCCCGCCCATAAAGCCCATAAATGCCCATAGTGCCCATCAAGCCCATCCCCCCCCCCAAAAAAAAAACAACACCAAAAATTCATACAAAATACTATCATGGAGTTAGAAAACAAAGTACTGAGCAGAGAGATACAGACCATGTTCTATGAATCAGGAAAAACACTCGGCACTGCCGAGAGTTGCACCGGCGGCAGAATAGCCGAGGCCATCATTGCCGTGCCAGGAGCATCGGAGTATTTCAAGGGTTCCATCGTGTCGTACACCAACGAGGTGAAGGAAAACCTCCTCGGCGTAGACCACCAGTTGCTCGAGGAGAAGACGGCGGTGTGCCCCGAAGTGGCTGAGGCCATGGTGAAGGGTGCCATCAAGACGCTCAACGTAGATTACGCCATCTCTGCCACCGGCATCGCCGGACCGGGTGGTGGCACGCGTGAGATACCCGTGGGCACCATCTATATCGGTTTTGGCACTGCCGACGACGTGCGCACCATCATGCTCTCTGAAGACGAGGGGCGCGACAAGAACCTCGCCAATGCCACCAACCAGGCCCTCCTGTCGTTCCTCGAGTTCATCAAGGAAAAAATCGAACTCCCCCAGCATGAGGGATGAGTTTCTTTTATTGAATATTGAAGATTGAAAATTGAAAATTAGAGCCTCTTCTGCCGACACCATTGGTGCTTCGGCATTTTTGCTCTTTCCCAATCTTCAATCTTCAATCTCCAATCTTCAATCTCCAATCTTCAATCTCCAATCTTCAATCTCCAATCTCCAATCTTCAATCTCCAATCATCAATCTTCAATCTCCAATCATCAATCTTCAATCTTCAATCTTCAATTTTCAATCTTCAATCTTCAATCTTCAATTTTCAATCTTCAATCTTGAATTTTCAATCTTCAATCTTCAATTTTCAATATTAAACTCTTAATATTTGTTTCACAGCGGTGCTTTAATTTCAAAACTTTCTTAAAATAAGGCGTTCCTGCGCGATTTTTAATATTATTAAGATAGGATTTTTCGCCATTACTTGTTTATTGTTGTACCTTTGCGTTCGGTTTTTCGCAAAGGAGCCATTTGTATTGGAAATAACAATAAAACAAATACCTTATGACAGATTCAATTGATATCCGTGAACTCAACGTGCGGATCGAACAGCAAAGCGCGTTCATTTCCAACCTCACCATGGGAATGGACCGCGTCATCGTGGGACAGAAACATCTCATCGACACCCTTCTCATCGGACTCCTCAGCGACGGGCATATCCTGCTCGAGGGCGTGCCGGGACTGGCAAAGACCCTCGCCATCAAAACCCTCGCCCAACTCATCGACGCGAAATACAGTCGCATACAGTTCACTCCCGACCTGTTGCCCGCCGACGTCGTCGGTACGATGATCTACTCGCAGAAAGAGGAGAAGTTCCAGGTGAAGAAAGGTCCGGTGTTCGCCAACTTCGTGCTCGCCGACGAAATCAACCGCGCTCCCGCCAAGGTGCAGAGCGCATTGCTCGAGGCCATGCAGGAGCACCAGGTCACCATTGGCGACAACACCTTTGCGCTGCCCGACCCGTTCCTCGTCATGGCTACCCAGAATCCCATCGAGCAGGAGGGCACCTATCAACTGCCCGAGGCACAGGTCGACCGTTTTATGCTCAAGGCCGTCATCGACTATCCCACCATTCAGGAGGAGCGGCTCATCATCAGGGAGAACCTGCACGCCAGTCTGCCCGAGGTGAAGCCTGTGACCACCGCCGAAGAAATCATCGACGCCCGTGCCGTGGTGCGCCAGGTGTATCTCGACGAGAAGATAGAGCAGTATATCGCCGACATCGTCTTCGCCACACGCTACCCCGACCACTACCAACTCAACGAACTGCGCGACTTCATCACCTTCGGCGGTTCGCCACGTGCCAGCATCAGCCTGGCTAAGGCAGCAAGGGCATACGCTTTCATCAAGCGCCGTGGCTATGTGGTGCCCGAGGACGTGAGGGCCGTGGCACACGACGTGCTCCGCCACCGCATCGGACTCTCCTATGAGGCAGAGGCCAGCAACGTCAATAGCGAGGAAATCATCAGTAAGATCATCAACAAAGTGGAGGTTCCTTGATGGATACTTCAGAACTGCTGAAAAAAGTACGCAAGATAGAGATAAAGACCCGCGGACTGAGTCAGAACATTTTCGCGGGACAATACCACTCGGCTTTCAAGGGAAGGGGTATGGCCTTCTCAGAGGTGAGGGAATACCAGTATGGCGACGACGTGCGCGACATCGACTGGAACGTCACCGCGCGGTTCCACCGTCCCTACGTCAAGGTGTTTGAGGAGGAGCGCGAACTCACCGTCATGCTCCTCGTCGACGTCAGCGGTTCCCTCGACTTCGGCACCGTGAGGCAGACGAAACGCGACATGGTGGCGGAGATTGCCGCCACGCTGGCGTTCAGCGCCATACAGAACAACGACAAGATTGGCGTGGTGTTCTTCTCCGACAAGATAGAGAAATACATTCCCCCGAAGAAAGGCCGAAAGCATATCCTCTACATCATCCGCGAAATGCTCAACTTCAGGCCCGAGAGCCTGCGCACCGACGTGGGCATGGCAGTGGAGTTCCTCACACGGGTGATGAAGCGCCGCTGCACCGCCTTCCTGCTGAGCGATTTCTTCGACCGCTCGCCCTATGAGAACCAACTCACTATCTGCAACCGCAAGCACGACGTGGTGGCGATACAGGTCTACGACCAGCGCGCCAAGGAGATGCCCGACGTGGGACTGATGCGCATACAGGACGCAGAGACCGGCCACGAGATGGTTATCGATACATCGAGCAAGAAACTGCGCAGGGCACATGCCGCTCACTGGCTGCGCCATCAGGCAGAGATGCGTACGGTGTTCAACAAGAGCAATGTCGACCATATCTCCATCTCGACGAAAGACGATTACGTGAAGTCGCTCATGTCTCTCTTCTCCATGAGGGCGTAGGGCAACACCATCAGAACAAACAACTGTAGCAAGCAGGGAAAACCTGAAAGTGGAGCGAATGCGACACTTGAGTAAGAAAAAATGAAATACTTCAAAACCATATTGTTGCTGCTGTGCGTCGCTGCACAGGCGTTCGCACAGGTGAACGTGGAGTCGGCCATCGACACCCCTGAGATTCTCATCGGCGAGCAGGCCCACGTCACCCTCAACGTCACGCTGCGGCAAGGCCTTCACGCCGCGCTCCCCGACTATGAGCAGGGGGCGTTGCTCACTCCGGGCGTGGAGGTGGTGGCCCAGGGCGTGGTAGACACCACCCTGCTCGACAATCAGATGCAGCGTCTTACCCGGCAGTATACGCTCACCTCGTTCGACGACACCCTCTACCTGCTGCCGGCATTCAAGGCAGTGGTCGACGGGAAGGAATATGCTGCCAAGCAACTGGCGCTCAAGGTCATCACACCTGATGTAGACCTGGAGCACCCCGACCAGTTCTTCCCCCTCAAGGGACTGCAGCCCAACCCCTTCATGTGGAAGGAGTGGGTGAGGCCGTTCTGGATGGGCTTCATCCTCATCGCCCTCTGCCTGCTGCTCTACTACCTCGTCATCCGCCTGGGCGACAACAAGCCCATCGTGGCACGCATCAGGTTCGTGAAGAAGGTGCTGCCCCACAAGAAGGCCATCAATGTCATCAACAAACTGAAGGCGGGCACCATCAACACTGCTTCCGACCAGAAAGCCTACTATACCACGCTGGTCGATACGCTGCGCACTTACCTGCAGGAGCGCTTCGGGTTCAATGCCATGGAGATGACCAGTAGCGAGATTATAGAGCGGCTCAGTCAGGAAGAAGACCCCGCGAAACTCGCCGAGTTGCGTGAACTCTTCGAGACTGCCGACCTGGTGAAGTTTGCCAAGCACTCCACCGGCATCAGCGAGAAAGACCGCGACCTGGAGAGCGTGGTGGAGTTTATCGAGACCACGAAGACCGAAGATATGCCCACCATAGAGAAGATAGAGCCTACGCTTACCGACAACGAGAAACGGTCGAAGAAGTCGCGGCGGCTCATCATCACGCTCATCACGCTCACATCCATCAGCATCCTGGTGGTGCTGGCACTCATCTGCTGGCAACTCTACCTGCTCATGCTTTAGACATAGAAGATTATGATTTTCGCCAATAAAGAATATTTCCTGCTCCTGCTGCTGGCAGTGCCCTACATCCTCTGGTATTTCCTCTACCGGAGGAAGACAGAGCCTACCATGCGCATGAGCGACACACATGCCTACCGCTTCACCTCGAAGAGTTGGCGGCAGCGGCTCATCCACCTGCCCATGCTCCTCAGGCTCCTCGCCTTCACGATGGTGGTGGTGGTGCTGGCACGGCCCCGTACGCATAACTCATGGGGCGAACGCTCCGTGGAGGGCATCGACATCATGCTGGCCATGGACGTGTCGACCAGTATGCTTGCCATGGACATGAGCCCCAGTCCCAACAGGCTTGAGGCTGCCAAGGAGGTGGCGGCAGAGTTTATCTCCGGACGCCCCGACGACAACATCGGACTCACCATCTTCGCCGGCGAGGCATTTACGCAGTGCCCGATGACGGTAGACCACCAGACGCTGCTCAACCTGCTCCACAACGTGAGGACCGACATCGCCAAGAACGGATTGATAGAGGATGGCACCGCCATCGGCATGGGACTCTCCAATGCCGTGGGCCGACTGAAGGACAGCAAGGCAAAGAGCAAGGTGGTCATCCTGCTTACCGACGGCTCCAACAACCGTGGCGACATCTCGCCCATGACGGCAGCGTCGATAGCAAAGAGCCTGGGGGTGAGGGTGTATACCATCGCCGTGGGCACCAACAAGGTGGCACGCTACCCGCTCGAGGTGGGTGGCACCACGCAATACGTGAACGTGCCGGTGGAAATCGACAGCAAGACGCTGAGCGACATCGCTGCCACCACCGACGGACAGTTCTACCGCGCCACCAACATGGCTGCCCTGAAGCAAATCTACAAGGAAATCGACAAACTCGAGAAGACGAAAATCGACGTCAGGAAATTCAGCAAGTTCTACGAGGCCTACCAACCCTTTGCTCTCTTGGCTATCCTCGCGCTGCTGCTCGAACTGCTGCTCAGAAACACAGTGCTGCGCAGGATACCATAAACCAAAGATGAATTGAATATGTTCAGATTCGAAAGTCCCATATTTCTCTACCTGTTGCTCCTGGTGCCTGCCCTGGTGGTCATCAGATACCTCTGCAACAGAAACAAGATGAGAAAACTGAAACGCTTCGGCGACCCAGAACTGCTCAAGGACATGATGCAGGACGTGTCGAAATACCGTCCTACGGTGAAGTTCTGGTTGCTCCTTGCAGCGCTTTCCGCCCTCATTCTCGCCTTGGCACGCCCGCAGATGGGGTCGCGCATCAGCAGTGAGAAACGACAGGGCGTCGAGGTCATCATCTGCATGGATATCTCCAACTCCATGCTGGCCGAAGATGTGGTGCCATCGCGTCTCGAGAAGAGCAAACTGCTCGTAGAGAACATGGTCGACAAGTTTGTCAACGACAAGGTGGGACTCATCGTCTTTGCCGGCGATGCCTTCGTGCAGTTGCCCATCACCGCCGACTACGTGTCGGCGAAGATGTTCCTGCAGAATATCAGTCCCTCGCTCATCGCCTCTCAGGGCACCGACATCGCCACCGCCATCAACATGGCCATGGTGAGTTTCACGCAAGACGAGAAGGCGGGCAAGGCCATCATCGTCATCACCGACGGCGAGGACCATGAGGGATATGCCCTCGAGGCGGCCAAGGCTGCCAAGGACAAGGGTGTCAAGGTGTTCATGCTCGGCGTGGGCTCTGCCAACGGCGCTCCCATCAAGATGCGCGACGGCAGTTACCTGAAAGACAATACCGGCGAGACCGTCATCACCCGTCTCAACGAGGAGATGTGCAAGCAGATTGCCGAGGCGGGCAGCGGCACGTATATCCATGTCGACAACACCAGTGAGGCGCAGGAACGCCTCGACATCGAGATAGGGAAGATGCAGAAAGGCGACATCTCGACAGTGGTCTACAGCGAGTACGACGAGCAGTTCCAGGCCCTGGCGCTCATCGCCCTGCTGCTGCTCATCATCGAGGTGTGTGTGCTCGAGCGCAAGAACCCGTTGCTCAAGAACGTGAAGTTGTT
>JAEEGL012465338.1_pt1 | contig 30007 bp, 17 predicted proteins | sample 9134231 | NCBI WGS metagenome assembly JAEEGL01 (sample SAMN16246548, study PRJNA631951) | gut metagenome | biome: gut microbiome; feature: rumen; material: fiber-attached | host: Bos | place: Iran: Karaj | collected 2018-10 | reverse complement strand
GACATAGATCACATCGGTCTGATGTGCTTCCGCAGGTCCGGTGCAGAGCAGATTGATGGATACAGCCCCTTCCCGGTAATACTGGTTTTCCAGGGTACCGTTCATGCGTTTTCCGCTTTCGCTGCTTCCGTAGGTCGGTCCCGTATAGTAATTGTGAAAAACAATCTGGAACAGTTCCGGGTATTCGCTGAATGCCTCTCCGTTCATATAGAAACGCACATAGACCCATCTTCTGTCAACGGCCGCATATTTCATACCGCCCGCATCATAAAAGCTCATGCAGAGCACACCGTTCTCATCGATCCGGCCGCTGCCGGTGGCCTGTACAGTCATACTGTCTTTGCCGTCTTCCCATATTCCGATCTCTGCTCTGATCAGGCTGTCTGCAGCGATCGGTCCACGGAAGCAGAACTCAAAAATATCCTTCTTCCAGTTGTACTCCGCCGAATTAAGGCCGATCTCGGAAGTAAAATCTCCCTGCAATGCTCCCGCACGTATCTTCTTTTCTGCATCCGGGCGCAAATCCGTCACTTTCTTTCCGTCAATAAGAAGGGAATATTCTTTCGAAGGCTTGGCCACCAGGATCTTATTCCAGTTATCCTTCTTCCTCAGCTTAAATACATATTTATAAAATCCGTAATAACCCTCTTCTTCCTCATAATAATAATCAGCATGTTCGAACTGTCTGACGGAAACCGCCTCTGTATAGGTCTCTCCTCCATCCGCGATCACCGGTGCACCTGAAAGCGACAGATTCTGGCCGTAAAGCTGTACATAGAGATATTTATCGTTATTGCCGTAACCATATACGGGAGCCTGGCTGGCTGCCACTACGGAATCAGCGGATACATGAACCTTTCCTTCCACTTTCAGAAGCTGATTTCCGCTCTCATCATAGTAATAAACATCATAATCACCTGCTGCCGGAACAAGCACACGTTCAAAATAACCATAGATCCCGGTCGCATTGTATACCAGATCTCCGGCGGTCTCTACTTTGAACGAATTCCAATCCAGCAGATCGCTGAACATCTCCGCGCAGATATTCCCCACGCTTACCCCAATATCGTCACTGGTGAAATATACCTTTTCACCCTTCCGGATCTCGGCCCGGCAAGGAATCTCTTCCTCTTTCAGCGTATTGGCAGAAAGCGTATGAACCAGATAAAGCGAAGACATGCCCGGGGTGATATACTCATCCGACGGCTTATACTCCGGCTCTTCGAAACGCATGGTTACGGTCCGGTCACAAAGTGCTTCCGTGTGATACTGATCCCTGATTATGATATGTAAGCTGTAATCCTTCCCTGTTTCCAGAGAAAAGTCATTCTTAATATCCGAAACCACAAATGTCCCGTAATTGAAATCAGCGTAATAGTTCACGCCTTCATCATCGCTGTTATAGGTCTTGCTCACGCTTCCCATGCTCACGGTGAAACTGTAGCGCCTGGTGTCGTTTTTACCGTCATAACGGAGCACAAGAGGGAATTTCCCGGCCGCATCCGTATAGACACTCTCCAATGCTTTTACTTCTCTTTCCCTGGGTTCATCGTAACTTGTCTCACCGCGATAACCGGCTCTGTTATGCACTTCGTCGTATGTGACATAATTTCCCGCCAGCCACAGGGATTCCCATTTCACACCGGAAAGCTTCGGCAGCGTTTCGATCTCGTTGGCAGCCAGATTCACACTCCGCAGTTCTTTCATGGAAAGCAGCGGACTGATATCCGTAATGTCATGCCCTATGATCTCCAGCGTCTGCAGCGAAGGCATTTTTTCGGGAATATCCTCCAGAGATGTGATAGGCGCAGTACCGCCGATCCCCTCGATATGGAGATTTTCCTGGCTTGCCAGACTTACATTTGTAAGCTCCCATCCCTGAGCCACCAGCTCATCATAAAGCGCCTTGTCCTTAAAGTCGTCCCCTGTATAGGCCACGACCGCTCCGGACCGCATGGTATGAGGTGCTTCGGCGCTGCCGTTCTGATAGAGGATCTCTCTGGGTCTGAAAGGTGAAGTAAGAGTCAGATAATAATGATACTCCTGATCCGGCTCCATATCCTTTATGCTGAAGGATACGTGCTCCCCATCATCCATAGCTCTGGTGACTTCCCAGTATTCGCTGTCTAAAGCTTTTTTGTAATACAGGCTTACATGATAATCATCAACTTTATAAGCCGGTTTCAACTCGAAATCTGCCGCAACACCTGTCAGAAGTTCGTTAAAGTCTACAGTAATAGTGCGGGCAGAGGATGCCCTCTTTTTGATCTCATTTCCGCTCAGTACCCTGTCGATATTAGTCTCATCAGCTCCGTCTCCGGTATAAACCACCAGACGTATCGTTGCATTGGAAGAAACAGGGACAGACGTTTCGTACAGCGGATCTGTACCTTCTCCGGCATCTTCTATTTTACTTATACTGATATCCGGAAGTACGTTTCCGCCTCCGTCCAACACTTCGCTTCTTACAATATTCTCACCGTTAGGATTTGATATACGGAAACGTACGGTCTCCGCTTCATAACCGTAATCAACTATCGTTACGTCATTGATGCTGACCGCACTCTCACTCAATCCCTCCTGAGTGGTAAAGCTGCTCACATCGGATACGAAGCAGTATCTGCCCTGATCCTGCAAAGCAATACGATAGCGGTACTCCGTCCCGGGTTTCAGAGCTCCTTCCTTTCCCAGATTAAAATCGGCGAAAAAAATCTCCTTTGTCCCGTCATCACTGTTTATATAAGCAGACTGCATCAAAGTTTGAGCCTGCTGATATTCATCCAGAGAATCTGCCACATTTTTACCGCTGAAGAGATCCTTTGCGGATTCATCCGTATAGATTATGATCGGATCAAGCACCCGAAGCCAATCCTTTGTTTCCCAGTCGTCATACTGCGAACTGAAGGTAGCCTTAATCTCTGCCGTATAGCTTGCAGCTGAAGCACTGACGCTCACTTCCGGAATCTCATGGGTCTTGAAGTCCTGCGGTTCCGCCAGCGTATGATAAACTCCGTTGTCATATACCATCATACGGCAGAAATAGTATGCATCCGGATCCAGCTGTGCATTCCCGTCCGGCAGAATAAACTCATACGATCCGTCAGATCCTGCCACATTGTTGCTGCTGATCACACCGGAAGGTACTGCCTCCAGCGTAGTATTTTCCGTAAGCCAGTCGGCCGCGCCGTCCTTCGTTGCAAAAAGGGCAAAACTGACACTGTCCTTTTTCTCTTCGTTCACATTGTAAACATATATATCAAATTCCGCACGGGTATAGCCGATGTAGCTATACTGGAAATTGATATATACATCATTCAGCCAGTCCCACTCACCTTCCTTATCCAAAGCTTCCTCTTCGACAGGCTCAGCAATATCATTTTCCGATGCTGTTCTGTCATAGGAAATGCTTCCCGCATCTTCGGAAACACCTTCATTTTCGGAAGAGCTGTCTGCCTCCTCTGCGACAGTATCCACGGCGACCGGTTCCGGTGCCGCGTTTACCGCCATGGTTCCAAAATCCGACAGCAGCATGCTGGCCATCAGAGCGGAACTGATGAACCGATAGAGTTTTCTTTTCATCTTTCCATCCCCCTTCTTCTGTGTGGCATTGGTGCCTATATTCTATTATATCCTGTACTAACTTATTTACAACAAAAACGCCCCGGGAAATCCTGTTTTTTTGATAATTGCCCATAAATATCCATGCAGGCTTTCGTATATCATTTATATTGCTCAAAGGAAGGGGATGGTATTAATTATGAAAGAACTGATAAAATATCTTATACTCATTGTCAGCACGATAAGCAGTTTATTGGTTGCCTCATGCACTCCGGCAGGCAGCAGTTCATCAAGCGGCAGTTCATCAGGCAGCAGTTCATCAGGCAGCACTTCGTCTGCCCCCTCCGATCCTGTAGACGGGGTCCAGTATTCATACTTCCTGCGTCTTCCCATGAGTATGAATTATGAAGCTGATGACAACGGACTGCATATCAAAGTATTCAGCTTTGATAACTATGTGTACACAGAAATCACCAATAATGACAGCAAGCCCAGGGATCTGGGAGGTGAATATATCATACAGCGTGAGGAAAACGGAAACTTTTCAGAACTTGCGCGTGACTCCGTAAACCTTATGTATGGCAGTACTTATGTTCAGGACATGCCCCATGTACTGATGTACGAAAAGGACCGTACACCCATAGATCTTGATTCCGATGAAGCCGTCTTTACCCTTGCGCCGGGCGAGAGCATATATGTGAATTTCATGGCCATGGATCACGGGATCTGGGAAACTCCCGAATACGCAGGCAACTATCGTCTGATATATTCAGGTCTGCAGGTAGATTTTGAAGTTATTTGCGATGTCGCAGTGTAACCAGGACTATAGCCGCAAACATAATAATGCAGCCGGCGATCTCCCTTAAGCTCATCTGTTCATGAAGTACCAGGGCGCCGGTGATAACTGCAAATACGGATTCCAGACTCATAAGCAGTGATGCTATGGTGGGATCCGTATATTTTTGTCCGACGATCTGCAGCGTATATCCTATTCCGCCGGAAACAATACCACAATAAACTATGGGAATTATTGCAGATATAAACTTATCAATACCGGGTTCTTCCAGGATAAGGGCGGCAACAGCAGATATGACGGTGGCAGTTGCAAACTGTATAGCCGATATACAGATGGCATTTCCCCGCGAAACGAAATGATCACAGCAAAGTATATGAAAGCTGAAGAAAAAAGCGCAGATACATACAAAGGTATCGCCTGTAGAAAAACTGAATCCGTCGCTGATGCACAGAAAATACATTCCGATAACGCCCATCAATACAGCTATCCAGACAACCCGGCTGTTTTTTCTCTTAAGAAAGATAAATCCGATGACAGGTACCAGCAGTATATACATAGCGGTTATGAAACCCGCTTTACCTGCTGTAGTATAGACCAGACCGATCTGCTGCATTATGCTTCCAAGCGATAAGAATACACCGCAGAATATTCCGCCCATCAGAGTATACTTCTTATAGGCTTTTTGATCTTCTTCAGACTTTTCGGCGGATGCTTTCTTTTCCTTATTCCAGCTGAATATCCCCAATATACCTATAAAAACTGCAGCAAGTGCCATTCTGGCCGCATTGAAACTGACAGGCTCTATGGAATCCATGCCCACACGCTGGAATACAAATGCAGTGCCCCATATCAGCGCTGTCAGGATCAGGATCGCGTTTCCGATAAACTGTTTCTTCACAATGACAGTACCCCAAAAATAAAAATCCCCCGCACAAACAGGGGAAACACTGCGGCCGACAGGACTTGAACCTGCACCCTTGCGGACCAGGACCTAAACCTGGCGCGTCTGCCAATTCCGCCACGGCCGCGTACACCATATATTACTCCAGAGGATGTTTTATGTCAAATCAGAAATGCCCTACATCAGCGCATTACTTCCGAAGATCAGGTGATATATAAGATCTATAACAAAAACACCAATAAATGATATGCCTACGATACGGTATATAGTCATGTTCTTTTCTTTAAGCCACTTTAGCGCCTTCTCCAGTAACGGCTGCACACCATAAAGCACTGCCATACCTATCAGGCCAAACTGCAGGCTGGACCTTAAAGCAATGCGCCCCTCAAAATTCGGTCCGTACCCGGCGGATGAGTAATCCCACAGATTATGCCCCGTCACATATTCCACGATATAGCTGGCTGCCAGCTCTACTACCGTTGACAGAAGACAGATCAGTATAAAGCAGACCACCGGAGAAAACGGGATCTTTCCTATCTTTAACTTCTTATCCCTCAGCTTTCCGAACAAAAGGATAATGAGTATCCCGCCAAAACCATACAGGGGAAGCCAGGGTCCATACATAAACCCGCGGTTCACAAAGCCGGCATGCATCTCAAAGTACATAATGCACACCTCATATATCCAGCCGATCATACTGAAAGCTATAAACTCCAGGCAAAGCAACATGACTTAAGCTTCCTCAAACCTTGATGAAATAGTTCATTAATATAGCGACAACCAGGGCTATCACCGCCGATGCGAGCATCAGCAGTATTTTCTGATACGGTCTTTTTGCTTCCTCTCGGATCGCTTCTATATCATCCAGCGTCTTACCTTCCAAAAAAGCCGTTATCTCCCTGTATGTCTCGATATTATGGACCTTCTTTTTCTTCTCCACCACAATTGCAACCCATACGGTCACAGCCGCCAATGCTGCCCAAATACCCAGGCCGGCAAATCCCAGCAGTTTTGACAACGGTACAGGGGTTATGATCATCAGGCAGAAAAGTATGGAATAAACGTTGCTGAGCTTTTGGAAATCATGAATATCTTCTTCATTAATGATCTTTTTCATTTCCTCAACATCTCCTTTCAACAGAACATCTACGGTAACACCGAAGATCTCACTCATTCTGAGAAGGCTGTTGATATCGGGGTAATTCTTCCCCGTTTCCCAGTTGGATATGGTCTGCCTGGAAACATAGATCTTTTCTGCAAAGGCTTCCTGTGAAAGTCCCAGCTCTCCTCTGTGCTTTTTTATCTGTTCTCCAAGTTCCATAGCTTATCTCCTTGATCAACAGGCCTATTCTCTCATAAAACAAGCGCTTTGAAAAGCATTTATTCCATTACACATACACTCAGCGTATATTTTGAAGCCTTCTCCTTAAGTTCTGCAGCTTCCCGTTTTATCGCCATCATCCTCACCTCATTGTTTTCTTTTCTTGCATTCAGATAAGCATAGAACAAACCGTAATACTTATAATCCGCATCTTCCGAACTGCAGAGTATTTTTATCGTTTCTTCTTCAAATACCGCATCATCACCTTCCAGCATGCCGGTTATCAGGATGCTCAGCAGGGCTTTTTCCTCTTCCCTCTCCTTTCCGTGCTTTATTATCCTTTTAAATCTGCTCCCGTCATTGTAAAGTATACCGGTCTTTATATTCATCGGAAGTATGCATGCGATCCCTTCTCCTATAGCTACCAGCCCGATCATCAATGTCAGTTCGTGTTTTGTCATAAAGAAAACGATCATCATAACAGCTCCGAGTATCAGCGAAGCCAGCGGACCTGCAAGCAGAATCCTTGCGAATATGTCCACATTTTTATCATCATGTTTAGCCGGGAACGTGCCGCCGCAGCCGCCCCAGAGTGTAATATCCTTTTCAAGACCAAAACGTATCTTCCCGTTTATATCTTCCCTGTACAGTTTAAACGGTCCCACCACCAGCATAAAAAAGCGCCACTTATTCAGAAGGCCGCAGATCACATGTCCCACCTCGTGGACTATGGTCGAAATAAAGTATGCGATGAGCGCATAGCCTATGATAGTTACGATAACCAACATCTTACCTGACATTTTTTCTTCCTCCTTTTGATCCCTTCAGCGTCCGAACGACGCATTTCCGTTTACAGACTCATCGTAATACCATATCCTCATATCCGTCTATCCAAGGTCTTTGACATCGGCCAAAAAAGCACAAAAAAAGCGCTGTCAAAGGGTTTTGACAACGCTTTACAGGCGTATTTCCAGCTATTTACTCACTTTATCAAATCCACATTTAACACAATATGAATGTGCGGGGACGGTCATCAGTCACGCAGAGGAAGCAGTATCTCGACCTCCACATTGTAGAGGTCGCCGTCTTCACTGCAATTGAGATTGTATTCTCCGCCGTATTTTTTAACGGCTCTGCGTATGTTCATTATCCCGAAGCCGTGGTCCGGCGAATTCTTGGCTGATACGATATTCCCGGGTACCAGCTTCGTCATGCTTTTATTTTTCTCAAGGATAAGAATGAAGTTTGCATTCTTCTTAAACTCCAGGCTGATAAGTTTATCTTCGTCAGGCAGATCCTTGCCGTATAGTCTGCTGACCGCTTCTATGGCATTGTCCAAAAGATTTGACAGTATGGTCACCAGATCGGCAGACTCTATATCCAGCCCGGCCAGATCCCCGGAAAGGACAAGTTTAAGGCCTCTTTTTTCAGCCTTGGCATACTTATCGGCTATGATCACATCCGCTATATCGTTACCGCTCCGGTACGGCGGTGCGGCAGCTTCTATCTGTTCATTTATCGAATCGATGTATGCCAGCAGCTCATCGGTGCGGGACTGAGCAGCAAGTTCCTTTAAGGCTATCAGATGGTTTTTCATATCGTGCCTTAAACGTCTTGTTTCCACGCTGCTCTTTTTAACGGCTTCGTAATGGGCGTTACGTGCTTCGGAAACCATATCATCTATCTTTTGTAATTCTGCTTTATAACGGTCCATAGACAAACGCGGCGTATTATATACTACCATGCAGCAAAGCAGTCCCGTTACAAGAAAACACAAAGATGCAGATACCGTCTGATGATCATGGATCAGACATAAACACAGCAGATTAAGCATAAGGATAAAAAGAAAAGCCATAAATATGACCGTTGTTCCCGGTATAAGCGTTTCTCTTTTTACGCTTACTATGCTATTAGGGATCATCAAAAAACACAGGACCAGAACACTTGCCGGGAAAAAGAACAGATGCAGGAATTCCCAGTCACCATATTTTTCCAGAGCTATAAGCGCCTGATGAAAATCAAAACTTATGATACAACTGATCAATACACTGAGTACAGCAGATATGATATATTCGCTGCGCTTTATTGGCGCTGCAGAGCCGTCACCCCGTCCGGCTCTTCTTCCGAATATAAAAAACCACATGAGAAATGCGGCTGCAAAGATCAGTATTATGGCTGATACATAGTAAAGGATCTGCATTTATCTCACCGTTTTCTTCACATGGTCATATAGTTCTTTTTTAAACTCCGTAAAACACGAACGGCTTATACCTATTATACTGCCGTCATCAAGTATGGCTTCCTTATCCTTAAGGCGAGCTACATGATCAAGGTTCACCGCACTGCAGCGGTGAACCTTTCTAATGGTATCGTTGATCCTGTTAAATATATCTATGGCTTCGCCAAGCTTGATCCTGGTAGTGAAAGATCCGGATGTGGTCACTATGCGCACATTGTTATTGTCCGATTCAAGAAACAAAACTTCAGACGGTATAACAACAATCTCTTCTCCTCCGGATTTGATCATGACTCCCTTATGGCTGGCTTTCATCAGCTGTATATCCTGAAGGGTCTGCTTAAGCTTGTCATCCTCAACCGGTTTCTTTAAGAAGCGGAAGGCATTTACTTCGTATCCTTCTATTGCCATCTCCGTATGGCTGGTAAGAAAAACTATGGGTATCTCGAAATCTTTTTCGCGTATCTGCCTGGCGGCGCTCATACCATCCATTCCGCCCATCTCTATATCCAGAAATATCAGGTCAAAAGATCCGGATGCAGCGAGCAGCTCCTCTGCGCTTGAAAAAGGTATAACCTCACAGTCAAGCTTCGAGATGACTTTATAGATCTTCTGTTCAAGATCGCTTAAGAATACACTCTCATCATCGCAAATAGCAATCCGCATGTTCTTCTCCACTCAATAAGATCCTTCGTCGCTGCGCTCCTCAGGATGACATGACTATTTTATTTTATCAAACCAGCTTTCCGTTGTCGAGTTTGACCACCCGGCTGCCGTATTCGCTGTTCTTTTCGGAATGGGTGACCTGAAGGATAGTCATTCCCTTTTCCTCATTTATCTTTTTAAACAGCTCCATGATATTCTCACCGGACTCCTTATCAAGGTTTCCCGTAGGTTCATCCGCAAGGATTATCTCCGGCTCACCCATAAGAGCCCTGGCAATAGCGACTCTCTGCTGCTGTCCGCCGGAAAGCTTGGCCGGCATCACCTTACGCTTATCCGCGATCCCCGTGATATCAAGTATCTCTGTCAGCCTTTTGGCCGCTGCAGAATCGTAACGGTTTGCCACCTTAAGAGGAAGCATGATATTATCCTCTACCGAAAGATTCTGTACCAGATTATAAAACTGGAAGATAAAACCTATTTTTGAAAGCCGCAGCTCGGAGAGTTTCTTTTCCTTTATCTTTCCTATGTTCTCCCCGCAAACCACGATATCACCCGTAAAGTTACGGTCAAGACCGCCTATCAGATACAGAAGTGTTGATTTACCCGATCCGGAAGGCCCCATGAGCGAAACAAACTCTCCGCGCTGCACCGTCATGTCAGCCCCCTGTAATACCTTTACTTCCAGCTCGTCTTTTCCGAATGATTTGTATACATTATCTACCGTTATTATCGTATCCATTTTTTCTCTCCTTTTTATTCATACTTAAGTTCTTCTGCTATCTTCATTTTTCTTAAATATCTTGAGGGTATCAGTGTTGTCAGCAGATATACCGCAAGTATCACCGCCAGATATATGAGCATTTCTGCCGTATTAATGCCTCCTGCACTGAGCAGGTTCAGATCACCATCCGTTATCCCGTCCAGGAGATTGCCCAGAACCTTATACAGGAACGGTGCCGTTATCCCGGCAACCAGTGCTGATATTCCCATGGAAAACAGGCTTTCCAGGAAAAGGAGCCGTTTCAGTTTATGTCTGGGCAGCGCCACCGAATATAAAAGCGCCGTCTCTCTTTTGCGTGTTATAAATCCAAGCGACTGATTACCCGCTACACCTATCATGGTAAGTGCTACGCTGCCCGCTACTATAAAACGCATCACTCCCAGAAGTCCTTTAGAAGTCTCTGCATCATCTTTACGATACTCTTCTATTGTGGTAATACTCAGACTCGAAGTCTCGGAATACTTTTCTATATCAGCTTTAACCTTATCCGGATCGGCCGTTCTGATCAATATCATGCCCAGGTTTCCTGCAAACATGTGATCGTAAAGCTCCTTGTTTATGATAATGGATCCAACGTTGTACACAGGCAATTCATCGGTATCCAGGATATCCTTTATGATAAATACTTTTTCCATGGGAAAGTCTGTATCGGGATTAAAGACTACCTTTACCTCGTCTCCTATGTTGATCTTAAGCTTTTGGGCTTTTACCTTTGAAATGACAGCCTCGTTTTCCCCAAGCCCATATCCTTCCGGTGGCAGCCCATTGATCATGGTATGGGCACTGTCCGCGAACACAGACAGGCTTTTTGCTTTTTCATCACCTATGGCGCCGTATGAAGAAGACCTGTATATATAATCCAACTCCTCTACACCATCGATGGCGCTTATATATCTGTAATTATGATCCTTATCACTGACATAAATATCTACCATCACATCACAATCATAATTATCCGATGTCAGGTCATTTGCAAGAGCCTCTCCGACTCCTCCTATCAAAAGCGACAGGGTGACCGAAGTAACACATAACACCGCTGTTCCCATTATTATCCTGTTTCTGGAAATATTCTCTGCTGCAAGCTGAGCTACCGGCAGAGATATCTTCCTGAAAAACGCCGTCAGTCCCTTTGAAAAGACATTTATCAGGAAGGGAATGAGCACTGCCAGAGCCACTACGCCGCATGTCAGCGATACAGCCAGAGTCAGAAAGTTTTTGACCAGCAGTCCGGCAACAACGGATACCACCGCAAGAACTATACCTGTATATAATCTGCCCCATCTGTATTTGAATTCGGTATCCTTGTTATCAAATATTATGTCCCTGATAGGCGTCTTTACGGCTTTTCTAAGCTCATAAAGAGGATATGCACATTCTACAAGGATCGCGCCGGCGATAACCGATAATGTAACATATACCGGCGTCGGTCCGAAGTACTGCCTGAAATCAACCGATGATCCGCTTGCTTCCATATTGAACATAGCCCCCAGAAAAGCCGGCTTTACAAATGAATACAGCGCTATTCCTATACAGGAGCCGATGATCGCATATATGATATTCTCTATAAGCAGTACAAATGCGGTTTTTCCCTGTGTTACTCCAAGGCTTCGGAGTGTGCCTATAACCGACATCCTCTCATTTACTATCTTTTCCGCTATGGATGTTGTTACAAATATTACAAGCAGGAAAGAAATAAGGAACAGAAGATAAAAAACATTATATATCTGCTGCATTTCGGAATCTTCCATCGCATCATTGATATTCTCAATTTCAGCCCTGGGATCGTTATCTCGAAGCGCATCTGCAACCGCATCTATCTTTGCATCACTCAGAACATCGATCATCCATATCGTATACTCATTATCCGCCATACAATTGATACGCCGCACTGTCTCATTGGTTACGAAGATCGTTTCCCCGGATATGATGGCATTCTTTATATCTATCACCCGAACCACCTTCAGTTCGATCTTTACTTCATCCATTGTCTCGAGCTCAATGGTATCTCCAACCGAAACTCCATACGTGTCAGCATATTCCCGGTTGATCACGGCAGACTCGTCATCCAGTTCTACGCTCTCCGGGATAAACGCCATTTCAACCGCCATATCCATATCGGATAAGGATACAACATCGATATCTTTTTCAAATGAATACTCATAGCTTTCGGCATCCCTCTCATACTCATACTGTCCGGTAGATCCTATACCGATCGCTTTTATCTCTGCTATATCATCAATCCCTTCCAGTATGTCGGAGGAGGTATTGTATACTACAATATCCGCCTTGCCCAGCATGTCCATAGCATAGCCGCGCATAACCGACTGTATATTGTGCCTCATATCCAGCGCCAGTAATGCCGCAAAGGAGGCAAAGGCGATACAGAATACAAGAAGCAATAAGCGCAGGGGTTTTGCGAATATGTTTTTTATTGAGTGTTTAATGATCAGATTCATTGTTATAATCTCCTTCTATCAAGATCCTTCGGGCTTACGCCCTCAGGATGACAATAAACTACCAGCGCGTTACACGGTCTTCCGGCGCTATATACATTGCATCCCCTTCTTTTACATCATATATTTCATAGAATGGATCAAAGAGCGCCACTACTGCATTGACCCGCACCTTTGCTGGACTGTGCTCATCCATATAAAGCCGCCCGAGCACATCGTCTTTAGGCATAACGCTTGCCCAGATCCTTGCATAGTTCTCTAACAGCTCTTTTCTCTGTTCATTGTTTTTTGTAAGACGCAGTATGCAGTCAACTCCGCTTATATCCGCAAGGTTTTCACCAAGTGTGAGTTCCCCGTCCACAGGATGTATATCCAGTACTCTCTGCTCTGAATAATACTCTTCAATATGTGATGCCATTTCATCAAAAGCTTTTCTGTCCTCCTCCGGTATCCAGGACGGATCATAATTTCCGTTCATGTCATACATCATTCCATGGTTATCAAATGCATGTGATATCTCATGACCGACTACCGCTCCTATACCTCCAAGATTTTCCCAGTAGCTCTGGTCCGGACTGTAGAAGGGTGCATTCATGATGGCTGCGGTTATATTGATGGAATTCATATCCGGTGAATAGCAGGCGTTTACAGACTGCTGTGCCATCATTTCATATCCGTTCCTTTCTACGCCCTCCTTAAGCACCTTCATGTTATCTTTGTAATCTCTCATATTAAGATTATATTTAGTCTCGTATACGGAATGCCCTACCAGCTTTGCATCTTCGGCTTTGATCTTATGCGGCTCATCCGCGCCGATAAAATACAACATATTATCAAGCTTTGCGGTTATCGCTGTTTTACCTTCATCACTTAACCATTCGCAGTCATCTATCATCACGATATATTCATCCACTATCGCATCGGTGATCTGAACGACAGCCGCTACGGTATCTTCATCATAATAATTCTTTACGTATTCCTCCCCCAATTCCTTAGGCAGAAGCATTTTTATCATGTCTTTTGCCAGCAGGTCATTGGAATATAAATAGGGCCGGCCTCCGTATTCCTTAGGCAGCATGTCTTCTATACTTTTCATGTAACACATTACCGCTATGTCCTGCCATTCATTCAGGTGTTCCTCAGTCAGCAGCGAATCAATACCTGAAAGCTGTCCCTCATCCCACAGATACACTCCGTCTGCCATATCGGAACCGATACCAATAGTGCGCAGGATCCCGTCTGCACCCACATTGGGACAAAGCGCATCTATCTCTTTATCCGATCTGTAAACAGCCGTCTGCATGGCTGCTCCCCAATCCTTTGAGATCAGCTCAAGCAGCTCCAGATCCGTATCCAGCGCTATATCCATGATAAGCTTTGTATCCGCCACACTCTTTTGCCTGGCCTCATCAGCATCCATTCCCAGATCAACAAGTTTTGTTCTGAAATACATGGCTACAACCTGAGCCATCTGACCACCTACACTGATATCCTCAAGCTTTTGCCCTGTAGGGCACTGAAAAGGTCTTATCCATATGCTGCCCGATGCCGAATCATGCATATCGGTATCTATCGAAGTTCCGAATATGGGATTTACATTCCATTCCGAATAGATCCTGCCGCAGATATCCAGGAACTCATCTATGGATGCTGTATTCCTGATATCCTCTACAGTCTTAAACATGGAATCGATATCTTCCTGATCCATAAACGCACCGCCGGTAGACGCTTCCAGCGCCTGGTAATATATATCATATATAAGCTGCTCATTACTTCCGGCTGCATATGAGGATCTGTCACCCTTCACGATATTTTCGATTATCGTATCCAGTTCATCATCCACCATATCACCGATCTGCTCAAAGGATCCGGTACTTCCATGGTGTTCTGTGATATCTGCTTCCATTAATGCTTTAGCATTTACATACCCGTTAAAATCATCCTGGGGTCTGATACTTTCCGGATCAAATTCTTCTGTTTCTTCTTCCTTCTGCGGCTCCTTTGGCGGATCAGGTTCCGTTACTGTCCCACAGCCCTGAAGCAGCAGGGCAGAAGCAAGAAGAATTGTTATTAATGATTTATGTTTCATAGCAATTTCCTTTCTTCAAGATCCTTCGCTCCGCTCAGGATGACACGGGAACTCCGCTCAGGATGACACGGGAACTCCGCTCAGGATGACACGGAGGCGCCATTCACGATGGCATAGTGGCAAAGCTCAGGATGACATCTCATATTGTCGACGATATCATTATATGAAAAAACCAGGATAAAAACGGGAAATGTGGTGAAAGGGAGGATTTTAGTTGTGAACGGTAAAAAAGCCCCCGTTTTCACGGGGGCTGGAAGAACTTTTATTCAGGTATCGGTGCGATGATTTTTTTATAGATCCTGATCAGGAAGAATACCGTGACTGTCAGAGACATCAGCTCAGCTATGGGGAAACACCACCATATCAGATCAAGACCGCCGATGATCGACAGTATATAAGCTGCGGGTACAAGGACCACCAGCTGTCTGGCCACGGAAACTATCAGACTGTAAAGGCCGTTGCCCAAAGCCTGGAAAGTAGTTCCGCCTATTATACAGAACCATGCGAACATATAATGCCAGGCAATGGTCCGCAGTGCCGGTACGCCTAATACGATAAGGCTGTCATCTCCCGTATCAAATATGCGCAGCAGCTGCTCCGGCATAATTTCAAAAAGAGCAAAGCCTATGGCCATAAAACCGAATGCATACATCATGGAAAGCTTGATGACTTTCATCATACGGCCGCGCTTTCTGGCTCCATAATTGTACGCCAGTATGGGAACCATACCGTTGTTCAGGCCGAATATAGGCATGAAGAAAAGACTCTGCAGCTTAAAGTATACGGTAAATACCGCAACAGAAGCTTCATTAAGACCGTTCAATATACGGTTCATTGAATAGGTCATTACAGAACCTATAGCCTGCATCACTATTGAAGGGAAGCCTACGGTATAGATCCTCTTTATGATCGTAAGGTCAGGCTTAAAGCCCTTTAAATTCACCTGTACATCTTCATTAAATTTCTTGTTGAGTATATAAGCCAGAATACCTGCAACTATCTGTCCTACTATAGTCGCTACGGCAGCACCCGCTACGCGCATCTGCGGGAAGCCGAAATAACCGAAGATAAGTATGGGATCCAGTATTATATTAATGACTGCACCGGTGGTCTGTGTGATCATGGTATAAATAGTCTTACCGGTAGACTGCAGCAGGCGTTCAAAGATAAACTGCATGTATATACCCAGTGATCCGATGCAGACAATACGCAGATACTGGCTTCCGTATTCCAGTGTAAGTCCCGTACCTTTTTGTGATGCTATAAGTGTCGGTGCTAGGAATACGCCTATGAAAAGAAACAATAAGAAATTACAGAAAGAAAGAAAAACACCGTTATTGGCTGCCTTCTGCGCCGTTTCCTTATCCTTTTCTCCCAGTGCCTTTGATAATATTGCATTGACACCTACGCAGGTACCCGTAGCAAATGCGATCAGAAGCGTCTGAAAAGGAAACGCCATACCCAGCGCCGAAAGTGCCGCCGTTCCTGCTGAAGATGCATCTCCGCCTTCATCAACTATCCTTGCAACAAATATACTGTCTACTATATTATAGCAGGCTGTTACCAGCATAGATATAATCATTGGAGTCGCCATGCCGATCAACAGCCTGTTCATGGGCATTACGCCCATCTTATTCTCTTTTTCGTCTCCCGCAGCCAACTGCTTACTCATCACTTTCCTCTTCCCCTTCGCTCTTTGTGTTACCCTCCACAAAGTCGTCACCGTTTTCTATATCTTTTAATGCATTATCCGATAACAGCTTCATCAGATTCTCGGAATCCAGAAGCTCGTCCGAGAAGGTTATTACCGTATCGGATCTTAACATATCCATTTCTTCTACCAGCAGCAGACGGTATGAGGGCTGGGGCTCATTAGGCGTAACCACCAGCTGGTTTCTTCCGTTCTGCTTACCGTAATAAAGCTTTTCATCTGCCTCTTTGACCATATCTTCCAGCGACTTTTCCGGTGTTCCTTCCACCAGACCTATAGTCATGGTAACCCTTATATCCAATGCACCATAGGTTATATGTGCCGCTCTTATCTTATCGATAAATGTTTCTATGGATGCAGCTGCAGGCACCAGGCGCATATCTTCGAATATAAGCAGGAATTCCTCACCACCCCATCTTACGGCATGACCTCTTCCTGCCATAAGATTCTTAAGCTCAGCTGCTACATGCTTAAGCACAACATCACCGGCATCATGGCCGTATGTATCATTTACTTTTTTAAAGAAGTCGATATCGCCGATAGCAATGCAGAAAGGTGATCCGGATTCTACCGACTTTTTCTGTATAGCCTTAAACTTTGCATCACCGCAGCGTCTGTTATACAGCGTGGTAAGAGGATCGCACTCAACCAGTATCCTGACTGCATTCTGCATGCGCACTATATCCTCACCCGTTGCACCTATCTCATCACCGCGGGTAAGCACCTCAAGGGGCATCTCATTGCTCAGCTTTCCGGCTACCATGTTAGATAAGAAGAAATGCATGCTCTTTACGGCAGATACTATGGAATTGGTATAACGTATGCTTACGATACTCGCGGTAAGCAGACCTAAAAGCGTGATGATCCATATGGGTGCCGAAGCTGAAGCTTCTTCGCGTCTTACTTCCGCAGCAGTAACAGCTGTTCCTACCATTCCTGCCAGCTCTCCGTCGGAATTGATAAGAGGCACATAACATGCGTAATAATATTTACCCGCTTCGATCTCTGTCTTATAATGAAGCGGCGCTTTTTTCCTTTCCATCTCACTGATGACGCTGGTATGAACACCGCTGCCTATATAGCGTACGCCGTCTTTATCTTTCAGTGTTGTAAGTATGCGCGCATCCTTATAAAACATGGTGAGCGCCATTCCGCTGCTTTCCGCTACACTGTCCAGATATGCATGATCTTCCGTCAGTTCCTGATCACCTTTATACAGCGAAACCACTTTATCTCCAACGAGTACATAATCCCCAGGATACATTACATCATAAGCCGCCACTACAGATTCAGCTACCGCTTCCAGCGAGCGGTACACTTCTTCTTCCAGCGAGCTGCGGGTCCGCAGCATAACCGCTATCAGTATTATTATGCACATCACCAGCACAGGCAGTATAGTACGCAGAAGTACTGCCATCTGCAGCTTACCGATCTTTTTCTTCTCTAATGCTTTCATAATCAGGCCTCTGTTTTAATCATAGGTAAGTAGCTTTATCTTCCAGGCGTGCGGCGCCTTCCGTTATAAGTACTTCTTTAACTCCGGTCATGGACGGCACTTCAAAAAGCACCTCAGATAATATCTCCCTGACAACGGAATTCAGTCCCCTGGCTCCGATGCTCATTGACATAACCCTGTCAGTTATCACATCAAGAGCTCCGTCACTTAATGTAAGCTTCACTCCGTCATCTATCAATAGTTCTCTTTCATAACGGGAGATTATACTGTCTTCCGGCTCCGTCAGAACGCGTCTCATCATATCACGGTCAAGTTTTCTGAGCACGGTGACCGTACTTAACCTTCCCGCAAGTTCCGGCTTCATTCCGTATTCCATGAGATGCTCGGTCTTTAAATGCATACCCGTCATCTCAAAATTCTCATCTTTCTCTACTTCGCTTCCAAAGCCTATGCCGCTTTTAACATAATCCTTCCTTACTATCTTTTCAAGTCCTTCAAATGCTCCGGCACATACAAAAAGGATATTGGAAGTGTCCATGATGATGCTGTCGGCACCGGATTTGTCCTGGAGGGGTACATCGATATCCGTTCCCTCAAACATACCCAGAAGCTGCCCCTGCAGTTCCTGGTTTATATCGCCGCCTTTGGAATAGAGCTTTGCCGGGATCACCTTATCAAACTCATCACAGAATACTATACCGCATTCGGTAAGTTCCAGGTCTTTGCCTGCCTTTATATAAAGATTCAGCAGAGCTTCTTCCTTATTTCTGCCTTTCCACGGCGTAGCAACTATACCGCTAAAATCAGTTATAACAACCGGAAGCGGAAGCAGTTCGGAAAGCCGCCTTATTATCTCTGTTTTTCCGCAGCCGGAAGGTCCTACCATAAGGACATTTGTTTTCAGAAGTTTCTCCTCCGGATGCAGGATCCTCAGCAGATGATTATATACCGCTGTACTAAGGACTTCCTTTGATTCATCCTGCCCCAGGATAAAGCGGTCCAGATATGCCTTTATTCGCTCCGGAGTATACTCCTTTGCGAAGCGCTCGCATTCAGCCATAAAGACGGGCTGCTCTTTCTTTTCACCCTTATACTTCCGCTCTTTCATGCGGATATTGCGGACCTTGCTCTGCTGGTACTTTACCCTGCAGACCGCCAGCGTTCCCAGATAACCTTCGCTTTCTTTATTATCCGGATCCTTTAGAAGCTCATATTCCATAAATGAAAAGATCTCATCAAGATCCTCATTTGTTATTTCACGCTCAACATTACGGGCTTTATAAAACAGCTCATCTGTGGGCTTTGCCGCAGCAGAATCACGGATAATAGCCCAGAAAGGAGTACGGTAGCCTTTTTCCTTATAACTGGCTCCCATAAGTTTGAGCACGCTGTCCATATTATGCTCTGCTGCCGGGCGTACATACGTTATATAATGAATAAGTATACGCAGATAATCACTGACAATACCCGGCGAAGTAAAATTCCCGCCGCGGTCCTGATACTCTGCCATACGGCTCTCTATATAAAATGCGGTTTCGGCATCATTTTTACAGGTAAATATTCTGTTCATTTCCGCCTTCTATCTCGTAAATGGGCTCTTCCCCCTCAGTGACCACAGCGCCGTTTATCACCACGCGCCTGAGACCTTTTATTCCCGGTGCCTTATAAAGCACCTTTCTGAGAACTTTGCCCATAATGCTCTGCAATGCCCTGGCACCGACAGGAGTCTTGAGTGCAGCATCCGCCACCGCATCCAGAGCCTCGTCCGTAAACAGCAGTTCCGCTCCCGATGACAGCATCAGCTCCCTTTCATAACGTGCCACCAGACTGTCCTCCGGTTCAGTAAGGATACGTATCATATCATCACGGTCCAGCTTTTCCAGAACGGCTATGCTGGATATGCGGCCTGCCAGTTCTCTTTTCATCCCGTATTTCATAAGGACTTCATGATTGATATTCTCCCTGATAAAATCAAGGTTCATCTCTTTTTCCAGAACTGCGCCATAACCGATGCCGCCCGGCACCTTACTCTTTTCGCGCTTATCGGTCTTTATATAATCTTCCAGTCCCTGAAATGCCCCTGCCAGGACAAAAAGCATCCTGGAGGTATCCAGAAGCAGCTGCTGTCCGTCACACTTAAGCTCTACCTCACTGCCCTCGAGCATGGTAAGAAGCTGGGACTGTACATCATCGTGAACATTAACTCCTCTTTCACTGACAGCCGGAAGCAGGAGCTTATCAAATTCATCCATGAAGACTATGCCTTTTTCGGCAAGATTTTTCTTCCTCCCGGATTCTTCAAAAAGCTCAAGAAGTATATCTTCCTTATGTCTGCCCCTGTACTGGCTGGCACCCAGAGAGGAGACGTCAGTAAAGATCATGGGGTAATCGGTGAGTTCCCTGATTTTTCTCATTATCTCTGTCTTTCCGCAGCCGGAAGGTCCTATCAGAAGAACAACATCAGGTGCGAAACGCTCGCCCGGATGGCGTACCCTTTTCCCATGACCGTATACGGCGGTACTGATGGCTATCTTTGCATCTTCCTGCCCTATAACAAATCTGTCCAGATAATTCTTGATCTCCCTGGGCTTTAATATCTCTTTGACCGTTTCCTCTTCAGAACCCAGATACAGACGGCGCAGCCTGAGTATCCTTCCAAGCACCTGACGCTCACACTCGTTTGAGCTTTTTTCCACTGCATGCTTTAAGGTATCAGCTTCAAGGAAATCAAGTATATAAGAAGCTCTTTCTCCGAATATCTCAACAGAATATTCCAGATCTTCTTCAAGCTTATCAAGTATACTCAAGAGTGACCTGTTATCCGGGGAAATGCGCTTATCATCTTTTACACGAAAAAAAAGCATCTCAAGGTATCCCAGAGCATCCACATCAGCGTTTTTGACATTATCGTTGACCAGCACCAGCCTTGAGAGTATATATTCCGAAACCGAGGCAGTCTCCTGCTCCGCCTGTTTCCAGACGGATGTGGGAAGAACACCTTTCTTTTTGTCCATCTCTCTGAATATATTGATCATATTAGTTTATTTTACTCTGTTTAAGCCTAAGTTTCAAGGCATGAAAAAGATCCTTCGTCGCTGCGCTCCTCAGGATGACATAACAGGGGTCATCCTGAGCGCAGCGAAGGATCTTAACATTATCAGATATTCACAAATATCTCCCTTCCTATACGCTTTTCCTGAAGTTTACCCCTGCTCTGGACTATAATGGTATGGTCTTTATAGCGCAGTGCAAATAATAACGGAAGTTTAAGGCATAGTCTGTCGGTCTCGCATTTCTCCTGAAGACTGCTTCCAAGCCTTATCATGAATGCCTTACCTTTCTCAGAATGAATGCTTAATTTACATAATCTCTTCCTGCTGCCGTCAGGTCTGATCGTGTCCACTTCTGCCATAGCCAGCACATATACCAGGCCGGCATATACCGCCAGTATGCTTCCTATACCGCCAACGGTAACGGCTCCGGCCTTTGCCACCTTTCTGATAACAGGCAATGCGGCAGCCTCTTTCTTTTCCTCTGTTTTTATGCTGTAAGTCTTGCCCGTTTCATCTGCGGCTCCGGCTTCTGCTTCACTTTTACCTCCTGCATCGCTTATACCTGCTTCGTCCTCATCTTCATTTGTTATGGGCAATCCGCTGTCTTCTGCTGCGGGACAGGGCTCGGCTTCCCCGCCGGCAGTTTCCTGGCTGTCAGTTTCTTCCGTCACATACCGGTCTGCATCTTCCGCTGTTTCCGGCGTTTTATTACCCGATCTTTTGTTATGACCTGTCAATCCGGATTTTCCGCCTGCACTGTTTTCGCTGCTGCTGCCGTCGTCGTTTTCACTGACGCTGTTTTCGCTGCTGCTGCCTCCGGGGCTGTTTCCACTCACACTGTTTTCATCGTTTTCTTCCCCTGTTCCGGAGCTTTCCCCGCTGCCGCTTTCTTCTTCCCCGTTATTCTCGGCCGCTTCTCCGCTGCCCTCTTCCTCTTCGGCAGCCGGAGGATCTGCCTTTTTCACATGACTCTTCAATTGAAGAACCGGATCATCCACATCCCATACCCAGTTTCCAAGGGATCTGCCCTCTTTATCAAAGACCATATCCTCTCCAAGATAGTATCCGTCAAAGATCCTGTTTCCCTTAAGTTCGGGAACGTCCACATCCGTATAAGGTTCACCGTAGGTCACATTCAGCGTCCCGTCAGGTATACCGTCTTCATCCTCGTCTTTTCCGTATCTTACTTCATAGCTTTTAACCTGCCATTTCTGCAAAAGTATGTATTCTTTTTCCTCTTCATAATGAAGCCAGTTTCCCTGGGGATGACCTCCGGCGCCATATATCATCACGTCCCCCACGTAATAGCCCATGAAGGTATATCCTTTTCTGGCAGCGGGACTTCCCAGTCCCAGATCAGGTATCACATCGCCGTAGGCAAATTCCGCACGGCCATCGGGAATGCCGTCTCCGTCCTTATCTTCACCGTATCGCAGAACTATGTTCACACCCTTCCAGCTTTCCCTTAAGGTATCCGCACCATCTTCAGGTATGGTCTTCCATACCGAAAGCGGCTGTCCTTTCCCGTCAAAAAGCTTAACGCTGCCCAGATAATATCCTTCAAAACGGTATCCCCTGTGCGAAGAACCATCCGGAACCTCCAAAGCCGGCGGCATACTGTCATATACTACCTTCACCGACCTGTCTGCCCTGCCGTCTCCGTCAGCATCCGCTCCGTAATACAAGGTGAAACTCATGGGTGACCAGGCTGCCTCCAGGGTATAACTGCCTTCGGCAAGTGAGGGCCTGAAGGCGCCCCCGCCTTTCCCCGAAGCATCACATATGTTCATGCCGTTAAGTGTATATCCGCTGAAGCTATAGCCCGTCTTCCCCGGAAGCAGACCCGGATCAAGATCGGGGATCATTCCGCCATGATCGATCTCTATGCATCCGTCGGGTTGGCCATCACCGTTGCGGTCCTCTCCGTAATACAGGGCGTAATGCTTTATATGCCATCTGCTCTCCAGACTCAAACCGGTGTCTTCGAACAATTCCGGCAGACCGGATACGGGCTTTCCGCTGCTATTATAGATCTGCCTGCCGGCATAATAATATCCGTCAAATACATATCCTTCCCTGCCGGCAGGTATCTCCAGTGAAGGCAGGTCATCACCGTATACCAGCGTGACACTCTTATCCGGGATCCCGTTTCCGTCAGCATCATTTCCGTATCGCAGCACATATTTGTTCTGTGTCCAGCGTTCCGTTAATGTAAGCGGGATCCGGTCCGGAACAGTCTTCCATATACCAAGCGGATTCCCATCCGTGTCATATATTTTTTTATCTCCTATATAGTAGCCCTCAAAAGTATATCCTTTGCGTTCTGCGGCTCTCCCCAGATCAAGATCCGGGGGCGCCGCATCGTAGGTGAGTTTCCCTGTTTTATCCGGTATACCGTCTCCGTCTTCATCTGCTCCGTAGTAAAAGGGATACTCCGCTGCCTTCCATTTTGCCTCGAGTATCAGTTCGAAATCCGTGACAGGCTGCAGGCCGTAATCTGCGGGATGGCCTTCTTCATCATAATAGCGCTTATCCCCACTGTAATATCCGCAGAAATCGTATCCTGTTTTTACAGGAGGGATCACATCACCCAGTTCGGTTCCGTAATCCAGATCTGTTTCGGCTACCAGTTCATCACCGTTCCTGTACTCCACATGAAGAGCGGCCGTCAGATCGGTATATTCAAGCTGCTTTTCAAAATACTGATCCAGATTCTTATCATGGTAAGTCAGCGTGGCGCAGAAAGTCCCCCTCCTCCTAAGAGGCAGCACCTCATTACGGCCCGAAGCATATTCCCCTTCCTCGCCCCATTCGATACTGAAATCATCTATGACATCAGAAAGCTTTATCAGACCGGCAACCAGATATACCCGCTTTCCATCCGTCATTCTTTCGATATAGAAACTTCCTGCAAGGCTTGTTGTACAGGTCATCTCCCTTTTATAATATCCGTCATGGATATCGGGGTGAGGCCCACGCCAGCTATGCATACAATTTTGACAGGTAAAGATCTGATAGGTATCGGCATCATGGGAAAGGACTACCTTTCCTCCGCATGGATGATATACATTCTCATAACACCCGCTGCTATCCGAACCATGTTCATGATAGATCTCAACACTCACTGTCCCCTCCGTTTGTACCGGATCGGCGGCGCCGGTAACGATCGGATAACACATGCCCTGCATCAGCATGCAGACAGCGAGCAAAAGACTGCAGATTTTTTTCTTTCCTCTCTTCACAACATATCCTCCTTTTACGTTGATGATAACGGAGGATAGTCGACATGCATTCCAGAAATATGTATGTCTGCTTATTTGTGTATGCAGGAGTATACTCCAAAATACCTGCCATGTCCATACCCTCAGGAAGATTATTTTTTGCAGCCCAATTTAATGTTATCTTCATACCTGAGCTGCCTGAATGCTTTCTGTAAACCTTCCCATAATGTGTTGTTACCGGATCCTTCATGATCATGTATCCACCGGGCGTCTTTTTGCACGGTAACATAAATCTGCGGAGCGTACTTAACATAAAACTGCCTGATTTTTTAATTTATCCAAAATTTGACCTGCAAAGATACTAGTTGACTTCTGACATTTTTCTAATTTCTTTCTTAAGAACAACACATCACTCAATTTTCTGTTTTGTTAACATAAGGCCAAAAAAGCAGGTCTGAACCGATTCGGGGAAGATGATCCCCTGTGAGCACCGCCCTTCTCACGGACAACAACGTTCATTTATTTTGTATACATAATTTTCCTATTATAATTTTATGTAATCCGTAATCCGCCTCTTTGGATTTGCTTGATCATCCGTTCAGGAAGAAAGGCTTGTTTACATAAAAAAACAGGCTGTTTTCAATGTTGACATAAGTATGGCAATAAAAGGGAAACTCCCATTTTGAGGACAATTTATATAAATCAGAAAAATAATATTTATGGGGTGTTTGCAAAAGATCATATCCTGTTTTTATTTTCAGCATATAAAATACCTGTTTCACATAAAGCACCATTCCGGAAAATCCGTATATGAGGACTTTACATAAAGCATTTCGTATATTGATTTACATAATCTGAATTTTAAAGGACTCTTTTGGTGTTCTCAAAAATAATACATCCCCCGGCGGAAATAAAAAAAAGATCCTTCGCTGCGCTCAGGATGACAGTGAGCATACGGGGATGACAGCGATTTACGTTTGTGTCATCTGAGGCAGAGCGAAGGATCCGAATAATTATTTTATGGTTACTGTGTACGGAGTTCTATCTTGGGGCCGCCGGTCTTTTCCAGATATTCCCTGGTGATGGTCACCGTGCCGATATTTTTATCCTTGGGTATCTCATACATGATATCCACCATGTAATCGTCCAGGATCGATCTGAGGGCCCTGGCGCCGGTTTCCTTCTTAAGTGCCTTTTCCGCTATAAGCTCAAGGGCATCATCATCAAACTCCAGTTTCACTTCATCCAGTTCCAGAAGTTTCTGGTACTGTTTAAGGATCGCATTCTTGGGCTCCTTAAGGATCCTGAGCATCATATCCTTATCAAGTCCTTCCAGAGCAAATACCATGGGAAGTCTTCCGACGAATTCCGGTATCATGCCGAATTTCCTTATATCCTCTGTCTCCACTTCCTGAAGTATCGTAAGGTCTTTTTCCTCCGGATTTTTTACCTCTCCGTGGAAACCTATCATGCTGCTCTTGTTCAGTCTTCTCTTTATTATCTCCTCTATCCCGGGGAAAGCTCCGCCGCAGATAAACAGGATGTTCCTTGTATTCATGCTGGTAGTCGGTACCATGGCATTCTTCGAAGAAGCTCCCACCGGCACCTCTATATCAGCCCCCTCCAGCAGCTTCAGCAAGCCCTGCTGGACAGACTCACCGCTCACATCTCTGGAGTTGGTATTCTGCTTTTTGGCTATCTTGTCGATCTCGTCGATGTAGACTATACCCTGCTCCGCCTTATCCACATCATTATCTGCAGCTGCCAGCAGTTTGCTGAGCACACTTTCTATATCGTCACCGATATAGCCGGCTTCAGTCAGGGTGGTGGCATCCGTAACCGCAAGGGGTACCTTAAGTATCCTTGCCAGGGTTCTTACCAGATAAGTCTTGCCGCAGCCGGTAGGTCCCAGCATCAGCATGTTGGACTTCTCTATCTCTATCTCATCCATGGTCTTGGTCGCAACCCTTTTATAATGATTATAAACGGCAACGCTCATAACCTTCTTCGCATGCTCCTGCCCAACCACATATTCGTCCAGCATCTCTTTGATCTTGTGCGGTGCAGGAATATCTTTCAGTTCAAGCAGAGGTGTGTATTCACCCTTAGGTTTCTTTTTAACCTTGGGCTTTCCGCCAAATCCGAAGTCAAAAGGCAGCCCTGTCAGATCGATGAAATTCAGCTTGGGGCCCTTGGGTGATTCTTTTTTATTCTCGTTTTCTTCCTTTTCCCCAGGCTTTAAATCTTCATTTGATTTTTCTTTCAGTAACTCTTCTTTAGGCGCATCAGTCTTTGTTAACTCTTCATTTGATTTTTCACCTTTTGACCCGGGAGCTCCATACATGCCCATTACTTTACTCCAGTCTATAGCTCCCGCTCCGTTCATATTACCCATCTGGGACTCAACCATATCGGCAGTCCTGTCCATACAGTCGGCACACAGATACATATTCATAGGCAGCCTCATCAGCTTTCCGGCAACACTCTCCGGCCTGTGACAGACGCTGCAAACTTTTTCGTAAGCATCCTGATCCATACTATAAATTCCTCCTTATTAAAAGATTCTTCGCTTCGCTCAGAATGACATATACGCACTAAAGATTCTTTGCTTCGCTCAGAATGATATATACGCACTAAAGATTCTTCGCTTCGCTCAGAATGACACTTATTAACTATATCATAAAAGCGCCTGTCTGTATATCCCTATACAGGCAGGCACCCATCACCCTATCAAAAGTTTAGCTATGCTTCATCTTAGTTTGTTCTGCCCAGGACGCTCTTATCGCCAAGGGTTATTTCCAGAGTCATCTGCTTATAACTGTTGCCTGCAGGTCTCAGTATCTCCACCTCTATGGTGTCACCGTCGCGGTAATACATCAGCAGTCTCTGAAGGCCTTCCATGGAAGATATGCTCTCACCATCAAATGCTGTGATGAAATCGCCTTTCTGAAGTCCGCCAAGGTCTGCTGCGGAACCGTCATTGACATTGGCTACATATACGCCTTCGGGATAGCCATAGACCATTCTCTCCTGCTGTGTGATGGTTGCTCCGGTTATGCCCAGGAAACCTCTGTCATCTTCGTCAACCAGTGTACGGGTCGTCTTCATCATAAGCTCTTCAATGATAGGCTTTGCAGCGGAAATGGGGATCGCATAACCCATACCTTCTACTGTAGTACCTCCTATCTTATTGGAGTTGATACCTATAACCTCACCGTTCAGATTAAGGAGTGCGCCGCCTGAATTACCTGGATTGATCGCTGCATCTGTCTGAATGAAGGTTCCCTTGGTATTTTCCATATTCATCTCACGGTCTACGGCACTTATAACACCGGTTGTAACCGACTGCCCGTATCCAAGAGCATTACCTATGGCTATTGCAGGCTCACCTACCTTTAATGAATCTGAATCACCCATGCTGGCGATCTTTATGCTGTTCAAAGTAGAATCGCTGATATCATCAAGATTTACTGCTATAACTGCCAGATCTCTTGTTGAATCGCCGCCCTTGATCAGAGCCTCTGCTTCGCTTCCGTCTGCAAAACATACTGTAAGGGTATCATTATCAGCTACTACGTGGTAATTGGATACTATCAGGAGTTCTTCATCATTTGATCCCATGATTATTCCGGATCCGCTGGACTCACTGGGAACCGAATAATAATAGTAATTATAGGTTCCTTTATTTGTGATGGATACTATAGAGGGCATTACTTCCTCGACAACCTTTGTAACATCCGTTACTACAGTAGTGGTGGTATTTGCAGCCTCTATCGTAGTATGCTGGTCTACTGTTGCGGTTGTACCTATCTCCGGCTTCTCAGCGCTGTAGCTTGTTCTTGCCTGGGTTGCCGCAGCAGTTGCTGCTGTATTATTATTTCCTGTCAGGCCAAGGAACTTGCCGCCCTGCTGTACCGCAAATATTCCCAGTCCTGCAAACAGTCCGAATACCAGACCTATCACTGCTCCCAGGCAGATCTTTCCGAAAGCGCTCATTGGTTTCTTTGTTTTCTGCTTCGGCTGCTCCATGTTCTGCTGAACATTCTGGTATCCCATCTGTGCCTGATAGGGATTGCTATAATAATCATTGTTAGTATTTACATTTTTGTTTTCGAATTCATCATACATATCTGTGTCCTTCCTTTCATAGTATTATGATGTTTCAAAATCATCTTATCTTAGGGATATCTCCCTTTGATGTTTCCCATTCTAAAACTGCTTTGTGATGAAATTGTGTTCAAATTGTATAAAAGCTGTTAAAAGTTTAGAACATATTGAACAGTTAATTCTTGACATTTAGCTTAATTAGGTATATAACCGTGCATGTTGTGTTGCAAAAAACATATAAATAAGAAAAGGAAACGGCCATGCATAAAGACAAGATAAAACCCATGCTCTTCAGCACCATGAAGCATTATAACGGTAAGCAGTTCATCACAGATGTGATAAGCGGAATCATAGTAGCGATTATAGCCCTCCCCTTATCAATAGCCCTTGCGCTTGCCTCCGGAGTAGGCCCCGAAGAAGGCCTTTATACCGCAATAGTCGCAGGTTTTATCATATCTTTCTTAGGCGGTAGCCGTGTTCAGATAGCAGGCCCCACAGCAGCCTTTGCCACCATAGTTGCAGGCATCGTAGCCAAGAACGGCATGGACGGACTGATGCTGGCCACCATCGTTGCCGGAGTACTTCTTATACTGATGGGGCTCTTAAGGCTGGGCGGACTGATCAAATTCATCCCTTATACTATAACCACAGGTTTCACTTCCGGTATCGCCGTAACCATATTGATAGGGCAGATCAAAGATTTCCTTGGCCTTAGCTATCCCGAAGGAACAGTGACTATAGAGACCATTGACAAGGTAAAAGCCATAGCCACTAATATCGGAACTTTCAATCCTTATGCCCTTTTAGTCGGAGGCGTATGTCTGGCTATCCTCATCATCTGGCCAAAGATTAGCGAAAAAATCCCCGGCTCACTTATAGCCGTTATCGTTGGGATCTTAATGGTAGAATTCCTTCATCTGCCGGTCAACACTATTGGCAAAAGCTTTGAAATCAGCAACAAGCTGCCTTCCTTCCATCTGCCTGCCATCAGTTTTGCAGCTATTAAGGAAGTGGCACCGGACGGTTTCACCATCGCGGTCCTGGCGGCCATAGAATCCCTTCTCTCATGTGTGGTCGCAGACAGTATGATCAACTCCCATCACCGTTCCAATATGGAGCTTATCGCCCAGGGCTTCGGTAATATAGGTTCAGCACTCTTTGGCGGCATTCCCGCCACCGGTGCCATCGCCCGTACTGCCGCAAATATCAAAAACGGCGGCCGTACTCCCATAGCCGGTATAGTACATGCCATAGTCCTGATACTGGTGCTGGTGATCCTAATGCCTTACGCCGCGTTGATCCCCATGCCCACCATAGCCGCAATACTGTTCATGGTAGCATATAATATGTGCCAGTGGCGCACCTTCGTACACCTCTGCAAGACCGCTCCCAAGAGCGACATCATAGTCCTGGTAGCAACCTTTATACTTACTGTTGTATTTGATCTGGTAATAGCAATAGAGATAGGTATGGGACTTGCCCTGGTGCTCTTCATGAAGAGAATGAGCGAAGAAACACAGGTCAAAGGCTGGGTATCCTACGACCCCGAAGAGGATCCCGACGGTCCGGCCTTAAAGCCTCTTCCCAAACATGTAAGAGTTTATGAGATCTCCGGTCCCATGTTCTTCGGAGCGGCAGACCGCATAGTATCGATCGAT
>JAEEGL011485639.1_pt1 | contig 30008 bp, 27 predicted proteins | sample 9134231 | NCBI WGS metagenome assembly JAEEGL01 (sample SAMN16246548, study PRJNA631951) | gut metagenome | biome: gut microbiome; feature: rumen; material: fiber-attached | host: Bos | place: Iran: Karaj | collected 2018-10 | reverse complement strand
GCGAGCGTCGCCAGCACCGTGTTGCTCTGGGGCGCACAGGCCAGATAGAGGGCCGCCTCCGTCAGCGTCAGCATGCCTTCAGGAAGCCCCACGAATCGAAACGCCTCCATGGCCGAGATCGCGATCTGCAAGGCCCTGGGATCGGCTAACCCGATGTCTTCACTCGCAAAAATGACCATTCGCCTCAAAATAAAGAGGGGATCTTCGCCCGAGTCGACCATGCGCTGGAGCCAGTAGACGGCGCCGTGGGGATCGCTTCCGCGCATCGATTTAATAAAGGCGCTGATGACCTGGTAATGGCCGTCGCCGTCCTTGTCGTAGAGCAGGATCTTGCGGTTGAGCGCTTCGGCGGCGGTCTCGGTGGTCACGTGGGGATCGCGGTTTAAGGCGATCTCGAGGGCGGTCAGCGCGCGGCGGGCATCTCCGCTCGAGGTCTGGGCCAGATAGCGGAGCGCTTCATCGTCGATTTGGGCCTCGGGCCAGCGTTCAATGCGAATGGGGTGCGAGGCGGCGTTCTTTAAAATCTGATATAAATCCGCAGGCTTAAGCGAGTTTAAGACGACCACGCGGCAGCGCGAGAGCAAGGCGGCGTTGAGCTCGAAGCTCGGGTTTTCGGTGGTGGCGCCGATGAGCGTGACCGTGCCGTTTTCGACGTGGGGCAGCAGCGCGTCCTGCTGGCCTTTGTTGAAGCGGTGGATTTCGTCAATAAAAAGGATCGTGGCCCGCTGGTGCAGATGGCGGCGGTCTTTGGCTTCGTCCACCAGGCGACGAATGTCCTTCACGCCACCCAACACCGCAGAAAACGGCTCAAAATAGGCGTTCGTCTTTTGGGCGATCACGCGCGCGATCGTCGTCTTTCCGGTGCCCGGAGGTCCCCAGAGGATCAGGCTCGGCAGGCGATCGTTCAGGATCGCCCTGCGCAGGAGTTTGCCTTCACCGAGGACCGTATCCTGTCCCAGAATTGCGTCGAGATTCTGCGGCCTTACGGCTTCTGCGAAGGGCTGCTGGGCCGCGTTCTGCGAGGCTGCATGTTCAAATAAATCCATATCTTCAGGCGAGGGCGCTTTCATCAATTTGAGATTTCGGGCGCCGTTTTGAGGGCATGTCAGCTCTAAAAAGGTGATTTCATTTTTGACGGCGGCAATATGCCGGTTTTTCTTGACAGATTCTACTTTGATCGCTAGGAATACCGCCGTTTTTTCCAGCCCTCGTTAGAGGCTTTCCTCAAAGACCATTTCGCGTTTCTAAGGACCAACCTGCTGTTTCCTGCGAGCCCAAAGGCGCCTCATGGTGCTGGGGTCCTGTGTTTAGGAGCACACCCCTGCTTGCGGGCAATGGCTGAGGCATAGAATGAACCTCAAAGAACTGAAGCAACTCAAAATCGCCGATCTCGCCGCGATGGCGCGCGATATGGGTGTCGAAAACTCTTCCGGCCTGCGCAAGCAAGAGCTGATTTTCGCCATCCTCAACGAGCAAACCAAGAAGAACGAGCCGATTTTCGGCGAAGGCGTTCTCGAAATCCTCCCCGACGGCTTCGGCTTCCTCCGCGCCCCCGACTACAATTACTTGCCCGGGCCGGATGACATTTACGTGTCGCCCTCTCAAATCCGTCGTTTTGGTTTGCGCACCGGCGATACGATCAGCGGGCAAATTCGTCCGCCCAAGGATAACGAGCGTTATTTCGCGTTGCTCAAGGTTGAGACGATCAACTTCGAAGAACCGGAAATCGCGAAGTCGAAGATTTTGTTCGACAACCTGACCCCGCTCTATCCTTCCGAGAAGCTCAAGCTTGAATATCACGCCAAGAATTATTCGACGCGTATCATCGATCTGCTTTGCCCCATCGGCAAAGGTCAGCGCGCTCTGATCGTATCTCCGCCGCGCGCTGGTAAGACCGTGTTGATGCAGAACATCGCCAACGCGATCGTGACCAACCACCCCGAGGTTTACCTCATCGTGCTGCTCATCGACGAGCGCCCTGAAGAGGTGACCGATATGGAGCGTTCGGTGCTCGGCGAGGTCGTCTCCTCTACCTTCGATGAGCCCGCGCAGCGCCACGTGCAGGTGGCCGAGATGGTCATCGAGAAGGCCAAGCGCCTGGTGGAGCATAAAAAAGACGTCGTCATCCTGCTCGACTCGATCACCCGTCTGGCCCGCGCTTACAACACCGTGGTTCCGCCCTCCGGCAAGATCCTTTCCGGCGGTGTCGATTCCAACGCGCTTCACAAGCCCAAGCGCTTCTTTGGCGCGGCCCGCAACATCGAGGAAGGCGGCAGCCTGACCATCATCTCGACGGCTTTGATCGATACCGGCAGCCGCATGGATGAGGTCATCTTCGAGGAGTTCAAGGGCACCGGTAACGCCGAGCTTCACCTCGACCGCAAGCTGATGGAAAAGCGCATCTTCCCGACGCTCGACATCAACAAGTCCGGCACCCGTAAGGAAGAACTCCTGATGAGCCCTGCCACGCTGAACCGCGTCTGGATCCTGCGTCAGCTGTTGCACCCGCTCAACGTCGTCGACTCCATGGAATTCATGCTCGACAAGGTCAGCCGGACCGAGACCAACGACGAGTTCCTGGAATCGATGTCGAATTAAGTTTTGCGAGGGCGCCGTTCCCTGAGCGGTGCGCCCGCAGAGCGTTTTTGAATTGAATACCGGCGACTTGATCGTCCATAACATGCGGGCTCTTATTTCGGAGCCACGTTCGAAGAGGTTGTCATGAAAGAAGGCATCCATCCCAATTATCGTGAGTCGACCATTACTTGCGCTTGCGGTAACGTCATCCACACCCGTTCGACTTCTGGCGACTACGCCATCGAAATCTGCTCGGCCTGCCATCCGTTCTTCACCGGCAAGGCCAAGCTCGTCGATACCGCCGGCCGCGTCGATCGTTTCAACCGTAAATACAGCCGCTTAGGCTCAAAGTGATCTGCGTGAGGGCTTCGGCCCTCACCAAACCTTCGCGGGGTCTCTCGATGTCCCTGTGACCGGGGTTGTCGCTGTGGACGAAAAGCTGGCTGAAATTTGCCGTCGTTACGACGAGCTGATGGCAAGCATGTCCGATCCGGGCGTTTTTGATGTTCCGGGCCGGTATCAGAAAATTGCCAAAGAAGTCGGTAGTTTAGAACCGCTTGTGAAAGCCTGGCGGCGCTTGCAAAAAGAGCGCGAGCAGCTGGAAGAAGCGCGTTCGATGCTGGGGGATCCCGAATTAGGCGAACTAGCGCGCGAATCGCTGCCTGAGCTTCAGGAGGCGACGGAGGCGTCCCTCAAAGAAGTTCGCCTTTTGCTCCTGCCCAAAGATCCCAACGATCAAAAGAACGTCATCCTCGAAATCCGTGCGGGCACGGGCGGCGAAGAAGCTTCGCTGTTTGCAGCGGATTTGTTCCGGATGTACGCGCGCTATGCCGAGCGCAAGGGCTGGAAGCTCGAATTGCTGGATGAATCCCGAAGCGAATCGGGCGGTTACAAGGAAGTGATCGCCATGGTGAGCGGGGCGGCGATCTATTCGACGCTCAAGTTTGAGGTCGGCGTTCACCGCGTCCAGCGCGTGCCCGTCACCGAAAGCCAGGGGCGCATCCATACTTCGGCCTGCACGGTCGCGGTTTTGCCCGAGGCTGAAGAGGTTGAGCTCGATATCCCCGAAAAAGATCTCCGTATCGATCGCTTTTGCGCGAGCGGCCCCGGCGGCCAATGCGTCAACACCACGTATTCCGCCATCCGCATCACCCATATTCCCACTGGCATCGTCGTCCAGTGCCAGGACGAAAAGAGCCAGCATAAGAATAAGGCCAAGGCGATGAGCGTGCTGCGGGCGCGCATCCTCGACATGATGGAGGCCGAGAAGCATGCGGAGCGCGCCGATCAAAGGCGCGTGATGGTGGGCTCGGGCGATCGTTCCGAGCGCATCCGCACGTACAACTTTCCGCAAAACCGCCTGACCGATCACCGCATCGGTCTCACCCTCTATCGCTTAAACGAGGTGATCGATGGCGATCTGGATCCCGTTTTGGAGCCCGCGCGCGCGTGGTTCCAGGCCGAGCTCCTGAAGGAAGAGGAAGCGAATTTCGGCTGAGTTTGGGGCTTTTGGGCTGCAAAAAACGCGATGCTTCGTGAGAGGCACCGCGTTTTTTTTATCCTCGGGGCGGGCTGAATGGTTCAGAGATCGCGTTTTGCGCCGGAATCGCGCATCAGTTCGCGAAAGCCTTCCCGTTCGCCGCGCGCGATCTCCAAAGCTTCCCAGTGATCGGGCTTCAGGCGTTCGAGCAAAAGATCCTTTGCGAGCAGGGGATCGGCTGCGCCGCAGGTGTAAAAATCGAGGGCTGCGTAGTCGCATTCGGGCCATGTATGCGCAGAGATGTGAGATTCTGCGAGCAGGATGACGCCGCTCACGCCGCCCTGGGCAAAGCGGTGAAACTGGGCTTTGATGACGGTGGCCCCTGCGGCCTGGACCGCTTGCGCGAGAGCGGATTGCAGCGTTTCGGGATCAGAGAGGATTTGAGAGGGGCATCCCCAGCATTCGAGCAGGAGATGCCGTCCGATGGGGGTCATTACTTTGCGAAATCCAGGGTGGAGAACTGGCCTTCAAAGGCAGGGCCTTCGTCGTTCGAAGTGCGGATGCTGCCGAGCCATGTGCCGTTTTCGAGGCGGTCGACCGTGAGATCGCTGTCCTCCTCGATGAAGTCCATGGATCCCTGAAGGGTGAGCCGCGTGTCGATGCGCAGGCGGTTGACGATGGCGGTGGCGATATCGCCCACGAGGCCTATCACGGTGTTGCACCAGCCCTCGATGGTGGAGGCCTGGGCGATGGTCCAGCTGCCGATGGTGAGCTCCTCGTCGTCGCCGGTGATGCGGCGGGCCATGGCGGCGCAGTTGGCCAGCTTGAGCAGCGCGTCGCGCACGGTATGGATCGTGTCGCTGTTGGTGAGCCAGGGGAACACGATGTAATTCAGCACAAAGATGATTAGACGGCCATATTGCAGGTTCAAAACGTGGCTGTCGATGATGCCCTTGTTGAAGCTGTGGATGCGCCCCGAGAACTGGCCGTAGACGAGCTGGACTTCGTTCATGCGGTCCCAGATTTCGTCCATGCGGAAAGAATGGCGCGGGCAGTTGGGATCGGGGTTCCCTTCGCAGGGCAGGTTCCAGTAGAGGGTGATGCCCATCCAGTTCTGGTTACCTTCGAAGGTGCCGTCGCTGCGCGGCTTGGCGATGCGCACGGTGGAATCGATCTCGATGTTCGAGACGATGCGGATCACGTCGCTGCCCACCGTGAAGAATTTGCGTACCCATGCAGGGGCGTCGTGGTCGATATAGTTGTTGATGATCTCGTTTAAGTAATCATCGATCCAGTCGGCCACGGCTTCGATGGCCATGGCCAGAACGCCCGAAACGAAGTTGCGGATCACCTCGGCCAGGGCATCAAAGAGCGCGGTTGCGATCTGACGTTCATGCTGCCCGTCGCCAAAGAAGAGCACCAGTTCCTGAATCACCTTGCCCAAAGTTCCCGGTATGGCGCCCGTGAAATCGAAGTTGTTGGCCACCTCAAAGGTGCCCGCAGGGTTCAGGTTGAGCGCAAGCAGGGTCACCGTCACGCGCTTGCTGGATTTTTCGTCGATCCGCACATCGCCCACGCAACCGCCCGCCGCGATCACGCCGTTGGAAGCCAGACGCCCGCGCATCACCACCGCAACGCGCTGCCCGGCCAGAATCGGTTCGGTCAGGACGCGTCCGTAGATCGACTCGGGGGTGAACTGCATGAGGATGTCCTGGGGCGCCGAAAGGTAATAAGGGTCGTCGCACCAGAGGGGGTTGCTGATGACGTAGAGTTCGTAGCTGCCGAGTTCTGCGGGACCGCTGTATTCAAATCCGATGTCGAGGGTGCCGGTGGGCATGTTGAGGGCGTGCACCTTGAAGACGATGGATCGCTCGTCTACCCAGACCTTGATGTCGAAATCGCGCTCCTCTGTGCCCACGTAAAACAACATCTTCGCGATGCCGTCGTCGTCGGTGCGGGTGCGGGCGGCGGTCAGACTGGCATCGCCGGGATCCTCGTCCAGAATGGCAAAATTGACGCGCTCGTTTTTGATAGGTTCGCCCTCGTTGTTGAGCACGATCACCGAAAGCTCTGCGTTTCCGCCTAAATAGCTGTCGATTTCGGTGCCGCTGATGGCGATCAGGATGCGGCTGTAGTTTTGAGTCACATCGGGCGGGATCACGTTTCCGGCGTCGTCGAATTCGGTGTGCTGCGCCGTTTCGGGGGACAGCTCGATCAGAACCTGCCGCGTTTCGGGACCGGCTTCTTCACCTGCGCAACCGGCAAAAAAGAGAAGAGCGAACGCCCAAAGCCATTTTTGGTAAAGCATTGCGGTGATGGTCTTCATTGCGGAGTCTCCCGGGCTCAAGGGATATGTATGGGCAAACGGCGATGGTATATCTAAAAAATGATTGTAGCACATCGGGATGTAAAAAACAGGTTATCGCGACGTTGTTTGTGCGGGCAGATGCGGGGCCGCTGCGAGAGAGGATGCTGGCGGATTTCTGGACCCAAATGCGCGATCAGCGTTTTTTAAAGGCGAGCTGGCGTACCAGAAGGTAGCTTGTGAGGAGGATGGTCAAAACCATCAGCAGGCAGATGCAGAGTTTGGGCCAGCGGTCCCACGGGCGATCGAAGGTGTCGTAAATGCGGATGGGATCGCTTTGGGGAATCGCGAAGCTGCGGCGGAGCTGGTCGGCGATGGCTGCGCTGTGAGGATCTTTTCGAGGATCGATGATGCGTCCGGGGCCGGTGACCTGAAAGCCCAGCAAATTCCCTTTGTGAAGATGCCAGCTGGTGACCTGATGGTCGTTGGCATCGAGCACGGCAAAAATGCGGTCGCCGTCGAGCTTTACATAATATTTGCGACCCTTGTTCGCCTTGATGGGATTGGGATCGTCGCTGCCGCCGGAGGAGAGCACGGCCAGGCTTTGAACACTGCCCTGCATCGTGCAGTAGCGGTCATGTTCGAGCGGAACCTGCGGGTTTAAAAACGGGCGTTCCGAAATGTTGCCGCAGTCGTCCGGGGTTTGGTGCGTCAGCAAATACTCGACAGAAGGCCACGATTTCCAAAGCAAAAACAGCGCGCCCAGCAAAGTTGCGACCAGCACAATGGGATGGCGCACAAAGGATTTTTGAGGCGCGGGTGCGTCCTCTTCAAATGGGTCGAGGGAGGGTTCCTGCATGATTATTCGGCGTCGGGGGAAAGGGATTCGGGGATGGGAATATCGGTAAACCCAAGGCGGATATCTTGTTTAAACTGCTCGTTTTTTTTGCACGCGCGGATGCGCCGCATGAGCCTGTTGACCTCTTCCCTGTAGGCGTTTTGGATGCGCACGGCCGGCTTGCGTGTGACTTCGGGCATATCGGGGCCCACGGGATCGATGCCAAAGAAATGGCGCTCGTTGTTGAGCTCCAAAAACTGCGTGCCGTCGCTCATAGACCAGTCGACGAGCTGCTGCGCAAGGCTGGGGCAGTTTCCGGCTGTGACGGTCTTATTGTTTAAACTGCGGATTGAAGTCGTCATTTTGCCGAGAACGACGAGCAGTTGCGCTTGTTCTCTGGGCTGCACCCAATGGTTTAAATCGACCGGAATCCGCCTGAAGACCGAGAGCGACGCGGAATCCAGATGCATGTTGCAGGTCAGGGTCTGGAGCGCCTGGCTGCTGCGCTGCATCGAATTGCGGTATTGCCAGAAGAGGTCGATGATGTTGGGCTCAAATAACTCCAGCTCCGTAAGTCCCAGGGCGACGCCCGCATCGTCCGCATTGAGCAGGGTCTGACCCTCCTGATCGGCCCATTTCAAAAGGAATTCTTCAGTCTTTGCGCAGTCTTTGAGCTGGTTGAGCGAATCCCGCAGCTGATCGAGGAGCTCGGTCATCAGGGTGGCATTTTTGATACATTGCGAGATGCGCTGCGGGGCGTCGTCGGTGGCAAACGAAGGCAGCGCGAGCACCTGCAGGGCTTCTTTTTCGCTGTTGATTTGGGCATCGTGGCCGCGATTGCGATCTTTCTGCGCGGTCTCTTCGCCGATGATGGGGCCGTCGTCATATAAACTTTGATGCAGTTTTTGTAAGGCGGCCTCCTGTTCGGCCCGGCTGCGCTGGGTGGTTTTGGGATCGGGCGTATTTTTGACGGGCGTTGCGCAGTCCGGACCCGTACATGGATCGAGTTCATCGTCCGCCAGGTGAGCCATCGCAATCTGACGGTTTTTTTCAAATTCGCGTTGCTCTTCTGTTTTTTCGTTGCTCAAATCTTGAATGTTTCCGCTTGGTTGCGATTGCTGTCGCGGCGCATTCGAATCTTGAGAGGGGCGTTCCGAGAAATCTTCCGGCGCGACCTGGGAAGAGCCGCAGGCCGTTACGCTCGCTGCGAGGAGCCATAAAAAGACTTTCATGACGTTCTCCATTGGGCAATCGATGAATCATCTTAACATCACGCAACCCGCACGTCATCCATGGTGGGGCCATCTGCGCTGAAATCTGTGAAAAAACGGTCCTGATCGTTCGCTTTGCGCTTTACCGGGAAGCATTTTCGACTTCACTTTAAAGCAATGTAGTTGGCTGTGTGCAAATACTGTTGGCATGGGCGCCATTTTGATTTAAAACGCTTTCGCCTTTGCCCCTCTGGTTCGGAAAGACCGAACGTTTTTCTTTTGAGCCTGTTTGCAAAGAATAGGCGGTTTCTTGTGTAGTTTTCCCATGCAACTTGTTCATTTATCGAGATCTTTTGCCTGGCTTCTGGCCGTGACGATGGTGGCTTGTGCAGGGCGTTCCGAAGGGGATCCCCTCGATGAAAATGTGGATGCGGGTGCGCTGAACCCTGCGCCTTTGCCCGAAAATACGTCCGATGCCTCGCTGCCCAATGCGCCTTTGCCCGAAGGCCAAGCCCCTCAAAATCAACCGGAACCCGCTGATAATCCTAAGGAAGAAGACGCTGATCCTCTGGCTGAAGCGAGCGGTGAAGGCCACGCTGTGGTGGCTGCCGAAGAGGGCGAACCCGCAGTCAAGATTGAGCGCGCAGAGCCTCCGGCAGGGATGGCGCCTGAAGATCGCGTGCTGATCGTAGAAGACAATCAGGAACGCTATCTGTCGCGTAACGATGCGGAATCACAGGGATATACGGTCGTTAGCCTGCGCGACGACTGGACGCCTTACCTCTTTGAACAGCATTACGACGATGCGGGGCGGCCGCTGCAAAACCGCTATCGCGCCATTTATGTGGGACTGGCCAACGATCTCACCGACGGCGACGGTCGGCCTCTCGCAGATGATGAAGATAACTACCTGGAAGTCTTCGGGATTCCGCCTTCGATTTCGGTGATTCGTCAACGCTTTGAGGACGATAAAACCAAGGATTGCTTTAACGGCATCGACTACGAGCTGATCGGCCAGGTGCGCTCGATGACCTATAAAGACAAGCCTCGCGCCAAGCTGAAGCAGGAGGCGGAAGACCTCAGGGCGAAGCTGAGCGAAGCCCAGAAGCAGGCCGGAGTGGATTCCTTTGAAGCCCTGGCCGAAGCCAAACCGGAACTCCGCGCAAAAATTGCAGAATACGACGAAAAATCGCGGGAATTCAGGGCGCTCGACGAGGTTGAAAAGCGCCTCGAATGTGATGGTCACATGGCCAAGCGCTTTGGGCATAAAAAAGGTCAGCTCGATCACGGTTTGCGCCTGGCGGTTCGCCGTTTTCAGCGCAAGCACATGATTTACGAGCACACCAACCTGCGCGGCGTCACCATGAAGACCCTCGCGTTAAAGCCCATTGAGACCAATTTCCAGGCTTTCAGACGCGCTTTGACGGAGCGCGTGGTCTCGGCCACATCGATCCTCGAAGATGGATCCGCAAGTCGCAAGGGCGAGCCCGATACCTACGAGGGCATGGACGGCGAAAAGCATCCCGTGCGCAATCTGGTCGAAGAGTTTACCAATGCAACGCTGCTCGCCTTGGGCGCCGAAACCCCCGAAAAGGCGGACGCGTTCTTTGATCGCCATCCCGCCGAAGATTTCAAATGGCTCCAGGTGGGCGTCAAAATGCCTCCATATCCCGAATATTATTCAGGAAATATGGATCTCTCGGTTTATGTCGACAAGGGCGACGTCTGGTATGACCCACCGTGGAACGACAAGGGCAAGAAGATCTCGCAGCCGCGTCCCAACATGCCGAGCTTCACGCTCTATACCACCTACCGGGGGCACAAGATCCGCCTGGTGCGCTTCCCCACCACCATCGGTGGCTGGCGCGACGAGCTTTCGGCCAACGGCTACGAATATTACCGCTACAAGGGCTCCGACACCGGTCCGCGCGTGATCCGCAAGATCATCGCAGGTCCCGTCTGGGTTGCACCCTTATCGACCCCGCTGCGCAGCCTGGCCAAGCGCAAATACATCAACGGTGCCTCGCAAGGGGTTGTCAACTATGATGAAATGGGTCCAGGGTATCTTTCGTCATACGGCTTGGTCGCCGGTTATTTCGTGATCCCCGGCCGCAATGGCCAGCCCGATTCCGACAGAGGCATCCGCGCGCACGGCACCTCCGACTTCATGTCGATCTTCAGCGCCGAGCGCTATTCCCACGGCTGCCACCGCCTGGTGAACCACAAGTCCGTGCGGCTTTACGGCTTCATGTTAAACCACCGCCATCGCCATATCGACGGCGAGCAGATCATGAACCATACGCGCCAATTCCTTTACAAAGACGCGGTTTACGAGATCCGTATGCCTTCGCGCGGCTTCCAGTACACGCTCGATCCGCCGATCCCGGTCATGGTCAACGAGGGCAACATCAAGGGCAAGGCACAGCAGCCGATTGAAGGTTTTGTGAAGATTCCAGGAAACGAATATCCCGAAGATTTGCCGGATGACGGTAAGGTGGGAGGCGAGTGATGAGGCGTTCTTTATTACTGGGGGCATTGGCGTTTGCGTTCGGTTTTGCGACGTTATCGACGTTTGATGGGGCTGAAGCGCGCCCGCCGAAGTCCAAAAAGGCGCCCCCAAAAGGAAATTCCAAAGTCGAATTTGACGAGGATGCGCCCGAAGAGATGGCGGTGCCCGAGATCGATGCGGGGGTGGTTGAAGCGTCGGATTCGAAGGAAGTGCGCATTCAGATCAGCAGCACGGCTCCGGCGGTGGTCTATTACGGCAAAAAAAAGCTGGGCAAATCGCCCCTCGATTTCATGTGGCCCAAAGACAGCGGGCCTCTGGATCTGGCGGTGAAGGCGAGCGGATATTTCACTGTATATACGCGGGCTTACACGTTTAAGGACGAGAAGTTTACGGTGAGAATGACGCCTTTAAGTCAGGCGCACACGCTGTTTGGCTATCGCGCCAAGCTCGATGCGGGCGTGGGACCTGCCGAAGAAGAACCCCCGCGTTGAAACGTTGAGATTTGGACGCTATAACAGGCCTCGCTTTCCACGAGAGGTCTGTCATGGTCGCTTTTCATTCCTTCTGTGCGCTGCGTCCCCGCAATGATTTGGCCGATAAGGTCGCAGCCGTTCCCTACGATGTCGTCAATACCGCCGAAGGCCGCGAGTTAGCCAAGGGCAACCCGCTGAGCCTGCTGCACGTCACCCGCCCCGACATCGATTTACCCGACAACACCGATATGTACGCCGACGTGGTGTACGAAACCGCGCGCAAGGCGTTCGACAAGCTGATCGCCGAAGGCGTGATGCAGCGCGACAAGGAACCCTGCTTCTACGCCTACGCGCAGACGATGCAGGGACGCCGCCAGCTGGGCCTGGTGGGTCTCGCTTCAGCCAGCGATTATTGGGCGAATCGCATTAAAAAACACGAGTTTACGCGCATCGATAAGGAAAACGATCGCCTGCGCCACATCGAAACCGTGCGCGCGCATCTGGGGCCGGTGTTTTTGACGTACCGCGCCAACGCTGAGATCGATGCGCGCCTGGCGAAGCTGACGAGCGGCAAGCCCGAGGTCGATTATGTGGCTCCCGACGGCGTGCGCCATCAGGTGTGGGTCATCGCAGGCAAGGACGACATCGCATTTTTGGAGCAGGCTTTCGCGAAGATCGACAGCTTCTACATTGCAGACGGGCATCACCGCGCGGCGGCGGCTTCGCGTCTGGGCAAGGATCAACCCGAAGACAGCCCGAGGGCGCATTTCCAGGCGGTCGCATTCCCGCACAATCAGCTGAAGATCCTGCCTTACAACCGCGTGGTGCACGATCTGAACGGCATGACGCGCGACGAGTTTATGGCAAAGCTTCAAAAGCTGTTTGAAATCAAGCCGTTGCAGGCCGCAGCCGAGCCCTCCGCAAGGCATCATTTCTCGATGTACCTCGATCACCAGTGGTACGCCCTGGCGCTCAGGCCCGAGATCAAGGTCGACGAGTCCGACGCGGTCGCATGCCTCGATGTTTCGATCCTGCAAAGCAACGTTTTAGGGCCCATGCTCGGCATCGACGATCCGAGAACCTCGCAGCGCATCGATTTTGTGGGCGGGATCCGCGGACTGGGCGAGCTCGAACGGCGCGTGAACGAGGGATCGGCGGTCGCCTTTGCGATGTTCCCCACCAGCCTCGACGAGCTGATCAACATCGCCGACGCGGGCAAAGTGATGCCGCCCAAATCGACGTGGTTTGAGCCCAAATTGCGTTCAGGCCTCGTGGTCAGCGTCTTTTAAGGGTGCGGGATCCATGAGCTTGCGCAGATTTTTGCTTTGTATTCCAGCCGTTTGCCTGTTTGCAGCCTGCGATGACGACGACGACAACAACGTCACCGACGCCGTTGTGAAGGATGGGGAACTGCCGTCGGAGCAGGAGAAAGATGGCGGGCTGGAGGATTTGCTTTCCTGCCTTTCCGAAAACTACGTGGCCTGGTGCAGTGAAAAACCGGATGCGCTCTCGGAAGCGGTGGAATCCAAAGAATATTTCCCGCTGACCAAAGGGGCTTCCTGGAGATTTCGCGAGCAGGCAGCCGATATGGCGAATCCACCGCCCGTAACCGTGGGCAGCGAGGTGACGATCTTGCCGGCCGAGGGCGAGAATCGCTTTGTGCGCCAGACGGTTTCGTATCTCGATTTGCCTGTGGGCGAAGAGACCGTGCGCGCGGTGCAGGTGATGCGCGAAACCTTTGTGCGCAAACCGCCGGAAAACCTGATCGGGCCTCAGATTCAGCTCGCATCCTTTGAGCTGATCGAGCGCGAAGCCGGAGGGGATAAGCGAAAGATCCGTGAGATCAAGCGCGTATACGATCCGCCTTATACCCTGCTGGGAGACAGCTGGCATCTGGGCGTGATCGATGCCCAGATGTCTTACGATAACATCAAGGTTTTCCAGACGAGCTGGTATTACGGGCAGGAGGCGCCCACGGATGCGGATGGTCAGCCCCCGATCAAGGTGAATCGGAGCGCCCAGACCGAAACGCTGGGCATGGAAGGCCAATGGCGGCAGGGCTTATATCGCATCGACATCTATGATGATTTTACGGGACAGCTCAGTCGCAGCTACTGGCTTCAGGAGGGCGTGGGACCGGTGCAATGGCGGTCGCACGAGGCCCAGAACAAGACCTTCACCCTCTATCAGTCCAACCTGGAGCCTTAATCCCTCCTCGCTTCTTCCTCCCGCAGCTTCTTTAATCCCATACATTGCGATTCGAGCAGGGGATCGGTCCATCGATCGGGGAATCCCTTGCATTGATCGGGCTTGCAGATCTGTATCCGGCAGCGGTTTTCTGTGGTCAGAAAGCAACATGCGCCGCTTTCCTGCTCGATCAGGGTGAGGCCGCGGCGGTCGGGGCAGAGGGCGGTGTATCGATCGATGAATTCGGCCTCGGGCATCCCTAAAAATGCAGCGATCCTGGCGATCTCAGCATCGGTGATCCGTACGAGGCCGTGGGGCCTGCAGCAATTACCGCAGCATTGGCAGACGAAATGGGAGAGATCGAGGGTCATAGGCGGTTACAGGCTCTCGAGGAGGCCAAGCAGGAGGCCAAAGCCGGCACCCGTCGCGCGATCGGCATCGAGCGCGGGGCCTGCGACGTCGAGATGCACGAAGGGACCCCTGTAATCGCAGAGATGAGAGGCGACGAACCAGGCGGCGCAGCTGGTCTGGGCGTTCTGACGATCTTTTACGGAGTTCTTCATGTCGGCGATCTTGCTTGAGAATTCGCCTCTGTAAAACTCGGGGGCCCAGGGGAGGGGGTGGGCGAGATCGCACCATTTCTTGCCTGCAGCGACGGCGTTTTGTTCAAACCGCTCGTCATTCGAGATCACTGCAGAGATGCGTTTGCCCGTCGCTACGAGCTGCGCACCCGTCAGCGTCGCGATGCTGACGATGAGATCGGGATTCAGATGCCTTGCTGCGTAGGCAACGCCATCTCCCAGGAGCAGGCGGCCCTCCGCATCGGTGTTGTTGATCTCGACGGTCTTGCCTGAATAGAGGGTGATCACGTCGTCGGGGCGCAGCGCGTTTGGGCCCACCGCATTTTCGGCGAGACAGAGCAGGGCGTGCAGCTTCACCTTGCATTTGCGCTGGATCGCCGCCGCAAAGGCCGCAAGGCAGACCGCAGCGCCGGCCATATCGGTCTTCATGGTCGCCATGTTTTCGCGCGACTTGATCTGAAGACCACCGCTGTCGAAGACGACGCCCTTGCCCACCCATGCGACGGTGGGGGGATTCTCAACGTTTTTGGGTATGTAGGTGAGATGCACGAAGGCCGGCGCATCGACTGAGGCTTTACCCACGCTGTAGATGCCTTCGAACCCGGCGTTGAACAGGGACTCGCCTTCGAGGACTTCGATTTGGGCACCGTAGTCTTTGGCCACGCCTCGGGCGAGATCGATCATCGCAGAGACCGAGAGCCGATTGGTGGGGGTGTCGGTCAGCTTCGCAGCGAGCCGGATGCCGTCGACGAGCGGTTCGAGGGCTTCGTAATCGGGCTCGGATCCGTCGGGCAGAGCGAAGGCGACGCGCACGCGGGAGGGTGAATCGTCCTCCTCTTTGCGATGTTTGAACGAGAGCTCCGGGTATGCGCGCGCGACAGCCAGAACCTGGGCTGCAACATCCTCGTTACTGTCGGGAGCGATGATGATCGCGGTCACGTTGCTGTCGGGGAGATCGCGGATAAGGGCCGTCAGCGCATAGGCGCGGCTTTTGCTGTTGTATCGGGAGCAGTTTTCAGGGAGCAGGCCCAGGAAAAACCGCTTTCGGCCCGGCAGCCAGGTCGAAGCCATCACCCCTTTATCGTCCGCTTCCAGCGATTCGAGCATCGGATCGTAGAGATCCTGCACCTCATCGGGCAGGAGATCGCGGATTTCCTCCTCATCCAGCCGCGCACGGCGACCGATGAAGCAAATGTTTAAAGCGTCAATGCATGCGGATTCAGGATCTGTTAAGAGAATATGCGTTTTCATGAGCGATCACCCCTCGGTTTACCTTATTTGTGGCCTATACTTTGCTTAAAACCGCCCGGATTTTCAATCTCAAACTTTTACATCAGAGCATATTCAAAGCCTTACTGTAGGCTTCAGAGATTCACGCATGTATTGTTACAGAATACGGTATTTTGAAAGATTGCGTTACTGTAAAAGGGAAGAATACGGTAGACCTGAATCTTTCAGATAAATAAACAGGAAAAATACGGAGCTGCGACGATGTTTATGATTCATAAAGATACAAACTACGGAAGATTTGCATTTTGCACAAATGAAAAGCGGGATCCCCCAAAAAAAGCTGTTCCCGATCAGGCAAAATCGTATAAAATATGAAGCAGAGGTGAAAAGGAGAGCGAGATGACCTTTGCCATGCGCAATCAAAGCGAGGGAACGCAGGTTTTAGTGATCGATCCGGACGAGAAGGCCTGCAAGACCTGGCGCTGGATGCTGCCGCAGGGAGAGTTTTGCGTTTCGACCACAAATCAAATCGAGGAGGCGCAGAAGGCGCTTCAAAAAAACCGGATCGACCTGATGATCGTCGACTGGTCGCTTCTTCGAGAGAACGAAACCGCGCTCCGCTTCGTACAGTCTGCCCCCTGCGCATGGCTCACCACGATCGAAACCTGTGAGATCCTCGAGGCGACCCATGCTTTAAAGCAGGGCGCCCTCGACTATGTGACCAAACCCTTCTCGGAAGTCGATCTCTGCATCCAAAAGCTGCGCAAAGCAGCTCAGATGAAGCAGATCCTCGACGAAAACCGCGCCCTTCAGCGCCAGATCTTAAAAGGCAGCCTCACGCCTTACCTTCAAAGCCAAAGCGCATCGATGCAACCGGTCCTCGCCCGCCTAAATGAGCTCCTGCAAACCGACGATCCCTTCTTACTGGTGGGGCCAAACGGTCTTAAACTGCATCTGATTGCAAAATCGATGTACGATCTCCCGCCCAAAAAGCAGGGATCTTTTGTAGCCATAGAGGGTGAGCTCGCCGATGAACAGGCGATCTTTGGTCCCATGGGGGCTTTAAAGCGCGCTGCAAAAGGAGTTCTGCTGATCTGCCATCTCGATCGGATGCCGATTACACTTCAGGAAAAACTCGCCTGCGAGATCGCACATTTGAAGCCAAAGGCAGGGAGCACCCATCCCGAATCGCGCTTTCGCTTCTGCGCCACTTCCGTATGGGACCTTCATTTCTTAACGGCAACCCGTCACATCAGCCCTGCGATGCTCGGTTTACTTCAGGAAAATGAAGTCAAACTCCCCCCCCTCTCTCAACGGAGGGAAGAGATCCCGCAGTTTGTAGAGTATTTTCTGGCTCAGCTTGCGCCTTATCGCGTCAAGCATGTGACCAAAGACTGTATGGATGCTTTGCAAAAGGCCCCCTGGCCCGGACAGCTGGAGGCTTTGGAGCAGGTATTGACGGAGGCTCTCGCGCATCTGAAGGGCAGCGAGCTCGCGCTCAAGGATTTACCCGCAGCCTTCTTCAATGCCGGCGATCACAGCGCTGCAGATGCAAAGCCTGCGACGGATCCCTCGATCAGCATGGCGATAGATCTGAACCAGCCCTTCAGGGATGCGCAGCTTCAGGCCGATCACGCCTTTCGGGCAGCCTATTTGCGGGGATTATTGGAGAGGGAAGGGAACGTGTCGGCCGCAGCGCGGGCGGCGCAGATGGATCGCGCCAACTTCAGGCGCCTTTTAAAGAAATATCTGCAGGATTGATCAGTCGCGATGGTAGGAGCTGCCCGATAAGATCGAGGCGGCGCGGTAGAGTTGCTCGCATAACACGAGACGCGCGAGCTCGTGAGGCATGGTGAGGGCGCTTAAGCTCCACATATCGGCGGCCTCCCGGCGCAAAGCCTCGTCGATCCCGTCCGGACCGCCGATCATAAAGGTGACCGTATGCACCCCCGAGTCGCGTTTTTGCCCGAGCCACTGCGCAAACGCCCTCGAATTCCCGCTGCGCCCCCGCTCATCGAGCGCCACCAGGTAACATCCGGGATCGCAGGCCGCCCGAAACGACGCCGCCTCCGCCGCCTTCCATGCGCGGGCATCGCCCCCCTTCGCGCGCCTCGCGTCGGGCAGCTCCTTCAGCTCCACCGCAAAAAAATGCTTCAGGCGCTCAAGATATTCGGCGCAACCGAGCTTTGCGTACGGCAGCTTCAGCTTGCCGATACAAAGAATCTGGAGTTTCAAAGGGTTTAATCTTCGGAAGAAGCGGCGGGGATGGGGGCGGGGTGATCGAAATCGACTTCCACTCTGGGCGCGTCCTGCCAGAGGCCTTCGAGATCGTAAAAATCGCGCTCCTCGCGGCGGAAGAGATGCACCAGGATGTCGCCGTAATCGAGGAGGACCCAGAGGCCGTTTTCGGTGCCCTCGGAGCTGAGGGGACGGCCCATGTAAACCTTCATGCTGCGCTCGATGTGGTTGGCGAGTGCGCAAACGTGGCGCTCCGTGCGGCCGGAAGCGATGATGAAATACGATGCGTAGTTGACGATCCCCTCAACATCGAGGACGACGATGTCTTCGGCCTGCTTGTCGTTGAGGGTTTGAGCGATCAGTTGGGCGACTTGCTTGATTTCCATGATGAATGTTTCGATTTGACGGAATGTTTGGGGTGATTCCTGCGGGTCAAGAGGGCAAGCTGCGATCAGGTGAGAGGCATCTGCGATCAATATTCGTCGATTTCGCGCCGCGCCGTCTTTTCGCGCTCGGCATCTCGCTTGTCGTAATGCTTTCGCCCTCGGCCGAGCGCGAACTCGAGCTTGGCCCAGCCTTCTTTAAAATAGAGTTCCAGAGGCACCGCCGTGAGCCCCTGCTCCTCGAGTTTACCCATGAGTCGCGAGATTTCGCGCTTCTTGAGCAGCAGTTTGCGGCGGCGTTTGGGGTCGTGATTGAAGCGGTTGCCGAAGTTGTATTCGGGAATGAAGACGTTGATCAGCCACGCCTCGCCGTTTGAGACTGTGATGTAGCCCTCTTGTATGGTGACCGAGCCGCTGCGCAGGCTTTTGACCTCGGTGCCGCTCAATACGATGCCTGCTTCAAAATGCTCGCTAAGCTCATAATCATGGCGCGCGCGGCGATTGCTCGCGATCTGCTCGCGTCCGTCTTTGGTTTTTTTGCTCATGCAGGCCTCAAAAAAGGGAAATCTCTCTAGCCAGACTGTAAGCCGAGTTCTGTCTCCTGCGCCGATCACCCGACGCAGGGGATGGTCATTCATCTAGAGACCATGTTGCCATGATCCTGAGCGGTCTGACCCGAGGCTGCCGGGCGGGCACCCGGGTTTCGTCTTGCGAAACGCCTCGATGGACCTTGCTCCAGGTGGGGTTTACCGTGCGAGGACTGTCACCAGCCCCCCGGTGCGCTCTTACCGCACCCTTTCACCCTTACCGCAAAGCGGCGGTTTGCTTTCTGTGGCACTTTCCTTCGGGTTACCCCGACTGGCCGTTAGCCAGCACCATGCCCTGTGGAGCTCGGACTTTCCTCCCGCGCTTTCGCGCCAGCGACCATCCATCTGGCTAAAGAGATTTCGAAATCTTATTGATTTTCAAGGGCTTTGGTTTGTTCCACCAGGTCGAACGAGATCAGAATGCGCTGGCAGTTGGAGCAATATTCGACGGTTTCTCCGGCCTGAATGCGGTTAAAAACCTGAGGCGGAAGGGCGATATTGCAGGCGGAGCAGGTGCCGTGAGGATTGATGTTGGCCACAGCCTGTCCGTCGCGCGCCTTGGCGATGCGGTCGAACCGGGCGAGCAGCGCTTTGTCGAGGCTTTGGCGCAAGCGTTCGACCAGCGCGGTATTTGCGGCTCCCTGGGCTTCCTGTTCAGCGATTTCCTTCTGCTTTTCGGCTTCGAGCTTGGCGCATTCATCGGCCAGTTCGTCGCGTTCCTGCTTGCGCTGGTTGTATGCGGCGCGCGCCTCTTCGAGACCGGCTTCGAGCTTCTTCAATTCCTCGCTGCGGATGCTGGCGGTCTTGCGGTTGGCGTCGAGCTCTTTGTTGAGAGCGGTCAGCTCGCGCTGAGACTGCACCGTGTTCATCTTGGCGCGGGAACGGCGCAAAACTTCTTCGGACTCTGCGATTTCCTGGTGTTTTTCAGAAATAAAAAGCTGGGCTTCGTCAATGCGTTCTGCTTTCGCAGCGAGCATCTGATCAAAAAAGGCTAGAGCTTCGCGATTTTTCGCCTGCAGTTCTGAAAGGACTCGCTGCGATTCGTGGAGCTGCTTCAGTGCATCCGTTTGGCGCTGTAATTCGACGAGTGTGATTAAAAACGGTGCGCTTTGGGTCACTTTGCACTCCTTGCCTACTCGGGGAGGGACGTCAAAAAATTGTGGGCCCACCAGGATTTGAACCTGGGACCTACCGATTATGAGTCGGCAGCTCTGACCGCTGAGCTATAGGCCCATGAGCGATTTGCACCGCTCAAGTAGTCGATTCGACGAAAGGCTGCAAGCATTTACTGCGCGAAGGGTGACGAAGTTTTCGCAATGCCTTCGCTTCGATTTGCCGAATGCGCTCGCGCGTGACGTCAAAATCTTGTCCCACCTCTTCGAGCGTATGGTCCGATTTTTCACCGATACCAAAGCGCATGCGGAGTACCTTTTCTTCGCGCGGCGTCAAAGTTGCAAGTACTTTGCGCGTTTGTTCCTGCAGGCTCCAGTTGATGACCGCATCCGAAGGGCTGACTGCAGCTTTATCTTCAATGAAATCGCCAAGATGGCTGTCTTCCTCTTCGCCGATGGGCGTCTCGAGCGAGATCGGCTCTTTGGCGATTTTGAGCACCTTGCGCACCTTGTCGATGGGCAGATCCATGCGCGCGGCGATCTCTTCGGGCGTAGGCTCGCGGCCCATCTCCTGCACCAGATAGCGGCTCGTACGGATGAGCTTGTTGATCGTCTCGATCATATGGACCGGTATGCGGATGGTGCGCGCCTGATCGGCGATGGCGCGGGTGATCGCCTGGCGGATCCACCAGGTGGCGTAGGTGCTGAACTTGAAGCCGCGGCGGTATTCGAACTTGTCGACCGCCTTCATGAGCCCGATGTTGCCTTCCTGAATCAAATCAAGGAATTGCAGACCGCGGTTCGTGTATTTCTTGGCGATGCTGACCACAAGGCGCAGGTTTGCTTCCACGAGTTCGGTCTTCGCTTTTTCGGCTGCGCGCTCGTGCTTCAGGATGCGCTGATACAGATCCTGAAGCTGGGGCATCTCCATTCCCGACTCCATCTCGACCCAGCGCAGACGGCGGTGCGCATGCTCGACCGCCTTCGACGCCGCCAGAATGCTTTGGGGGTCTTTAATGCGGTAATTGCGGATGATCTTGGCCGCTTCCTCGGGCGACTTGGCCTGGTGCAGGCGATAGACGTCGTGGATGAGCTGGTAGCCGTTGGGCACGCCTAAACGCTGGCATTGGGTGTGAATCTGGTCGTTGCTGGTCACCGAACGGACGTAAAGGGTTTTGATACGATCCGCCATCATGTCGATGATGCGCTTCAAAAAATGCGCTTCGAGCATCGCAGTGCGGATTTCGGTCACGCAGTCGTCGTGCTTTTTCTGTAATGATTTCCGCTTCTTATCGGTGATCGGCTGGATGCCTTGCAGCGTCTCTTCAATGTTTCGGCGCTCGCGCTCATTTTCGCGCAAAATGGTCGTAAGCCTTGTGATGCGTTCCGTCAGGGATTCGTCCGAAACCGAGCTGTTGGCGTCGTCGTCTTCCTGGTCAAAGCTGTCGGCCATATCGGCCACGAACGCTTCGGGATCCATGCCTTCGGGCATATCGCCCGACATGGGGGAAGGTGTGCCGATCAACTCTTTGACTTTCATGGAGTTGTTTTCGACGCGGCGAATCAGTTCGAGCGCGATCTTTACGGCCACCGGGCTTTCAAAAACGGCGTCGCGGACCGCGTCCTGGCCTTCTTCAATGCGCCTTGCAATGTCGACTTCGCCTTCGCGGGTCAGGAGCGCGACGGAGCCCATCTTGCGCAGGTAAACGCGTACAGGATCGTTGGTACGGCCGTAAGTGCCTTCCTCATCTCCTGAATCGTTGGAGGTCGCAGCGGTGCCTTCTTTGGGACGCTTCTTGAGCTTGTTTTGTGGTTCTTCGCTCACGAGCACACCTACCAATTGCCAATGTGCGGGCAGGATGGCCTGCCCCATTGATGAAAAGGAAAATCTTTTGCGGAGTGTGGGAGAGCTGCAGGAAAAGTCCAGTTTTCGCAGCTCTCCAAATGCTCTGAAACGAGCATTTCCTGCGTAGAAACAACCATTTATGGCTCCTTACCCAGGGATGGGCGGGAGAGGAGAGCCAGCTGCTCCTGAATGGTTTTCAGTTGTTCCTGACATTGCTCAAGCTCTGGGCCTGGTGTGGAAAAAAGCTGAACCATTCTCGAAGTGATCGCTCCACGCTGCCGTTGCAAATGCCCTCGCTGAAGCGCGGTCAGCGCATCGCTAAAGGCTTGTTCGATCGTGTCGTCGTTTTGCGATGGATCCTGAATGCGGCATTTCCAAAGCAAATTTTTGACGGCCTCATCGCCTTGCTGTTCCAACAGCTGATCGATATTGGGTGGCAGTTCCGGCTCAGCTGCCACCTCGGTATAGAGGCTTGAAACAAAATCAGCCAATCCCGGTTGAGTCAAGCATTCGTATGCATTTCGCTGGTGAAACAGGAGCACACATTTTGGAAAATGCATAATAAATTCGAGGACTTTTTCTTGCTCCGGGGGGCATGAATCGCTGGGCTTTTTTACGGTTTGATTCGCTGGTTTTGGGGGGCGTGGGGATCGGCTTTTTTGGCCCGTGAAATGACCCACCTGGGTTTGATTTGACTCAGGAACAGTCTCTGCATGTGCGGTTTTGCACGCTTCGATCGCCTTGTCGACCAAATCCGGATGGATCGCCAGCTGCTGCGCCAGCTTTGTGCGGTAGAGCTCAAAGATGAGCGGATCTTTGATTTCGGCCAGATAGGGCGCGAGGGCTTTCAAACAAGCGGCGCGTCCCGGCAGATCCTGCGGATGCGTCTGAATCGCGCGGGTGATCGCCAGATCGAGCAGCGGTTCGGCCTGTTCGAGCAACCGCTCAAAGGCCTGAGGCCCAAATTTGCGCACAAAGGAGTCGGGATCCTCTTCGGGCGGAAGGCGCACAGCCCTCGGTTCGATGCCCGCCTGAAGAAACGTAATGAGGCTTGAAAGCGTCGCTTTTTGGCCTGCGGCATCGCCATCCATCACGCAAAACACCTGATCGGTCAGGCGGTGGATCAGCTGCGCCTGTTTTGACGTGAGCGCGGTCCCCATGGCGGCGGCCACCTCTTCGATGCCCGACTGCCAGAGCATGATCACGTCGAGGTTGCCCTCGCAGAGGATGAGCCGGTTCTTTCGGTGGACAGCCGATCTTGCGGTCGAAATTCCGTAAAGATTCTCGCCCTTTATAAAAATCGGCGTCTCGGGCGAGTTCATATATTTGGCGGTCTTGATCTGCGCATCGAGCACGCGCCCCGTAAAACCCACCACTTCGCCCTGAGGACTCAGCACCGGAAACATGACGCGCCTCCGGAACCGCAGATAATGACCGCGAAGGGGATCCCTGGGCGAGATGTTCGTAGGATTTTCGGGCGGCATCAAAAAGCCGAGGGTGACGAGATCGCCCAGCGGCAGCTGATGCGCCATCACAAAACGGGCAAAATCGGCCTTGTCGCCGGTCGCGTAACCCAAACGAAACGCCTGCACGCTTTTGGGCGAGACGCGCCGCTGAATCAGATAATCCCGGGCCGGCTGCCCAAAGGGTCCAAAAAGGGTGTCGGCGTAATAGCTCGCGAGTTTTTCCTGAACGGCGATCAGGCGCTCTTTCTCGCTCTTCTGTCTTGCGCGCTCGGCTTTGACTTCTGGAGATTCCCTTTTGGTTTCAGGGAGTTCCATGCCGCACATATGGGCCAGCTTTTCTAAAGCGTCGCGAAAGCTGAGCCCCTCGGACTCCATCACAAAATCGATCGCGTTGCCGTGCTTCTGGCAGCCAAAACAATGAAATGTGCGGCGTTCGGGAGAGACCGTAAAAGAGGGCGTTTTTTCGGAATGGAAGGGGCAAAGACCTTTAAAAATCGTCCCCGCCTTGCGCAGCTGCACCGTCTGACCGATGAGCGCCACGATGTCTGTGCGGTCGAGGATTTCGGTCTTGACATCTTCTGGGAACATGCGACCTCAGTTCGCGAAATGTTCCTGCTTGTCGATGCGGTGGCCCTTGAAGTTGTTGCGGATGAGTTCGACCAGTTTCTTGTCGGAGGCCTGAAGCGGAATTTGCACGAAAGGACGCAGGTTTCGGCGCTCGATGCCGATGTGGAAGAGCTCGTGCTTTTTGCCGTTGATGTCTTCGCAGCGCCAGACCGCCTTAAAGCTTGCGCGATCGTAGCTTTCGGGATCCTGGGGCAGTAAGTTCGCGAATTCACGAATAAAAGAAATTTCGCGCTCTTTGAATGTGGCCCGAAGCGAAGTGCGCTTGGCGTCGTAACCGTCGTCTTCCTTTAAAAGCTCGCTGAGGGCGTCGAGGGAGGCTGGATGCGTGAACGAGACGTCGACGTCAAAATCGAGCATGAGCTTGTCGGATGTGATCTTCTTGATGTCCTGGACGCGGTTGATGTTGCTCGCGATCCAGTAGATGCATTTGATGAGCAGGTTCCAGATGGCGGGCAATTCGAGCTGCGGCGGAAAATCCTCGTCGGGATCGCATAAAAAGCAGGCGCCTTTGCTCGGGCCGGAATGGAAGCGGCAGCCCTTCTGGCTCAGGAATTCGAACCCGAACACAGCCCCCGCGCGGTGCGGCCGGTAACCGATAACATCTTTAAAATCGCTGTTTTCGAAGATCGTGAGGTCGTCGGAGACGATGTAAAAATGGTTGTCTTCGGCGCGCAGTTCGATTTCGCCCTTGCTGCGCTCGTCGGTGACTTTAAAGAGCAGACTTTCTTCGTTCCAGGGTTCAGCTACATCGTCGTTAATAAACGATAATCCGCCCGGAATGGCGGTGTATTCCAGCTTTTCGGACTCAAGGAGCTCTTTGATTTTCTGGGACCAATCGCTGAAACTCAAATCTTTGGGATCGACGATATAGAATTCCATAAACGACCTCGCAAAAGGGGACTCTGTGCAAACTTTGAGCTTATGGCTTCAAATGACAGCTGTCAATGAATGAAGCTAAATGATTGTAATATAACGGTTTTGCAGCAAGTAAAGGATGTTGGTGCAGGTTTCAAAATCGGTGGCTTTGCTGCGATCGAGGATGGCGCCCATGGTGCGCAGATTGAGAACCAGTTGCAGCGTATCGAGCACTTCGGCCGAAAGATTCGAAAGTTGCGGTTCGAGCGGGATGCAAAGGCTGAGGACGCGATCGGGCTCGGGCAAATATTCCTTCATGCGCAGAAGTTCGTCGTACTGGCGCGCGCCTTCAACCAGCCAATGCTGCGTGGAGCCTTCGATTTCATCGCTGAAGCTGGGCAACTCGTTCAGGTTGTCCATGGTGAAATCGCCCTCCTGCCATTGCAGAAGCCTGAAGAAACATTTGAGCGGATTGATGACGGCGGCTTCACCCGTGCTGCTGGGCTGAGCGATGGTGGCGTAGTAAACTTCGCCGTTTTTAAAGAAGATTCGGCCCTCGCGGTTGCGCTGATCGGTGATCACCAGGACCCCGGAACGATGGCTGTTCGAGAAGAGCTCGATCAAGTGGGTCAGCGTGCCGTCTTCGGGAAAATGCCCCGACATACAACGACTTGAAGGCGTATCAGACATGTCGGGCAAGGGATGTAGACCCGAAACCTGCGGCACCATTGGGCGGCCGTCCGGAAGCGGGTGAAGCCCCGAAAACTGAGGAAATACGGGCCGTCCATCGGTCAGCGGATGCAGACCCGAACCCTGCAGCGGGTGCAGCCCTGAGCCCTGTTTGGCGGGTTTGCGATTGTCGTTGAGCGGCAGGAGCCCCGAGCCTTGCTTGACGGGTTTGCGATTGTCGTAGAGCGGATGCAGCCCGGATCCCTGCATGGGCGACGGTCGACCTTCGACGGGGAGGACGTTGGTCGATTGAGCCGCCATGGCGCCGCGGGGGTTGACGCCAAAATTCGGAGACTGCATCGCCACTTCGGTCGAGAGATTCGGGTTGGGCATCTGCAGCTGAATGGTCGATCCCAGCTGCGGCGTGTGGTGCAAAGAGGATCCGTCGAGCACGATCACCTGCATGACCGAAGTGCCGATCATGATCTTGTCGCCCACCTGAAGCGGGGCCACCGTGATGCGTTCGCTGTTAACAAAGGTGCCGTTGGTGCTCTTCAGGTCGGAAATGATGATTTGACCGTGATAGGTCGAAATTTTGGCGTGGCGGCGGGAGACCATGTCTTCGTCGAGCACCATGTCGAATTCGCTGCCGCGGCCGATCGTGATTTCGCGATTGGGGCGCAGCGGAAACTCGCCACCTGTGAATTTTCCAGCGGTGAATTTTAAGGCGTAGTTAACGGCTGGCATCCGAGCACCTCTCGAATCAACCCAATTTGGGTAACACGGCGGCGCCTTTGCGGCAAGATTTGAGCATGGGAATTGCAGAGATGCGCGAAAGTTCGTTGGTTTTGCGCCGGGTTCCCCTTAAAATGATGGGCGTTTTTTTGATTCTGAGCGAGGGAATATGGAGCCTGTCGTTGCCTTGTCCATTTTGGGGCTTCCCGGGGGCGGAGAGATTCTGCTGATTTTGCTGATTGTGGTGATCCTTTTTGGTCACAGTCGCATTCCGCAGCTGGGCGATGCTTTGGGGAAGGGGATTCGGAACTTTAAACGCGCGTTTTCAAAGGAAGAAGAGGCGCCCCGAGCGTTGCCTCAGTCTTCGGAGAGCCAGAAGACGGCGCAGCTGGAATCGGAGGCCTCTGACTCCAAGCCGGAATGAGCGCGTTTTTGCCGTGATTTCAAGCGGATACGCGAAAGTTGTGCGAGCCGCGATTGCGGGTTTTGCTGCACAATTTTATGGAGCAGGGCGCTTTGGGTCATGAACAGCAGCCCGTGCGCCAAAAGGGCGGGCGTATAGGGGTTCTGGAGCAGCGCTTCGGCGACGCGGGGCGACTGAATCCAGCGCGGATGCTGAAAGACCGTCGATAAAATGGCGGCGGAGGCCGGGCGGCGGCTGGCGAGGCGGATCACGTCTGCTTCGGTGATGCGCGGGTTTTGAAGCAGGCGCTGGATGACGCCGGGATCGCTGTCGCAGGCGAGCCTTGCGAGCAGATCGCGGTTGAACGATCGCGCTAAACTTCGCCGCTCACCCAGGGTGGTCTCGCGATGGGCAAATACGGGCGGAATCTCGAGCTCGTCGAGCTCTGCCACGCGCTCCGGAGCCTGATCCTGCAGGAGCAGGGCCAGGGTGCTTTCGGCGGATTGCAGGGGATAACCGCGCAGTTTGAGCCGCAATCCCGCGTCGCCTTCGAGCAGAACGACGAACGCCTGAAACGATAAAAATCCTTTTAATTCGCGGGATTCTGCAAGAATGGCGGCCTCTTCGACCAGTGCTTCGAGCTGCTCAACCGAGGCCTCCTCTATGAATTCGCGCCAGAGCGCCTGCCGCATCTGAATTTCGGGAACGGAGGCCCATTTTTGCAGAAGATCCATGCTTGCGCTCCGGGCGTGGGCTTATTTTGCAACGGCTTTGAGATGCGCCTTGAGCTCGTCGATCATGCCCACCGTGTAAAAATAGGGGTATTTGGGATGGCTGCTGACCAGATCCTCGCGCACGGTCCCTTCGGGCGAAACGAAGAACAATCGCGGCACGTAACTCGGATATTTTCCAATGATCTCGCGGTATTTGGGCGCTTCCATGTCGGTCGCGCGCACCATCGAGACCTGCTTTGAAAGGGCACCCAGCTCGGCGTCGTTAAAGGCCGCCGCAAGCTCCCGGCATCGCGGGCAACCGTGCGAATACACGACCAAAAGCGTGTATTTCCCTGAATCTTTGGCCGCATTCTGAGCCGTCTCCCAGTCGGTCCATTCCACGGGACCTTCCCAGACGAGCTGACCGTTGACCACCGGCGCCATCGGCGTGGGGGCCCGCTTCGGTTTGGATGCGTTGTTTTGCTTTGATGCAGGCTGAGTTACGGTGTTTTGCTCTGCGGTGTCGCTGCTCTTTTGTGACGCGCAGGCGGACAGCAGGGCGCAGGCGAGAAAAAGGGATCTATGCATGTTGAGGCTCTTCAAAAAGGGTTTGGCTTAAAAGGCTGAGGCGCTCTAAATCCGAGACGCCACCGGGCAAAATGGGCGAAATGGCCACGAAGCCGGTGCGGGATTTGAGCTCGTCGGCCAGCTTTTGATGTGCCATCGCCGTGGCCTGTTCCTGCAACGCGAGCTTTTGAAAATGGGGCCAGGCGGATTTGAGCGCTTCGGAGGCGCCTTTGGGCGGCGTTTCGCCGGGCATCGGCCGCTTCAGAACCCAGGCCAGGCTGCGGTTTAAAATATAGCCGCAAAGGTGAAGATGCAGCTCGTCGCGGGTTTTGATCTCAAAATAGCGCGCTTCGTTTAAGGCTTCGCGTTCGGGCGAGGTGACCAGCAAAAAGCCCACGCTGTCTTCCTGGAAAAACTGCCGCATCTCGCCCTGATTGTGGTTTAAATGCCCTAAAATATTACCAAATAGCTGAAAAAAGACCTGCAGATCCCGGCGGGTATCGGCGCCAAAAGCCATGTCCATCACCTTTTCGATGAGAAAGATGGCCATCTGCCGGACGCGGCTGCCTTCACCGGGCACAAAGAGCGAAAAGATGCGTTTGTCGAGAAAAGCCATGGCGCGGCTGGGCGCTTCGAGGAACCGGAGGGCGTTTCGCGAAGGCGGCGTGTCGAGCACCACCAAATCGTAGGCGTCCTCTTTGATGAATTCGTGGAGCGCTTCGACCGCGGTGTATTCCTGCATGCCGGCCACCATCGCGGTCACATTGCGATAAATCCGGTTGCTTAAAAGCTTTTTGGCTTCAGCAGGATCCCTGATGATGCGGTGGACGCAGTTGTCGCAGATGAGCTGGGGATCGAGCATCCAGGCCGAAAGGGCGCCGGGGGCTTCGATGCCGAGCTCTTTTAAGCGCTCTTTTGAGAGGGCGACGGGCGCTTCGGCGTTGCGCGAGATGCCCAAAGATTCGGCGAGGCGCTTGCTGGGATCGATGGTGACCACCAGCACGCGGCGGCCCAGGCGAGCGGCCTGAATGGCGAGGGCGGCCGAGAGCGTAGTCTTGCCCACACCTCCCGCACCACAGCAGACAAGTACGCGTTTATTTTGAAAAAAATCGTTGTTCAATGCGTGGTTCCTGATGCGCTGCCGGGCGTGAAGAGAGGCTCAAAAGAGGGCAGGAGCGCGGTTTCAAGCTCGCTGCCCCGTTCGGGCCGATCGGGCAAAATAACGAGGGGAATCTGCGAAAACTGCTTTAACCGCTCGGCGGCCTGGGCGGCGGAAGTCATCGCTCTCCAGGCGAGCTCCCCGCAGAGCGGCTGTTTTGAAATATAAGCCTCTAAGGCGGCGTTTTCTTCTGCAGTAAAAGGACTTATGGGCATGCGGTTGAGGATGATCCCGCCCGTATGCATGTCGGTGTTTTTGAGCCCCTGGAGCAATTCGATTGTCTCGCTGATGGGCAGCTGCTCAGGCAATGTGACCACCAAAGCCGCGCCCTTTGCGGGATCGTTCAGGTAGCTCTGCCCCCGCTTCATCGCCTTTGCGATGGGCCCAGAGGGGATCAGGCGGAGCAGGATTTCGGGCAGGCCAGTGAGCGCAAGGGTATGTCCCGTGGCCGGCATATCGATCAGGATGTGATCGTAACTGGGCGTTTTATCGGCGTTTTTGGACTCGATGAGCGTCAGCAAATGGTAAAAAATCCCCATCTCGTGAAACGAGGGCGCGGCGAGCAAAAATCGCGAGAGCGCCTTGGATCGCAATGCGGCCCGGATGAGGGGACCTGCGGGCAGGATTTGGCGCAAAAACATCTCGTGGCCGGTGCTGCCCCAAAGATGGCATCCAAAGAGGTTGGGCGCGAGCAAAACGGGCTCAGGCGAAAGGGTTTCGCGACCAAAATGGCGGCCCAGCTGCGAGTAACCGCCTTCGGGATCGCCGATTTCACACAGTAAAACGCGGCGGTTGTGTTTTGCGATGGCGCGTCCGAGAGCGACGGTGACGGTGGTGCGCCCGACGCCGCCTTTGCCGGTGATGAGATAGATTTTGCGGTCAAGAAAATGGGTCAAAGGGAGACTCCGATGCGAAAGGTTTTTATAACCCGTCCTTTCACGGATTTGCAGCAGGATTCAGTTTAATGAACTCTAATGATTGAAAATGATTAAGGATTTTTGAAGCAACCGGATGGCCAGAAAGGCGTCTGGTGAGGTTTTTGTAAGGGCTCAGAAACGGGATCGGCGCTGAAAACCGGACCGCCCAAAAGGGTCACAGTGGATTTTGAGCGCTGCATCGGGCATCCTATAGGGCGTGAAAGAAACAAAACAAAACTCGAATTTGGTTCAGGATAACGCAGAAGATCGGGCGCTTTACCGCGCGATGTTTCGCTGGACGTTCTTAGATCCGGCCAACTTGCTCAGTATTTGCGGTCTG
>JAEEGL014607586.1_pt1 | contig 30009 bp, 31 predicted proteins | sample 9134231 | NCBI WGS metagenome assembly JAEEGL01 (sample SAMN16246548, study PRJNA631951) | gut metagenome | biome: gut microbiome; feature: rumen; material: fiber-attached | host: Bos | place: Iran: Karaj | collected 2018-10 | reverse complement strand
GCCGAGCGGGACAGCCCGTCCAGCCGGACGGAAACGACCCGCTTCAGCTCGCCGCGGCGGGCGTCCACCGCCTCGCGGCAGACCGCCGCCGAGACGCCGGCAGACAAAGAAAGACCGCAGAGGTCCGCGGCCTTCCGAAGCGCTGTGGCGTTCTCCTCTTCAAAGGGGAGCGAGATCCCAGAAACGACGACGGCCATGCGGTTCCGGCTATTCTTCCGGCTCGGGCGGAGACGGAGGTTCGACCCGGCGCAGCGTGACGGTGACGCTGTAATCCGCCTCGAGCAGCTCGGCGTTGACCGCCGGCAGGAAGCTCACCTCGGCCGAGGCCATCTGGTTGCCGGACCTGGGCGTCAGGGTGTCCAGCGCCACGGTGACGGTGAAATCGTCCGCCGTCACCGCGTCCAGCAGCGTGGCGTTCCCGCGCAGACGGACGGTGACGTAGTCGGTCAGGACGCTGGCGTTGAATTCGTCCAGCGATCCGATCAGCGTGATCTTGGAAACGCGGTACGAGCGGATCTCGATGTCCTTGACCGCGACCGAGACCGTCGCGCTGGAGCGGTCGCTGCGGCAGCGGATGCCGGAGGGGAGAACGAACTCCTTTTCCGTCGTCAGCCCGTCGCCGATGCCGCCCAGATCGATGCTGCCCAGCGAGATGGACGAGATCTCGGACAGCGCGGCTCTTTCGCCCACCAGCGTGACCTTGGTGGGGTTGATGGTCAGCTCCACCTCGTTCTCCGTCAGGCCGCCGCCGCTGTTCACGCGCAGCGAGAAGGGCACCTCTTTGACGAGGTAGACGGGAACGGTCAGCTCGGCCGACTTGGTGATCAGCTGGGTATAGCGCAGATCGATGGGGTCGCCGGAGTCGCTGATCAGCGTCACCGGCAGGGACAGCGTGGCCGAGTCCTCCAGCTCGCTGACGTTGGCGGTGACGAGCCCGTGCGAGATCTTGGACAGCTCGGTGGTCGGGCCGCTGACGGTGACGGTGGACGCGGCCAGCGTCGGCGTGCCCAAGGAATAAGAGTCCCCCACCGTGCCGGTCAGCTCATAGCGAAGCGGAAAGCTCCGCTCGGTGATCTTGTCGGCCTCGATGGTGACCATCAGCGCGCTCTGGTCCGTCACGTGCACGTCGCTGTACGGCGTGTTGACCGTGCACTGGATGCGGTTCGCACCGTTGCCCGAGATCTTGGACACGTCGCAGACGATCTCGATGTTCTCGCGGTTCAGACGCAGGATGCTGTTGCGGTTTCCCGTCAGCTCCACGTCGAAGGCGAAGTCCGTGTTGGACAGGATGGAATAGCCCATGTTCTCATAGAGCTCCGTGGTGCCCTGGATGGTGACGCTCACGTCCTGGAACCGGATGGTCATCTCCGGGTTGATGGTGCCCATGACGATGAACCAGATGATGACGCTGGCGACCACCGAGACGAGCAGCATGGGGATATTGATCTGTTTCAGCTTTTTCAGCATATGTCGTTCCCGCCCGCCGTCACTTGACGTCGGCGCTGCCGTCCTTTCTCTTTCGATTCCACGGGAAAAGGCGGCGGATGGTGGTCTTTTCCGCCGATCCGTCGAAGAACTCTTTTTTCATCATGGACGAGAGCATCTCCGGCGTCAGATTGCGCTTGAAGATGCCGCCGTCCGCCACGGTGATGCCGCCGGTCTCCTCCGAGACGATGAGGACGAAGGCGTCCGTGGCCTCGCTGAGGCCGAGGCCCGCCCGGTGGCGCATGCCGAGATCCCGGCTGATGGATTTGTTCTCGCTCAGGGGCAGGCGGCAGCCCGCCGCGGCGATGCGCCAGTTCTGGATGACCACCGCGCCGTCGTGCAGCGGGGCCTTGTCGTAAAAGATATTGCCCAGCAGATCGTCCGAGATGTCGGCGTTGACCTGCGTGCCCGTCTTGATGATGTCGCCCAGACGGTTCTCCCGTTCGATGCAGATCAGCGCGCCCGTGCGGGACCGGCTCAGCTTGTCCGCCGTCTCGGTGAGCAGCGCGATGGCGCGCAGGGTCTCGTTCTCGTCCGGCGCCTCGCTCAGGGAGAAGAATCTCAGGATGGGGCGCTGGCCCACGGAGTTCAGCATCCGCCTCAGCTCCGGCTGGAACAGGATGATGATGGCGAGGATGCCGATCTGGAGCGCCGAGGCGAAGATGTAGTGGGAGACGTTCAGCTGCAGCAGATCCAGCAGCTGGGTCACGATGACGACGCCGACGATGGTCTTGATGACCTGGGCCGCGCTGGATTCGCGGACGAACATCAAGACCTTGTACAGCAAAAAGGCGATCAGCAGCATATCGACCACGTCCTGCCAGCGCAGCAGGTCAAAGGCGTTGGTCAAAAGCGTCAGAAAGCGTTCCAGATACGCCGCCACGATTTCCCCTCCCGTCGTCGGATCGCGGGACGCCCAAACGTCCCTCTCTAATATGATACCACAAAATCTGATTTTTGCAAGTGTATTTTCCGGAAATCTGTCCTTCTCTCCCGCGCTGCCAGCCCCCGCGGCGGCGGGCAGCGCGCCGAAAAGCCCCGCCGGGCGGACCCGGCGGGGCAAGAAGTCGGCAAAGGCGCGTTCACTCCGCGCCGAACTCCGTCAGACGGCCGCGGAAGCGCAGGGGCACGAAGTGCGCCTGGAGCTTTTTGTTCTTCCGCCACGGGATGGCGACGCTTTCAAAGTAGGCGCGCCACATCCCGGCGGCGTCTCCCCGGTCCTCGGCGGACAGGCGGAACAGGGCCGGATCGTCGGAGATCACCGCCTCGCGTCCGTCCCAGACCAGCGTCCGCCCGAAGCCCTGCTCCCGGATCAGAAAGAGCTGGGACGGGAACCGGCGCGTGAAGTGGCCGGCAATCAGCGGCAGGATGTCGTAGAGCGGCTCGATGTCGGACAGATAGACGGGCGGGTCCCCGAAAACGCGGCGGAACCGCAGGAACTCCACATATCGGTGCGCCTCGAGCCGGACCCGGTCCGCGGCGGCCGTCACCCGGCCCACGGGGCGCGACGAGCGGTCGGCCCACGGGGCGCGCCCCTCCCGGATGCCGCGGACGACACAGGCCAGCATCTCGTCCTCCAGCTCTTCGCCGGAGAGCCACGCCAGCGAAAGCGTCCGGACCATCCCCAGCGCCTTCAGCTTCCGCTCGACCCGGCCGGCCCGGACCGGGTCCGGCGGGATCTCCTCCGACGGTCCCAGCGTCATGACGGCGCCTCCGCCGGCCCGGCGGATGGCGCAGTCCGTCTCGATCCCCCGGCGGTAGGCCTCGAACACCGCGGTGAGAAACCCGTCGAATCCCCCGCCGCAGAACAGCGTCGTCATCCAGCCGCCCCCACGGCCGGAAGCGCCGCGGGAACGGAGATCCGGGGAACGCACTCCTCCAGCGTCATCTGGCCGCCCGCCGCGGGCCCGTCGCCGAGCTGCGCCCGCAGCAGGGCGCGGCTGTCGCTCTTCAGCCCGTAGAACCGGCCGCCGAAGGTCAGAAAAAACACCGCCCGCTTCACGACGACTCCCAGCCGCCGCACGTCCTCCACGTCCAGCCGCCGCGCCCGGCGCGCGGCGAGGATCCGACGGGCCGACTTGACGCCGACGCCCGGCACGCGCAGCAGCGTCGCCAGATCCGCCGTGTTGACCTCGACGGGGAACTGCTCGGGATGGCGCACGGCCCAGGCGCACTTGGGGTCCAGCTCCAGATCCAGCTGGTCGTCGTCTTCGGTGATCTCGTCGGCAGTGAAGCCGTAGAACCGCATGAGCCAGTCCGCCTGATACAGCCGGTGCTCCCGCCGCAGCGGCACGCGCGCGTCCGGCGGCGGAAGGCTGGGATGCCGTCCCACGGGGACGTAGGCGCTGAAATACACCCGCTTCATCTCGTATCTCCGGTACAGCGCCGCGCTCAGCAGCAGGATCTTCCGGTCCGTGTCCGGCGTGGCGCCCACGATCATCTGGGTGCTCTGCCCCGCCGGGGCGAACAGCGGCGCGCCGCGGTACCGCCGCCGGTCCTCGGCGTTCTGCAGCTTCAGCCAGCGGATGTCCTCCATGGGCGTCAGGATGCGCTGGCGCGTCTTCTGGGGCGCCAGCAGCTTCAGCCCGTTCTCACTGGGCAGCTCGATGTTGACGCTGACCCGGTCCGCCAGCAGCCCGGCGGCGCGGACCAGCTCTTCCCCCGCGCCGGGGATGACCTTTAGATGGATGTACCCGCAAAAGCCCAGCTCTTCCCGCAGCAGCCGCAGAACGGCGATCATGCGCTCCATGGTCCGGTCCGGCGACCCGACGACGGCCGAGCTGAGGAACAGACCCTCGATATAGTTGCGCCGGTAGAACTCCGCGGTGAGCTCGGCCAGCTCCCGCGGCTCGAAGGAGGCGCGCCGGGTCTCCGCCGACCGGCGCGAGGCGCAGTAGGCACAGTCGAAGACGCAGTCGTTGGACATCAGCACCTTCAGCAGCGAGATGCACCGCCCGTCCTCGGCCCAGGTGTGGCACAGGCCGGCCATACAGGCGTTCCCGAGACCGCCGGACCGCCCCTGGCGGCCCGAGCCGGAGGACGAACAGCTGGCGTCGTACCGCGCCGCCTCGCCCAGGATACAGAGCTTTTCCGCCGTCGTCACGCCGCGCTCCCCCTTTCGGATGCTTCGCGACCAGTATAGTACATTTGTTCTCTTTTGTCAAGAGGGAACTTTGGCGATCCCCGGCGAATCCTGTTGACAGGGCCGCGTCCCGTGTGATATAATAGCCTCGCCTATAAAGAGTGTGCGAGAGTCAAGCTCCGCGACCACACAGCAACCTGTCCGAATACGGACGTGGTGCTAATGCTTGGATGATGGGCAGTGTTGAAACGATGCTCCCCGTCAGGTCGATCTTGACGGGGAGCTGTGCGTTATCCGAACGTCCGCCGACCCGCTTTATAGAGTTCAAAACCGAAGGAAATCGAAAATGCGCTACCGTATGTTCACCTCAGAGTCCCCCGCCGAGGGGCACCCCGACAAGGTCTGCGACGCCGTCTCCGACGCCGTTCTGGACGCCATCCTGGCCCGGGATCCGGGCGCGCGCGTGGCCTGTGAGACCTGCGCCACCACGGGCATGGTCCTGGTCATGGGCGAGATCACCGCGAACGCGGAGCCGGATCTCGCCGCTATCGTCCGCCGCACCGTGCTGGACATCGGCTACGACAGCGGCGAAAAGGGCTTCGACGGCGCGGTCTGCGCCGTGCTGACGGCGCTGGACCGCCAGTCCCCCGACATCAGCATGGGAGTCAGCGACAGCGTCGAGCGCCGCGGCGGCACCGACGACCCGCTGGACGCGGTGGGCGCCGGAGACCAGGGCATGATGTTCGGCTATGCCTGCCGCGAAACGCCGGAGCTGATGCCCGCCCCCATCCGCTTTTCCCAGCAGATCAGCCGCCGCCTCAGCGCGGTCCGCAAGACCGGCGTCCTCCCCTTCCTCTACCCGGACGGCAAGTGCCAGGTGACCGTGACCTACGGGCCGGAGGGCCCCGCCTTTCTGAACAGCGTCGTGGTCTCGGCCCAGCACAGCGCCGGAACGGACATCCGGACCGTCCGCGAGGGCATTCTGGAAGAGGTCGTCAAAAAGACTCTGCCGGCGCGGCTCATCACCGCCGACACCGCGTTCTACATCAACCCCACCGGCCGCTTCGTCGTGGGCGGCCCCATGGGCGACTCCGGTCTCACCGGGCGGAAGATCATCGCCGACACCTACGGCGGCTATATCCAGCACGGCGGCGGCGCGTTCTCCGGCAAGGACCCCACCAAGGTCGACCGCTCGGCCAGCTATATGGCGCGCTATGCCGCGAAGAACGTGGTGGCGGCGGGCCTGGCGGACCGCTGTGAGGTCTCCGTGGCCTACGCCATCGGCGTGGCCCGGCCCCTGATGCTGACGGTCCAGACCTTCGGCACCGGGCTGGCGGACGACGAGACCCTGTCCCGGCTGGTGGCCGAGCGGTTCGACTTCCGCCCCGCCGCCATCATCGAGACCCTTGGCCTTCGCGCGCCGATCTACCGCGCCACGGCCTCGTTCGGTCACTTCGGCGACGCCGGTCTCCCGTGGGAGCGCACCGACCGCGCCGACGAGCTGGCGGATCTTTTCCCGGCCGCGCGCCGATAAGGGATAAAAACGCGGCCTCTTTCCCAAACTAAACGCAGTTTGTTGGAAAGGGGCCCTGCTCTTGGATATGATCGAATGCGCCGGCCTGACCCGACGCTATCCCAACGGGGTGACGGCGCTGGACGGGGTCGGGTTCTCCGTTCCGGCCGGCGGCTATGCCGCCGTCATCGGAAGCTCCGGCTCCGGCAAGTCCACGCTGCTGAACGTTCTGGGACTGCTGGACCGGCCGGACGCCGGGACCTATCGTCTGGAGGGCGTCGACACGGGCCGCCTGTCGGACCGCGCCCTGTCCGGCCTGCGGGCGCGGATGCTGGGATTCGTGTTTCAGAGCTTCGATCTGGTGCCCCGGATGACCGCGCTGGAAAACGTGGAGCTGGGTCTGATCCTGTCCGGCGCGCCGAGCCGCGGCCGCCGGGAGGCCGCGGCGGAAAGCCTGGCCGCCGTGGGACTGGCCGACCGGATGGACCACCTGCCCGCCCAGCTCTCCGGCGGACAGCAGCAGCGAGTCGCCGTCGCCCGCGCCGTGGCGCGCTCGCCCCGGCTTTTGCTGGCGGACGAGCCCACGGGCAATCTGGACCCCGCTGCCGCGGCCGGGATCATCGGCCTGCTGGAGGCGCAGAACCGCCTCGGCGTGACGGTCCTGCTGATCACCCACGCCGAAGAGGTGGCCCGCCGGGCCGGGACCGTTTTCCGCATGGAAGCGGGCCGGCTCTCCCCTGTCGATCCCCTCCGCCTGAAAGGACGAGACGCATATGAGAAGAGACAAGATCAACTACTATCTTGACATCGCCGAGACCGTCAGCGAGCGCGGCACCTGTCTCCGCCGCAACTTCGGCGCCATCATCGTCAACAACGACCAGATCATCTCGACGGGCTACGTCGGCGCCCCCCGGGGGCGCAGGAACTGCTGCGATCTGGGCGTCTGCACCCGCCAGAAGCTGGCGGTGCCCCGGGGCGAGCGGTACGAGCTGTGCCGCAGCGTCCACGCCGAGCAGAACGCCATCATCTCCGCCGCCCGGGACGAGATGATCGGAGCCGATCTGTATCTGGTCGGCAAAGAGATGACCGGCGCCTACGTCGAGGGGGCCTCCCCCTGCGCCCTGTGCCGCCGGTTCATCATCAACGCCGGGATCGCCAACGTCATCGTCCGGCGCACCGCCGACGAGTACGAGGTGCTTCCCGTGGCGGACATGGTCGAGCACGACGAGTCGCTGTCCGGCCTGTCCGTCTATTGAGCCGCATGGAAGACATTTCTTCCCGGACCCGCCTGCTGCTGGGCCAGGGGGCGGACCGTCTGAACGCCGCTTCCGTCGCGGTGTTCGGTCTCGGCGGCGTCGGCTCTTACTGCGCCGAGGCGCTGGCCCGCGCCGGGGTCGGCCGGATCCTGCTGTGCGACGGAGACGCCGTCGCCCCGTCGAACCTCAACCGTCAGCTCTGCGCCCTGCGCTCGACGCTGGGCCGGAACAAGGCCGAGGTCGTCGCCGCCCGGGTGCGGGACATCCGCCCGGAGACCGGGCTGACCGTGATGGCCGGCTTCATCCGCCCGGAGACCGACTTTTCCTTCCTCGCGGGGTACGACTACGCTGCGGACTGCATCGACGACGTGCCCGCCAAGCTGGCGCTGATCTGTGCCTGCCGGGATCTCGGCGTCCCGATCCTGTCGGCCATGGGGTGCGGGAACCGGCTGGACCCGACGGCCTTCCGCGTGACGGACGTCTACCGGACGTCCGGCTGTCCGCTGGCGCGGTCGGTCCGGGGAAAGCTGAGAAAGCTCGGGGTCGAGTCGCTGAACGTGGTCTTCTCCGAGGAAAAGCCGCTGCACCCCGCCTCTGGGGTCCCCGGCAGCGTTTCGTTCGTTCCCGGCGCCGCCGGTCTGGTCATGGCCGGAAAGATCGTCCGGGACCTCTGCGGTCTCTGACCGCCCGTTGGGAAAAGGAGGTGCGCCATGGCCGACGCCGACCGCGTCTGCGAGCTGTTCAAAACCAACTATCTCACGGTACGCACCAAATTCGCCGCCTTCAGCGGCGGGTACATGCACCCCTTCTGCGCCGCGCTGTACGCGCTGGCCGGCCGGACGCTGGACGCGGCCTCGCTCGGGGCCGTGTGCGCCGGGATCAAAGAGACCACGGGCCGCTTCTCGCCCTTCCGCGGGGCGACGCTGTTGGGCTACGCGGCGGCGCTGGACCTGTCCGGAGACCCCGAGCCGCTGCTGGCGGACGTCGAGCGGACCCACGGGCTGCTGCGCGTCGGGCTGCGGGACACGGCCTATCTGCCCCAGGCGGCCTTCGTCATCGAAAAGTTCTGTCCGCCGTCCGAGCGCGAGGAGCTCTGCCGCGGCGTCACCGAGCTGGTCCGGGGCGCGGCCCTGCGCCGGCCTCTGCTGGCCGGATCCGAAAACGCCGCGCTGTTCGCGCTGGCGCTCTGCTCCGGCCGCCGGGAGGACGAGATCCTCGACCGCATGGAACGGTGTTATACGGATCTGCGGCGCGACTGCGACGCCTATGCGGCCCAGGCGCTGGCGCTGGTGCTTTCGCTGGGCGGAGAAGACGCCATGGCCCTGTGCGAGCGGTTCCGCCGCTTCGGGCTGGCCCTCTCGTCCAAGGGGATCCGGACCGGCCGCGGGATCGAGCTCTCCGCGGCGGCTCTGCTGAGCCTGTCCGGCCTCGACGGACTGGCTGCCGCCGACGCCGTCTGGGAGCTGGACCGGGCGCTGGGGCGCGTCAAAGGCCTCGGGAACTTTGCGCTTGGGCGAAAGCGCCGCGCCATGTTCTGCTGTCTGCTGGCCTCGGCTCTGGCCGACGGCGCGCCGGTCTACGTGCCCGGCCGGCGCGCGTCCTTCGCGCCGGTCGAGCTGGCCGCCGAGGCGGCGCTCTTCTGCGCCCTCTCCGTCTGTGCCGGCTCCTCCGCCGCCATGCGCTCCACCGTCTGAAGACAAAAAACGCCGGCGCCGTCCCCTTTCGCGGGACGGCGCCGTTTTTTCACTTGTGTCCGCGTTCACTTGCCCGTCACGGCCCGGCAGACGGCCAGCACCTCGTCCTCCTCCGCTCCGTCCGTGTTGGCCAGACAGTACTGCACGTCCCCGTCGGACCAGACTGCCTTCCAGACGGTCTCGCCGTCCGCGGACAGACGGGCGAGCGACCCGCCGTTTTCCAGCGGCACCGTCCGGACCGTCTTGCCGTAGAGCCCGGAAACGTCCCCCTCCAGCCGGGTGGCCAGAAGGAAATAGGCGTGCTCGCCGGCGAAAAAGTCCACGCAGGCGATCTTCTCCGATCCGATGCTGTACCGGACCTGTTCCACCCCCTCCGGGGCGTCCAGCGAAAGGTCCAGCATGGCCTTGAAGGCCTCCGGCGAATCGTAGACCACATAGCCGGTGAGCGTCGACGCGTTCTCCGCCTCGCCGCGGTCCAAAAAGCGCGGGATCAGCGCGATGCTCCCCGAGATCAGCACACAGAGACAGCAGGCGGTCAGGATCGCGCGGCGCAGCCGCCGGTCGGCGGGACGGATCTCCGCGGACGCCTTTTTTTCGATGTTTTCCAGCATCCGCTCCCGGGCGCCCGGCGCCGGGGCGACGGCGTCCAGCGCCGCGCAGATCATTTCACTTTCGTTCATTCCGCATTTCCTCCCAGCGCGCCGCGCAGACGGCGCCTTGCCGCCGCCAGACGGTTCCGGACCGTCGACGGCGACTCGCGCAGCACGAGCGCGACCTCGTCGGACTTGTATCCCAAATAGTAATAGAGCACGACCACGTCCTTGTATTTTCCCGGCAGACGCATCACGGCGTCCAGCACCTCGCGCCGCTCCTCCCCATCTTCGTCGGGAAGCTGCTCCGCAAGGTCCTCCGGGACGGTCCGCCTCCGCCGCCAGCGGCGGAGCCTGTCCCGGCACACGTTCATGGCGGCGACCGTCAGCCAGGCGCGCTCGTGCTTTTCGTCCTCCAGAGAGGGCCGGGCATCCAGCAGGCGGACGAAGGCGTCTTCTGTGCAGTCCTCGGCGTCCGGCGCGTTTTTCATATAGGCGAAGCAGACGCGGTAGATCCACGGGTGGTTCCGCTCGTAGATCTCGGAAAACCGCTCTCGGTCGAACTCCGGCATGATGTCGAACCCTCTCATAGATTATTAACGATCCGGACGGCCGTTTTGTCGCACGGCGCCGAAAAAATTTTTTCTTCGGGCTTCAGCTGTCCAGTCCGCCGCCCTCGTGGGCGTAGGCCCGCTTGATATAGTGGCTCTTCAGCGACGCCACCAGCCCAAGCGCCACGTACATGGTCACAACGGAAGTGCCGCCGTAGCTGATGAACGGCAGCGTCAGGCCAACCACCGGCGCCAGACGCATGCACATGCCGACGTTCAGGAAGGTCTGGAAGGTGAACATGGCGGCGATGCCGACGCAGCACAGCAGGCTGAACTTGTCCTCCCGCATGCGGAAGGCCGTGATCACACAGGCGACGATGATGGCGGAAAGCAGCGCCAGGATGGTCATCCCGCCGAAAAAGCCGAACTCCTCACAGGCGACGCAGAAGACGAAGTCCGTGTGGTCGGCGGGCAGATAGTCGTACTGGCAGATCGAGCCCTGTCCGTACCCGTCGCCCCAGAAGCCGCCGCTTCGGATGGCGGCCAGGCTCTGGGTCTGGTGATAGCCGACGCTGTCCGGCTTATAGGTCGCGTCGAACAGCACGATGAAGCGGTCCTTCTGATACTGGTTCAGCACGAAGATCCACAGCAGCGGCACCGCCGCCGCGGCCAGCGCGATCCCCGCCGCGCAATAGCGCAGATAGATCCCGCCGGCGAACATCATGACCGCAAAGATGAACAGATAGCTGACCGCCATGCCGTCGTCCCGGGAAAAGAACAGGACGAACGCCACGGGGAGCAGCGCGTGGATCCCCAGGAACAGAAGCCCCTTGAAGGTGTTCAGCCGCTCGTCCAGCTCCTTGAAGTGACGGGCCAGCGTGAAGATGTAGATGACTCGTCCCAGCTCGTCCGGCTGAAACCCCACCTGAAGGCCGCTGGGAAGGTCGATGCGGATCCAGCTGTTGTTGCCGGTCTCCTCCATCCCGCGGCCGAACAGCAGCGGCAGCAGCAGCAGCACCAGATTCAGGACGAAGGCGACCTTCCAGAAGGAGGAGAGCTGTTCCAGATCAAAAAACGTCAGGAAAAGATAGGCCAGGATCCCCAGGACGATGGCCACCGATTGGACGATCATCTCCCGCCGGGTGCCCACCGAGCTGATCAGCACGAGGCCGATGCCCGAGCAGGCTATGGCGACGGTGAGAAGAAAGAAGTCCGTCTTTTTGAAGTATTGTCTGATCGCGTTTCGAAGCTCTCCGCCCTTGCTCATGTTCCTCACAGATCGACTTTCAGCGTGTCGTCGGCGTTGCGAAGGGTCCCGTCCTCCAGGAAGAAGAACGTGCTGACCTCGCCCTGCGGCGTGATGTCGCAGACCCGCGCGCCGCAGGGCGTCACGGTGACGCCGCCCTTGGACTGGTTGAAGCCGGTGGTCCGGCCGTAGATCAGCCGGATCCCGTAGTATTCGCCCGAATAACAGGTGCCGTGGTCGTGGCCGCAGAAGATGCCCTTGGTCAGCTTGTCCTCCGCCATGGTGCAGAACAGGCCCGTGTTGACCAGCGCGTGGGCCTCGGGGCCGTTGCGCAGGCCGACGCAGCCGCCCTGCCGCCACATGTCCGCATATTCCATCAGCGGCACGTGGACGAAGCCCCAGACGCAGAACCGGTCGCCGTTGCGCTTCAACTCGTGCTGGTTGGCCCGGAAAAAGCGGTTGTGGCTCAGGCTGCCGCAGGTCAGATGGTGCATGCCGTCATAGTGGTGCACCCAGGCGTTGTCGAAAAAGTAGAGCGCGTGGATCAGCTTTCCGTTCCCGTCCTCCAGCCGCACGCAGTAGTTGCCGTAGCCGAAGGCCTCCTCGCAGCCGTTGGTGTAGAGACAGGTCTCGCTGGCCTCGAGGATGTCCTCCAGACAGCGGACGTCCTTGACGTAATCCCGGTCGTGGTTGCCGAAGCAGAACCCCCAGGGGATGCCGTAGCCGTCCATCAGCGCGCAGAAGTCCCGATAGATCCGCTCGGTCTCGGGGCACCAGGCCAGATCCCCCGTCAGCGCGATCAGATCCGGGCTCGTCCCCTCGATGGCGTCGCGCACCAGCTTCTCGGTGAGGCGGCGGTATTTCTGGTCAAAGTGCAGGCCCAGATGAAGGTCCGTCAGCTGCAGAAGACGCAGGGGCCGCGACGTGTCGATGGTCAAAACGTCCCGCTTCATTGCGCATCCTCCCCTTTCTCCTGGCGCACGATCTCGCCGCCGCACAGATACAGATAGGTCTCCAGACGGTCCACGCGCTGCTGGTCCAGCAGGATGATCCGCGCGCCCCGGGCAAAGTCGCTGTTGGGATACCCGCCGCGGCGGTGGTCGCAATAGCCCGTGGTGCGGCCGTAGCACAGCTTGACCCCGTGCCAGTCGGCGACAAAGTCGTTGGTGTGGTCGTGGCCCACGAAGACGCCCAGCACGTCTCCCATCTCCAGCATGGCGGCAAAGGCTCCCGAGTTGATCTCCGGCATACAGATGTTCTCCAGACAGTTGCCGACGGCCGCGCCCGCGTCATAGGCGTGCTGATACTCCGGCAGCGGGATGTGCATGAAGAACAGCGAGCGGGCCCCGTCGCCGAACTCGGTGGACAGGCGCTTTTTCTCTTCGGTGAACCAATCGATCTGCGAGCTGTCGATATAGGCCGTCACCGGTCGGCCGCGCAGCGTGGTGTACTCGCAGTTGTCCACCATCCAAAGCAAAAAGCGAAGCCGCTCTTCCCGGTTGTATACGCCGACGGCGTAGTTGGACTGGCCCCGGACGTCGTCCGGCCCGCGGTCGAAGATGCAGTACTCCGACTCGGTCATGATCCGCTCCAGCACACGCGTCGGCGGGCCGTAATCCCGCTCGTGGTTGCCGTAGGCAAAGGTCCACGGGTACCTGTGCTCGTCCATGAAGCGGCAGAACTCTTTCATGCACGGCACACAGTCGTGCCGCCAGGCCAGATCGCCCGTACAGACGAACAGATCCGGCTTTTCCGCCTCGGCGATCTCCTCCACCAGCGCCAGAGTTCGCTGCTCCGGCCCCGGGTTGCGGAAAGAGCTCAGGTGCAGATCGGTGATCTGGGCGATCTTGAAAAACCGGTTCTCGCCCATGTGAAAATCGCGAAGTCCCGCCACTCAGATCTTTCTCCCTTCCTCCAGCTGGCGGTCCAGCCAGCCTCCCTTCAGGAACAGGTCGCCCTGTTCCCTCAAAAGCGCCAGCAGCTCCCGCCGCATGGCCGCGATGCGCTCGGCGTGCTCCGGGGCGCGGATCAGGTTCCTGGTCTCGCCCGGATCCTCCAGCGTGTCGTAGAACTCGTCGACGTCCGTCATGTTCCAGATGTATTTATAGCGGCTGTCCCGCAGCATGCGCTGGTTGAAAAAGCCGAACTGCTGGCCGTTGGAGCTGGCGTTGATGCCGGTCCGCCAATCCGGTACCCGCTCTCCCCGCAGCAGCGGGGCCATGGAGCGGCCCACGGCCTTGGGCGACCGGATGCCGAACAGCTCGTCCAGCGTCGGAGCCAGGTCGAAGCCGATGGAGACCAGCTCCTTCCGGCGGCCCGCGGCGATCCCCGGGCCCGCCGCCAAAAACGGCACCCGCACCACGTCGTCGTACAGGATATAGTGCTTGTCCAGCATCCCGTGGCTGCCGCAGGTGTCGCCGTGGTCGGACAGATACATCACCACGGTGTCCTCCGTCTGGCCCGTGCGCTCCAGCGCGTCCAGGATGATCCCGACGCTGTCGTCGATCTGGCTGACCATGCCGCGGTACCGCGCCACAGGCTCGCGCCAGTCGTCGGCCGTCATGTTCTCCAGCCCCCAACTGACGACCTGCTGCTTCTGGATATAGGGCTTTCCCTCCAGCGTGTCGGCGCAGCCGTCCCAGAGCTCGGTCTCCGCGGGATCGTACATTGAGGCGAAGGGCTCGCTGGGCTCGCAAGGCAGGTGCGGATCGGTATAGTCCACGCGGATGTGCCACGGACGCCCGGCCAGCGCCTCGATCTGCTCCGCCGCCCGGGCGGCCAGCCAGTGGGTCTTGGAGTCGGCCAGCGGCAGACCGCTGGTGCCGCCGAACCACCCGTGGCCCTTCAGATCCGGATACTTCTCCCGGACCATGCGGGCCCAGTCGCCGTACGGGATATAGGTCTCATAGCCCCAGTCCGTCGGGCCCGTTTTGGCAGAGGCGCCCCACTTGCCGAGAAAGACCGTCTTCATCCCGGCGCGGCGCAGCATCTCGGGCCAATAGTCGTTTTTCGGCGGGTCGGCCGCCGCGAAAAAGCCGGGGTTCCAAAAGGCGCCGTAGCTGTCCGGGTTCAGCCCCGTCAGCATGGACTGCCGCGCCGGCGTGCAGACCGGAAGCGGCGTGAATGCGTTTTCGAAATAAGTCCCCCGCGCGGCGAGCCTGTCCAGGTTCGGCGTCCGGATGTCGAACCGGCCGCGGCAGCCCAGCGCGTCCGCCCGGTGCTGATCCGCGACGATCATCAGAAAATTCATCGTTCCTCCACGGCGTTCCGGTAGAATCCCAGCGCCCGGTCCCGCACCTCGCAGCAGTTGTCCGCGTTGACGTATTCCAGCAGGAACGGCGCGCCGGGCGCATATTTCTCATAGGCGCGGAAAAAGGCGGTCCAGTCGATCTCCCCTTCGCCCAGATTCCGGCCGTAGGTGTCGGTCAGCTTCCGGTCCTTGCCGTGCACGTAGGCCAGACGCGGGGCCAGAGAAGCGAACATCTCCTCTTCGCCGGAGTTGTGGATCAGATTGGCCGGATCCAGCAGGATCTTCAGGTTCGGCTCGCCCACCAGCCCGGCGAAGTCCGCCGTGCGCTTGGCGCTGGGCGTCAGGTCCAGCATACAGGGCTCGAAGGCGACCTCGACGCTGTGCGCCGCGGCGATGCGGCAGAGCGTCCGCATCTGGTCGGCAAAGCGGAGGAAGTCCGCCTCATAGGTGTCGGCACAGATCCCGCGCCGGCCCGGCTGGAAGCCGGTCTCGGTGGCGACGTACCGGACGCCCGTGATCTCGGCCAGCTCGCAGAAGCGCGTCCAGCAGGCCTCGACGGCCCGGAACTTCTCCGGGTCCGGCTCGGCGGGATTGGTGAAGGCTCCCCACGAGACCACCTCGATCCCGCGGCGGCGGAACTCGTCCACCGTCCGGAGGGCGAACCCGTCGTCGACGCCGGACAGATCCGTCACCCCGTTGTAGGACCAGACGTTCTTGTCTGCAAAAGTCAGACAGAGCTCTGTCTGGAAAAAGCCGAGGCGCGCCATGGTCTCGGCGCACTGCGCCGCAGAGAGGCCGCCGAGGCTTCGCGTCACCAGACCGACGTTCAGCATAGGTTCTCCTCCGAATCGTTCGATTTGCGTCTATTGTAACACGGATCGGCCGATTTGACAAGCCCCCGTCAGTCCACGAGGAACAAAAGCCCCTCGGGCAGGGTCTTGAGATACCGGGCGGACAGCCCCGCCGGAAGGCCGCTCCTTTTCCCCTCGACGGAGCTCTGCGTGACCCGAAGGCCGTCGACCTTGCCCAGCGCCACGGACAGCGCCGTCCGGCCGGACAGACCCAGCAGCGCGCCGCCCAGACCGCCGGACAGCCGCTGCTCCGCATATTCCGCCTTGAACGACAGCGTCCCGCCCGCGGCGGCGGCGGACAGCACCTTCAGCGTATAGCGAAGCTCCATCCCCGCCATGGCGACGTCCAGCTGCATGCGCCCGTCCGGGGTCATGGTCCCGTTCCGGACCTTGATCTGACCGTCCGACGCCACCGCGCAGATCTCGGCGGCCAGCGCCGGCGTCACCAGCAGCCGTCCGTTCTCCAGCGCCCGGCTGTCGATCAGCGCCAGCGCCTTGTCCACGTTCACGCGGTTTTTGACGAGCTTGACCAGCAGATCCTTCATTTTTTGCTTCAGCACCCTCCCTTGAAGACCTTCCTTTCTGTCAGGATATGCGCCCCCGCGCGGAAAATTGCTTCCGGGGCCGCGGACAGATGCCTGCCGCGGCCCCGGAAATCTTGCGTTCGTCTCAGATCTTGTCGTTGGAGCCCAGCACGTCGATGAGCTTGTGCTTGACCAGTTCCTTGATGTTGGAACGGGCGGGCTTCAGGTACTGACGCGGATCGAAGTGATCCGGATGCTCGGAGAAGTACTTGCGGATGGTGCCGGTCATGGCCAGACGCAGGTCGGAGTCGATGTTGATCTTGCAGACGGACATGGAGGCCGCCTTGCGCAGCTGCTCCTCGGGGATGCCGACGGCGTCGGGCATCTTGCCGCCGTTTTCGTTGATCATCTTCACATAGTCCTGCGGGACGGAGGAAGAGCCGTGCAGCACGATGGGGAAGCCCGGAAGCCGTCTGGAGACCTCTTCCAGGATGTCGAACCGCAGCGGAGGCGGAACGAGGATGCCCTTTTCGTTGCGGGTGCACTGGGCGGGCGTGAACTTGTAGGCGCCGTGAGAGGTGCCGATGGCGATGGCCAGCGAGTCGCAGCCGGTGCGCTCGACGAACTCCTGAACGTCCTCGGGACGGGTGTAGGAGGAATCCTCGGCCTTGACCTTCACGTCGTCCTCGACGCCGGCCAGCGTGCCGAGCTCGGCCTCGACCACGACGCCGTGGGCGTGGGCGTATTCGACGACCTGGCGGGTGACGCGGACGTTCTCCTCGAAGGACTCGCCGGAAGCGTCGATCATGACGGAGGTGAAGCCGCCGTCGATGCAGCTCTTGCAGGTCTCAAAGTCCGGGCCGTGGTCCAGATGCAGCACGATGGGGATGTTGGGGTTCTCGATGACGGCCGCTTCGACCAGCTTCACCAGATAGGTGTGGTTGGCATAGGCGCGGGCGCCCTTGGAAACCTGCAGGATGACCGGGGAATTGACCTCGGCGCAGGCCTCGGTGATGCCCTGAACGATCTCCATGTTGTTGACGTTGAAAGCGCCGATGGCATAGCCGCCGTCATAAGCTTTCTTGAACATTTCGGTGGAAGTTACGAGTGGCATGGGACATGATCTCCTTTGTTGAAATTTTATAACTATTTAAAATAATTATAATCAGAGGGTGAAGAACGACTCCGCCGCGCGGTACATCATCAGAACGTCCAGCTTGGCGGTCAGCTCGAAGGGGGCGTGCATGCTCAGCACCGGGACGCCGATGTCGACGGTCTCGATGTTGCGCTTGGCCAGATACTTGGCGACGGTCCCGCCGCCGCCGTAGTCCACCTTGCCCAGCTCGCCGGACTGCCAGAGGACCCCGTCGCGGTCGAAGACGCCGCGCAGACGGGCCACGGTCTCGGCGCCCGCGTCGCTGGCCGAGGATTTGCCGCCGGCGCCGGTGTATTTCATCACCTGCACGCCGCCGTTGACGAAGGGCGAATTGCGCTTGTCGTACGCCTCGGGGAAGTTGGGATCGTACGCGGCGCCAACGTCCGCCGACAGGCAGACGGAGTTCTCGCAGAACACGCGGTACTCCGTTCCCGCCCCGGCGCAGAGATCCGCCAGGAAGGTGTCGTACCATTCGGACTGCATGCCGCTGACGCCCTCCGAGCCGATCTCCTCCTTGTCCGCCAGGATGCAGACGGCGGTGCGCTCGGGGATCCCGTCCAGATCGGTCAGGGCCTTCAGCGTCGGATAGGCGCAGACCCTGTCGTCCTGCCCGTAGGCGCCGATGAAGCTGCGGTCGAAGCCCACGTCCCGGGCCTTTCCTGCCGGAACGAAGCACAGCTCGGAGGTGAGGAAGTCCTTTTCCGTCACGCCGTAACTCTCGTGCAGCAGGCTCATGACCGCCAGACGGAAGCGGTCCTTCCCGTCGTCGTCATAGGGCGCGCCGCCCACGACCACGTTCAGGTTCTCGCCAGTGAAGACGGTCCCCGCCGGCTTCTGGACCTGTTCCCGGGCCAGATGCGGCAGAAGGTCGGTGATGACGAAGACCGGATCGTCCTCCTCCCCGCCCACGCTCACGTCCGCGCGGGTCCCGTCGGCCCGCACCATGACGCCGTGAAGCTCCAGCGGGATGGTCACCCACTGGTACTTTTTGATCCCGCCGTAGTAGTGCGTCTTGAAGAACGCCATGTCGCTGTCCTCATAGAGAGGCACCGGCTTGAGGTCGATGCGGGGCGAATCGATGTGGGCCGCCGTGATGTTGGCGCCCGTCTCCAGCCCCTCGCGGCCGATGACCGCGGCGATCACCGCCTTATCGCGGTTCACGGCATAGACCCGGGCCCCGGGGGCCGGCGTCATGCCGCGCTCGTAGCGGACGAAGCCGGCGGCCTCGAGGATGGCCTCCGCGGCTCCGGCGGCCTCGCGCTCGGTCTTGGCCCGGTCCAGAAAGTCCTTGTACCCGGCGCAGAACTCCTCCGCGGCGATCACGTCCTCCTTCGAGACCCGGTCATAGCCGTTTTTCCGCTCGTTCAGCAGCTCGTCTCTGATGTCTTCGCTCAATTGTTTCCGCTCCCTTCCGGCGCGCTGAGTCGCGCGCGCCTGATCTCGTCAACGGCGGCCAGCACAGCGGTCTTCAGCTGTTCCTGCGTGCCGTTGTTTTCGATGCAGATGTCGCAGTGCTCGCGGTAATACGCGTCGCTGCGCTGGGCGTCGATGCGCCGCTGCGCGTCCGCCTTGGAGATGGCGTCCCGGATCATGATGCGATAGACGCGCAGCTCTCTCTCGGACAAGATGCCGATCACCGCCGTGCACAGGGCGTTGATGCCGCTTTCGATCAGCTCCACCGCCTCGATGGCCAGATCCTCCTTCTCCGAGCCAGAGATCAGGACCAGGACCTCTTCCAGGATGCGCGCGTGGGTGATCCGGTTTAGATCCGCCAGCGCCGAGGGCGACGAAAAGACGATCCGGCCCAGCGCCCGCCGGTCCACGATGCCCTCCGGCGTCAGGATCTCTTCGCCGAAGCGGTCCGTCAGCGACCGCCTCAGCGCGGGATCCGTCCGCAAAAGGCGGTGATAGACCTCGTCGCAGTCGACGAAGTCCCAGCCCTCCCGGGCGAGGATCCGGCCCGCCGTCGTCGTGCCGACGCCGCTGCCCCCCGTGATGCCGATGACCATACCCTCAACCTTTCTCTTTCGTGTCCCGGCCGCTCCGGTCCGCGACGATCTCGCGGAACCCCGCCGCTTTCCGGATGCGGTTGGAAACGGCCAGACCGACGCCCGCCTCGTCCGGGCACTGTACGTAGATCGTCTCCGGCTCCTGCCGGTCCGCGTCCCGAAGGGCCGCGAAGATCCCCCGGGCCAGCGACGCCCGGTCGGCCAGCGAGCCGTAGACCAGCGCCCGGCGCCCGGCGAAGATCCCGGCGCACTCTTCATAGCAGAGGCACAGATCTCTCCCCCCCATGCGGGACCGGATATAGAGCGCCGAGCCGTCCCGGTCGCCGCCCACGGCGATCACCGGTGCCTTCGGCGCGTAATGCCGGTATTTCATGCCGGGAGCCGAGACCTTTTCGTCCGGGCCCACCTCGCCCCGCAGGGCCTTGTCCACCGCGATGTCCGGCACGACGGTCCGAAGCTGTTCCAGCGTCACGCTGCCGGGCCGCAGCAACCGCGGCGGGCCCACCACGGAGACCACCGTGGACTCGACGCCGCAGGCGCACGGCCCGCCGTCGATCACGGCGTCGATCCTGCCGCCCAGGTCGCGCAGCACGTGGGCCGCACAGGTGGGCGACGGATACCCTGAGACGTTGGCCGACGGCGCGGCGATGGGCACGCCGGCGCGGCGGATCAGCTCCTGCGCCAGGGGGTGCGCGGTGAACCGGACGGCCACCGTGTCCATGCCGGCGGTGACCCGGTCCGGGACCGACGGCTTTTTGGGGAAGACCATAGTGAAGGGCCCCGGCCAGAAGCGCCGGGCCAGCTCTCTCGCGGTGTCCGGCACCTCGGCGGCCAGCTCGTCCAGCGCCGAAAGCCCGGCGATGTGGACGATGAGCGGATTGTCCTGGGGACGGCCCTTGGCCTCGAAGATCCGAGCCACGGCGGCCTCGTCCCAGGCGCTGGCGCCCAGCCCGTAGACCGTCTCGGTGGGCATCCCCACGATGCCGCCCCGGCGGAGGATCTCCGCCGCGGCGCCGATCTCGGCGGCGGAAAGCAGCAGCGTCTTCACGGCTTTCCCACCGTCCCGTCCGCTTCCGAGGCGCGCAGGCGCTCCGCCTGGTCGGCGGTCATCAGCGCGTCGATCACCTCGTCCATGTCGCCGTTGAGAAAGGCGTCCAGCTTGTACAGCGTCAGGCCGATCCGGTGATCGGTGACGCGGCTCTGGGGATAGTTGTACGTGCGGATCCGCTCGCTGCGGTCCCCCGTTCCCACCTGGCTCCGCCGCTCGGCGGCGATCTCCGCGTTCTGCTCGCCGCGGCGCTTTTCCAGCAGCTTGCTGCGCAGGATCTTCATGGCCCGGTCCTTGTTCTTGTACTGGCTGCGCTCGTCCTGACACTCTACCACCAGCCCCGTGGGCAGGTGCGTGATGCGGATGGCAGACTCGGTCTTGTTGACGTGCTGTCCCCCCGCCCCGCCGGAGCGGAAGGTGTCGATCTGAAGCTCGGTCGGGTCGATCTCGACCTCCACGTCCTCCGCTTCCGGCAGCACGGCCACCGTCACGGTGGACGTATGGATGCGTCCCTGGGACTCGGTCTCGGGCACGCGCTGCACGCGGTGGACGCCGCTTTCGTATTTCAGCCGGGAATAGGCGCCCGCGCCCTCCACGGAGAATGTGATCTCCTTATAGCCGCCCAGCTCGGTCTCGTTGGCGCTGACCGGCTCGAGCTTCCAGCGGCGCCGGTCGGCGTACATCCCGTACATGCGGTACAGGACCCCGGCGAACAGAGCCGCCTCTTCGCCGCCCGCGCCGCCGCGGATCTCCACGACGATGTTCCTCTCGTCGTTGGGGTCTTTGGGCAGCAGCGCCAGCTTGAGCCGTCCGGTCAGCTCGTCCATCCGCTGGCGGCAGAGCCGCTGTTCCTCTCTGGCCATCTCGCGAAGCTCGGGATCCTCCTCCGCGGCCAGCGCCTCCGCCTCGCGCTCGCCCGCCTCGGCGGCGAGATAGCTTCGGTAGAGGCCGACCACGTCCTCCAGCTCCTTCTGCTCCTTCTGGAGAGACGCCAGAAGCTTCGGATCGCCGTAGACGGCGGGATCCGCCAGCCGAGCGGAGAGCTCTTCGTATTTTTCAGACAGCAGCGCAAGTTTTTCAAACATGTCGACAGACGTCGTTCCTTTCGTTTCAGGTGATGGACAGGGAATAGGTGCCGGTGACCACCGAGATGAAGGTCTTGCCCCGGTTGAAGACGACCGGCGCCCCCGCCCCGTCGGTGAAGGTCATGGGCGACTCCGCCGAGGGCTTGGACCACAGGATGTTGATATAGCGGCCGCCGGTGGCGAAGATCCCCGAGCCGGAGCCGACCAGCTCGACGTTGGTCGCACCGCCGGAATAGGAGGACGAGGCGTACAGCACCACCACGTTTGCAAAGGCCAGCGTCTCGCCGTTGTTCAGATCCCGGTGCGGCGCGCCGTGCTGGTACCGCTCGTAGAGCCCGGTGGCGCTCTTGTACAGGAAGTACGGCTGGAAGCCGCCGTAGGTCAGGTGGATCCGGTCGGCCCGGTTCCCGTCCGGCGTGTACGCCTCGTCGGCGAAGACCATGGGGGAACGGTAGCGCTCGTCCAGGATGCTGTGGGCGTTCCTGCCGTTCAGCACCAGCAGGCTCTTGGCGATGCGGCCGCTGGTGGTGAACACGCTGTAATAGTACTGCGAGGCGTAGGAGATGGCGCTGTCGACGTAAAAGCACTCGGTCCCGTCCTCGGCGGAAGAGTCGATGTGGTCACTCTGCTGCTCGGTCAGAACGGCGGCCGCCCCGGCGAAGGTGCCGTAGTGGAGGATATAGGCGTCGTATCCCTCCGCCGTGTAGACGAAGGACGGCAGCACGCTGCGCACCGGTCCCATTTTGGCGATGGAGACGGGGTTGTAATACAGGCCGATGAGGCTGGTGACGCCCGAGTCGGACTGGATCTCCCAGATCACGTCCGCGTCCGAGGTGCCGCACTGGAACTTGCTGGCCTCATAGCTGTTGTAAAAGGCAACGGCCGTGGGGCGGCGGATGCCGAGGGTCTCGCTCTCGCCGGTCTCCTCGCCTGTCAGGTAGTTATAGTATTTTTCCGCCGCGGCGAAGGGGCCCTCCGGGACCGGAAGGGGGAACTCCTCTCCCTCGGAAAAGTCGACGCCCCGCCGCAGCGACCAGGTCGTCGCCGGATCCGGCGTGGCCGACGTGCCCGGCACCGGCGCGGTGTCCGAGGTCCCCGGCGTCGGCGCCGTGGTGGACCGGCCCGTCTGCGTGGCCGACGTGCCCGGCGTCTCCGGTCCGGCGCAGGCCGACAAAGCCAGCGCGATCAGCGCCAGCGCAGCCAGCAGGATGGATAAGCGTCTGTGGTTCATGTCGTCCTTTTCAGTTCGAGCCGTAGACGATGTTGCTCTCGCCGTTGACGTAAGAGACGAAGGTCTTGCCCACGTTGGCCGTCAGCGGTTCGCCCGACTCGGTGTAGAGCTTCAGCGGAGCCTTGTAGTTCTCCTTTTCCCAGCGGACCGGGATGGCCGTCCCGCGGGAGGCCAGGATCCCCGTTCCGGAGCCGACGTCGTCAAAGGCGCGGCGGCCGGCCGAGTCCCCCTCGATGACGTGAGACGTCACGCTCAGGACCAGCACGTTGGTAAAGGCCAGCTGCGTGCCCGTCTGAAAGTCCAGATGAGGCGCGCCGTACTGATAGCGGTAATACAGCCCCGTGCTCTCGCTGTAGACGAACGAGGGGGTATAGCCGCCGTACTTCGTCGTGACGCGTGTCGCCGGCTCGCCGCCCAGGTCGGTGGGCTCGCCGTAAAAGCGCAGGAACTCGTTATAGCCGTATTTGATGGCCGTCCGCTTGGCGCTGTCGTCATAGCTGGCCACGGCCTTGGCCACCCGCGAGCCGGAGGTGAAATACCCGTGCTCCAGACTGGTGGCGCGGACGATGGACTGGTCGTAGTAGAAATACCCGGCGTAGGCTTTGGCCCCGTCGATATCGGGCACGCTGAACTTGGACAGCTGCTTGTAGGCCTGGGACGAGCCGCCCGCGTGGACGAAATACCCGTCGAAGCCCAGCGTGATAGCGATCATGACGGGCCGGGCCGAGCGGATCGAGCCCAGCGTTCCCGTCTTGGACGGATCCAGGAACACGGCCAGCAGACGGGTGATACCGCCCTCGGTCTCCACCTCGTAGACCAGGTCCGCCTGGGACAGGCCGGACTGGTACTGGGCCGCGACGCGCAGGTTGTTGATGACCACCACCGTCGGACGGCCCGCGCCGTCCTCGTTCTCGGTCAGCAGCTCGCCCGTCAGGAAGTTATAGGTCAGCGGATCGTTGCAGTACTTCGGGTGCGTAGTCTCCGGCGCAGAGGTCTCGGGCGGCTCCGTGGTGGTGACGAGCCTGGGCGGCGTCGTCGTGGTGGCGCTGGTCGGGACCGGCGTCGTGGAGGTCTCCGGGGTCGCCGTGGTGGCCGGGAGCGTCGCGGCGGTGGTCCCGGCGGCCTCCGGCGTCGACTCCTCCGGTTCCGTGGTCCCGCAGGCGCAGACGGCGCACAGAGCCAGCGCCGCCATCGTCAGGCAGAGCGCCCGAAACAGTTTCGTTCTCTTCATGGTCGCATCCTTTCTCCCGTCTCTCGGGCCGGGCTCATTCGATGTCGCCGTCGTAATCCTTCAAAAGCGCGTCCAGCACGGCCCCGTAGATGGCCTCGGCGTTGGCGCGGAAATTGTTCTCGATCATCTGTCCCTGGGCGGGCGAGACCACCATCAGGTCCAGATTCAGGATGTCTCCCCCGTCGTCCCGCATGCCCAGATGCGTGGTGAACACGCCGTCGGGCCGCGGCTCGGTGGAACAGGTGATGAGCGAATCGCGCTTGCGCTTGGCCGCGGCGGAAAGGGCGGCCTTCTGCGCGTCCCGCCGGACGCTCTGGGGCAGGCGCTTTTCACTGGCGGCGATGATCCCGCGTCCCCGGTCCGAGATGCAGTACAGCGGGGTCCCGCCGTCGTCGCCCCCGACGGCGACGTGGCCGCTCTCCACCAGCTCGTAGAACGCGTCGGACGCGTCGAAATACGTGATTGCGCCGTCGGAACAGGCGGCCTCGACGACGTCGTCCATGCCCAGCGGCTCTTTCACCGCCGCCAGCACGAACAGCAGCAGATACTTCAGATCCAGCTTGTCCCGGATATATCCCAAAGGCGCCATTTCCGTTTCTCCTTTCAGACAGACCGACGTTTCCGGGGAAAGAGACCGCTCAGAGCTCCCGCGGGCCGGCGGCGGCGGACGTGGGGTAAAACTCCCCGTGCAGACCGACGGCGGCCTCGTACTGGGCCGAGACTGTCTCGATGAACCCCTCCACCGCCTCGTTTTTGACCAGCGAGACGGTACAGCCGCCGAAGCCCGCGCCGGTCATGCGGCTTCCCGCACAGCCGGGGTACGCCCGCGCGCTCTCCGTCATGGCGTCCAGCTCCGGCCCGGTGACCTCGTAAAGGTCTCTCAGAGACAGATGCGACGCGTTCAGCAGCTTGCCGAAGCCCTCGATATCGCCCTTTTTCAGTAGGAGCACGCTCTCCACCACGCGGTTGTTCTCGCTGACGGCGTGGAGCACGCGGCGATAGACCGTCTCGTCCCGGATCAGCGGCGCCAGATCCTCCAGCTCTTCCTCGGTGAGGTCGCAGAGGTTGCGAAGCTCTTTCCGCTTGGTGCGAAGGGCCGCAAGGCCCGCCTCGCACTCGGCGCGGCGCTCATTGTATTTCGAATCCGCCAGCCCGCGCTTTTTGCGCGTGTTGCCGATGACGATGGAATACCCGTCCAGATGCAGCGGGATCTGCTCGCACCGCACCGCGGCGCAGTCCAGCAGCATGCCGCAGCCCTCGCGCCCGTTGGCGCAGGCGAACTGGTCCATGATGCCGCAGTTCACGCCGACGAAGCTGTTCTCGGCCCGCTGGGTCAAAAGGGCGATCTCCGTGCCGTTCATGGACGCCCCCGCCAGCGCCAGTGCCGCGGTGGCCGTGACCACCTCGATGGAGGCCGAGGACGAAAGCCCGGACCCGAAGGGCAGCGTGGCCGAAAAGAGCATGTCCATGCCCCGGACCGGAACGCCGGCCCGGATCAGCTCGTCCAGCACGCCCAGCTGGTACGAGCCCCACTCCCGCCCCCGGCGGGAATCCAGCTCGGACAGGCGGCACGAGACCGCGGTGCCAGGCAGGTCGTCCGCCGCCAGATTGACGACGCCGTCCTGCCGCGGGCGGACCATGACGTAGTTCCCCTGCTCGATGGCGGCGGGCAGAACGTAGCCCCCGTTGTAATCGATGTGTTCTCCGATGAGGTTCACGCGGCCCGGCGCGAAAAAGAGCCTCGTCTCTCCGGGACCGTAAAGCGTTTCGAACTGCCGTTTCATCTGATCTCTGTCGGGCATGCGACCAACTCCTAACCCTTTTCAATCAATTCATTATACCACAGAACGCTGGTTTTGTGAAGAGCGTTCCCAAAAATTTCTCTTGCCCTTCCGCCCGTCCAGCGCTATAATAATGACAGGAAAGCCCGCAGAGCGGCGAAAGGACGGGAACGCAGGAAATGACGGAATACAATCTCGAGACCGGGCGGCCCCCGGCGGACGTGGCCGTGACGCGGCTGGCCTCCATCGTCGCGCGGGAGCGCGTCGGCCGCGCTGGGGCCATCAAGATCATCCACGGGTACGGCTCTTCCGGCGTCGGCGGCCGCATCCGGGTCGAGGCGCGCCGCTGGCTCGCCGCCGAAAAGGCCCGCGGCCGCATCCGGGCCTTCATCCCCGGCGAGGAGTTCAGCATCTTCAGCGCCGAGACCCGCGCCCTTTTGGAGCGGTTCCCCGAGGTCCGGCGGGACCGGGATCTGGAGCGGAGCAACGGCGGCGTCACCGTCGTCGTGTTCTGACTCTTGCATGAACCGCCCCGATGTGCTATAATAAGAAAAAATATGCTCTTTTCCACAGACAGGAAGGAGATCTGCTATGATCGGCTTTTACAACTACACCGTGATCCTGACGTATCTGGGTCTGGCTTCAGGCGCCGTCGGCCTCGGCTTCGGCGCGGCGGGACAGTCGTTCCCCGCGCTGGTCTGCCTGCTGTTTTCGGGCCTCTGCGACATGTTCGACGGCGCCGTGGCCCGCACGCGCAAGCGCACCGAGGCGGAAAAGCGGTTCGGCATCTGGATCGACTCGCTGAGCGACACGGTCTGCTTCGGCGTCCTGCCCGCCATGATCGGCTTTTCCGTCGGCATGGACCGCTGGTACTTCTTCCCGGTCTTCGCCGTCTATATCCTCTGCGCCGTCATCCGGCTGGCCTATTACGGCGTCACCGAAGAGCAGCGCCAGGACGCCGAGGGCGGCAAGCGCACCGCCTATGACGGGATGCCCGTCACTACGGCGGCCGTCATCTTCCCCGCCGTCTGGGTCGTTCTCGAGTGCATCAAGCCCTCTTCGCTGGTCTCCGGCATCGTCTACGGCGCCGTCATGCTGCTGACGGCGTGCGCCTTCGTCGGAAAGTTCCAGATCAAAAAGCCCGGCAAAAAGGGCATCCTCCTGTTCATCGCCATCGGCGTGCTGCTGGCCGGCGCCATGATCGCGCTGTACCTGCTCTGACGGTCACGGCACCATGAAGCACCGCGTCCGCGCCACGGTCCGGCAGACGAAGAAAACGGAAAACAACCCCTTTCTGCGCGTGTTCTACGGCACGCGCGGCGGCCGCGTCGCGCTGAAGGTGATGGTGAACCCCGTCACCAGCGACCTTCTCGGCCGCGCGCTCAGCACGCGGGCCTCGGCCCGGATGATCCCCCGCTTCGTCCGGCGGACCGGCATCGACCCCGGCCGGTACGAAAAGCGGCCCTATCGCTCGTACAACGACTTTTTCACCCGGAAGCTGGCGGACGCCCCCGCGTTCTCCGCCGATCCCCGGGACTTTTGCTCGCCCTGCGACGCGGCGCTCACCGCCATGGAGATCCACGCGGACAGCGTCTTCGCCATCAAGGGGACGGACTATTCCGTGGCGGACCTGCTGTGCTCCCGCAAGCTGGCCGACGCCTTCGAGGGCGGCCTCTGTCTGATCTTCCGTCTGGCCCCGGAGAACTATCACCGCTATCACTGGTTCGACGGCGGGCACATCCTGCGCACCCGCACGGTGCGCGGCAGCCTGCACACGGTCCGTCCCATCGCCTTCGAGCACTTCGACGTGTTCAAGCACAACTGCCGGGAATACGCCGTGGTCGAGACCGACAACTTCGGCGTCGCCGTCCAGATCGAGGTCGGCGCCATGTTCGTGGGGCGCATCGTCAACCACCGCGGCGTCTCCCGCTTCGAGCGGGGCGAAGAAAAGGGCTATTTCGAATTCGGCGGCTCCACCGTGGTGGTCCTGCTGCGGCCGGGCTGCTGCGAGCTGGACGGCGCGCTGCTGGAGGCGGGCCGCACCGGGCGCGAGGTCCCCGTCGCCGTGGGACAGGTCCTGGGCCGGGCCCCGGAACAGGAGCGCCGCCCGCCGGACCGTGAAGCGAAGGGGGCAAGCGAATGAAACTTCCCGCCCTGCACCGCGGATGGCTGCGCGAGGAGCCGCTCCGGCTGGCCTCGCTCTATCTGTTCCCCCATCTGGCGCTGTATTTCCTGACCCTGCTCCGCACGGGCCACCATCCGGTCTACTGCGCGCTGGACGACGCGATCCCCTTCGTCGCGGCCTTCATCGTGCCCTACGTCCTCTGGTATCCCTACATGGCCCTCGGCTTTCTTTACGCGTTTTTTTGGGGCGACCGGAAGACCCTCTGGCGTCAGGCGACGCTGACCTACGCCGGCATGCTGATCTGCATGCTGGTCTGTCTGCTCTGGCCGTCGACCTTCCCCGGCCGGGCGGACGAGGCGCTGCCCGCCGCGTCCCCCGCCTTTCGCTGGATCGTCGCGCTCATCTACGCGTCGGACCGGCCCGTGAACGTGCTGCCCAGCATGCACTGCCACGGCGTGCTGGCCACCCATCTGGTGCTGTCCACGTCGCTGTTCCGCAAAAGGCCGTGGCTGATCGTCCTCTCCGGCCTGTTCGCGCTCTGCGTCTGCGCGTCCACGGTCCTCGTCAAGCAGCATTCGATCCTCGACGTGGCCGCGGCGGCGGCGCTGGTGCTGATCCTGTGCGTGCCCGCCTTTCTGCTGGTCCCGGCGTACGTCCGCAAGAGCTGAACGCGGCCGCCCTTTCTCCGCCGGCCGGATACAACGGAATAAAAACGATCTCCTCCGGACAGAATAGATCTGAATCTGTCCGGAGGTCTATTTCTATGAAACAGCTATCCAAAAGCACCCTCTGGCGCGCGGGGCTCTTCGCGGCGGCGGCGCTGGCCGCCGTCTCCGTCTTCGCCGTCCGGGAGCACCGGCGCGCCGAACGGCTGGCCCGGGAGACGCGCCTTTCCAACGTCCGGGCCATGGCCCAGCTCTGCGGCTCGGTGGCCGGGATCGACAGCGAGCTGCGCCGCAGCGAGTACGCCGCGGACGCGGGCTCCCTGCTCCGCATCGCCACAGAGGTCAGCCGCCACTCCGAGGCGGCCAAGTGCGCGCTGGGCGAGCTTCCGACCAGCCGGCTGACGCTGGACCGCACCTCTCACTTTCTCTCCGCCGCTGCGGACTACTGCTGCGCGCTGGCGCTGCGCTCGGCCCGGGGCGAGACCCTGACCGAGGACGACCGCCGCGGCCTTGCCGCCCTCCGCGCCTCCGGCACGGCCCTGAGCGCCGAGCTGAGCTCGCTGGAGGCCCGGGCCGGCGCGGACGACTTCTTCGTCCGGGCGGACGAGGCGCTGGAGGACTCCGACTTCTCCGGCGGCATGGCCTTCGCCGAGGAGAGCATGCCGGAGTCCCCCGTCCTGATCTACGACGGTCCCTATTCCTCTCACATCTCCGGCCTGTCGGCGCGTTTTCTGGAAAAGGACGCCCGCGAGACCGGCGTCGTCGAGGGGCTGCGCATCGCCGCCGAATTCCTGTCGCTCCCCGACACGTCGGTGCGCTATCTCTGCCGGTCAGGCGGCGACACCGAGACCCTGACCTATGCCGCGGACGACGGGCGGTTCCTTTCCGTCACGCGGTTCGGCGGCTTCGTCATCGGTCTTTCCTCGGACTGCACCGCCGGGACCCCGGTCCTGTCTGGCGGCCGGGCTGCCGAGACCGGCGCGGCCTTTCTGGCCGAGCGGGGCTATGCCGGGATGGAACCCACTTACTGGTATATCGCCGGCGGGATCTGCTACGTCAACTATGCCTTCGCCGGGGACGGCGTGCTCTGCTATCCCGATCTGATCCAGCTCGGCGTCCGTCTGGACACGGGGGACGTCTGCTTTCTCAACGCCTTCGGCTATCTCTGGAACAACCGGCCCGGCCGGGACCTCTCCCCCGCCCTGTCCGCAAAGCAGGCGGCCGCGGCGGTGAGCGGCGCCGATCCCGCCGCCGCCCGGCTCTGCGTGATCCCCACGGCGGGGAAAAACGAGCTTCTCTGTTACGAGTTCCGCGTTTCCGGCGACCGGCAGGAGTTTTTGGTCTACGTGAACGCCGAAACGGGCGCCGCTGAGCAGATCTTCGTCCTCGTCACCGATCCCAGCGGCACGCTGACCGTCTGACCGGCCCGTGCGGAATGCCGAAAAGTGCTCTGATCCATCCCGTTTTTTTGTCTATAAATTCGGGGAAAATGCTTGACTTCCTCCGCGATTTGCTTTAAAATTCATAACACATATGAACTCTAACCGGTTTTCTCTCGCGGAGGTTATATGCATCACCCCGACCTTACAACCGTCGTGTCGGCAGCCGAAGGATCCTTCGGGTGCGTTGCGGCGGT
>JAEEGL012389109.1_pt1 | contig 30009 bp, 21 predicted proteins | sample 9134231 | NCBI WGS metagenome assembly JAEEGL01 (sample SAMN16246548, study PRJNA631951) | gut metagenome | biome: gut microbiome; feature: rumen; material: fiber-attached | host: Bos | place: Iran: Karaj | collected 2018-10 | reverse complement strand
TTGATAAGTTTTCGTTAGTTCGTTTCCCTTATCTATCTATCAATCAATATTGGAATCATCTCGGTCTTAGTCCTTGACCTTGTCCCTGTCCTTGAGGGCGTGCACCTTGTGGCCTTGCTCCAGACATTCCTCCGATATTGTTCACTGGTACGTTGGGATCCCTTCCGGGCTCACGTCTTCCGACTCCTTCTCTTCCGGTGAGGTCATCACCGAGATCGGCGCGGATTTCTTCTGCGACCTTGAGAAGTTCGGCTTCTTTTTCAGGATATAATCCCATCACATTCCTTCTTTCACCGGGATCCTGCCTTAGGTTGTACAGCTCGGTTTCATCGACCGTGAGGTATGCCAGCTGTCCGGGCTTGCCGTCCATTCCTGGTGCATATACTTCATAGGATTGATACCTATGAGGGAATACCATCTTGAACTGCCCGTCTGTCACGGCTTCCAGCGAATTTCTGTTGAAGTAGAAACAGAGGTACTTCCTTGGAGACTCTTTTGCTTTGCCGGTAAGATAGGGGATGAAGTCCACTCCGTCTATCTTCAGCTTGGGCTGCTGAGCTCCGGTGAGACTTGCTATCGTCGGCAGGAAATCTATGCTGCTGATAAGGTCATTGCATATTCCTTCGCGGATATGTCCCGGCATATAGAATATGCACGGCACTCTCAGTCCTCCGTTGAAGGTGGTGGACTTGCCCTCACGGTATCCTCCTGATGAACCTGCATGGTTTCCGTAGTTGCTCCAAGGACCATTGTCTGAAGTTATAATGATGAGGGTGTTCTCCGCTATTCCGAGGTCTTCAAGAGTCTTCCTGACTGTACCTATGCTCCAGTCAAGTTCCATCATCACATCACCGAAGAGTCCCGCTTCACTCTTTCCTTTGAACTTGTCTGATACTCCAAGCGGAACATGAGGCATGGCCTCAGCGAAATACAGGAAGAAAGGCTTGTCGTCTTTAGCGCATCTGGTGATATAGTCTACCGCCCTTTCAGTATACATGGTGGTGATCTGGTCCATGTCATCATAGGTGTCGATGTACTGTTTCACCTCCAATCCGTCATAAAGCGGAAGACGGGGGAACTTCATTGTAGGATGATTCGGCCACATGTCGTTGGAATAGGGGAGACCGAACCATTCGTCGAAACCATGATGAGGCGGAAGGAACATCTCGGCGTCGCCGATATGCCATTTACCGATGAGGGCTGTGCTGTATCCGTTGGCCTGCATTATCTCTCCGATGGTCTCCTCTTCCTCGGCAAGGCCGTAGGCGCTGCCGGTCATTGGTGCACCGGTAAGTCCTACTCGGTTTGAATAACATCCGGTCACTAGAGCGGAACGTGATGCGCCGCTGATAGGCTGAGCCGTGTAGTAGTTCGTGAACCGTAGACCATGGGTGGCCATGAAGTCCACGTTCGGAGTCGTGTATCCTACAGCACCATTGAAGGAGAAGTCCGCGAATCCGCTGTCGTCCAGATAGAATAGAACGACATTAGTAGGTTTCTTGGGATTTGGGTCAAGGGTGAGGAATGCACTATCCACGTTTTGTGCTCCTGAAGTGCAGCCGAGGGCGGCTAGGCCGCTTACCCCGGCTATCAGTTTATTGTATTTCATGATAAGAAAGTTTTACCAGTTCGGGTTCTGGGTAAGGAGGGTGTTGACGCTCATTTCTGTCTCAGGGAAAGGAAGAAGGTTGTGTTTTCCTTCCACGAAGCCTCCCACGTTGTATGTGAATCCTTTCGGGTTCCATACCTCGTCATCGGTGAACGTACCGATTTCACGTCCCTTGTTGCCGAGAGCGGTATTTGCATCTCCCCAGCGGATAAGGTCCATGAACCTTACATTCTCATAGCAAAGTTCAAGCCTTTTCTCAATCTTCACGTCATCCATCGTTACGGAAGAAAGGGGAGCGAGCTTTGCACGCTCACGGATCTGGTTGACGTACTTGAGAGCTTTGGAAGCGTCTCCACCGCTCTGAAGGTGTGCTTCAGCGGCAAGGAGAAGGACTTCAGCGTAACGCATGAAACGGTAGTCTGTGCACATCGCGGAATTTGATCCGTTGAGGTCAGCCTTCGAGTACCTCCACTTGTAGGAGAAGAGTCCGTCGTTCTGCTCAAGTTTTGATCCCTTCTTTATGAAGATACCGTGGCTCTTTATCTGCTCATAGGTGAGGATTGTGTGGTTCAGACGGTATCCGTCCTTTCCCTCACGCTGCACGAAAGCATTGTAAAGGTCCATCCTGGGAGTTGCCTGGCCGTATCCGGTGGTGGCGTAGTCGATATTGTCCTGACCAGTCCAATCGAAGAGCTCACCCCTGAGGTTTCCGGTCTGCTGCCAAATCATTGAAGTCATCTTGTTGGCGGCGTCGCGGATCACGTTGGTCTCAAGAACGCTTTCGCAGCAGAAGTCTGTTGAGGATACTAGGATCTCGCCGTAGTCTCCCTTGAAGAGTTCGTACTTCCCTGATGCTATCACTTCGTCCAGGACCTTCCTGGCCTCATCCCACTTCTTGTGCCAGATGTATGCTTTTCCGAGCATGGCCTGAGCTGCGGTCTTGGTGATTCGGACCACTTCGTCGTTCGCGCTCTTCTTTTCAGCGAGGGCGTTGGAGGCGATGGCTGCCTTGAGGTCATCCTCAATGAAAGTCCACAGTGTTTCTGAATCGCAGTTAGGCTGCAGGTATTCAGAGGGAGTGAGGACATGGTCGGCCAAAGGGGGAGTGCCCCAAAGACCGGTAAGGTAGAAGTATGCCCATGCACGGAAGAAATGCGCTTCTGCGACCACCTGGTTCTGCTTGGGAGTCTGTGGATCAAGGTTGTCGAGGATGGCGTTGCAGCGGTATACCATCTGGTAGAGGTTGGTGAAGACTGACTTCACATGGGCGTTGCCCATATCGTAAGTGTAATCTGCCAGTCCTTCGATTGCGGCGTTGGCTCCACGGCGGAGACCGCCGGCATACATATCGTCTGAGGGGAGGTTCAGAAGGTAGAAGAAAGGCATGGTTCCGGCCTGCCACTGGAAGTATACGGTGGTTATGGCCTCTTCGGCGTCGCTGTCAGTCTTGTAGTATGCGTCGACACCTGTCACACCGTGCTGTTCCGTGTCAAGCATTGAGTTGCAGGCGGAGAAAAGCACTGAAAGTAAGGCTATGCCCAATAATATTGTCTTTTTCATGATTTCCTGTATGAAAGGTTGGACTTAGAACGTGATGTTGATGCCAAGAACACATTTCTTGGATGAAGGGTAGGAACCGGCGTCGATTCCCATCTGGCGGACACTGATGGATGCACTGGTGGCTTCCGGATCGAATCCGTCATACGGCGTGAAGTTGAACCAGTCCTCGAGTGAGACGTAAGCCCTGGCGCTTGTGAGACCTATCTTCGAGATGAGCCTTGAAGGCAGGCGGTAACCCAGCTGCATCTGCTTTATCTTGAAGAATGATCCGTCCTTTATCATCGCATTGGAGTAGAGGTAGTGAGCGAGGTCGGAAGAACCGATGGTAGCTACAGGGAAGGTGCCTCCCTTGTTTGAAGGGGTCCAACGGTTGTCGAAGTAGTTCTGCAGGATGTTGCTGCCCTTTGCATCAGGACGCATGAGCCACTGGAAGACCTGGTTTCCGTGTGAACCTGAACCGAATACGATGAAATCCAAGTTCTTGTATTTGAGATTGACGGTGAGTCCGTAAGTGAAATCAGGAACTGCATCACCGATATAGGTCTTGTCCGCATCCGAGATCTTTCCGTCACCTGAGATGTCAGTGAATATCGGGGTTCCGGTTTCGGGATCGAGTCCTTCGTAATGCCATCCGTTGAAGTGCCATACGGGATATCCCGCCTCGAAAACGGTCAGCTCGTTGTAGTTGATTGCGCTTGCTCCAGGAAGTCTTCCTGACACGAAGTCGGATACATAGGTGACTTCATTATGAAGGGTTGCGAAGTTGGCACTGATCGAGTATGAGAAGTCCTTTCCGATACCGTCCCTCCATGTGAGATCGAATTCGAATCCCCTGTTGAGAACGTTTCCTCCATTGATAGGGGAGGAGGTGTTTCCTACGACAAGTGAAGGAACTGCGCCGGTGACGATGAGGTCCTTTGTCTTCTTTATATAGTAGTCAGCGGTAGCGGTAAGCTTGCCCTTCAGGAACTGGAAGTCAGCACCGAAGTCGATCTGCTCGGAGGTCTCCCATGTGAGTTCTTCATTTCCGAGGGTGGAAGGCTTCATACCGGTAGTGTACGAAGTGGTGCTTGTCTTGTCAATAAGGTTGTAGTAACCGGTGGAACTGATGGCGCTTCTCCACATGTAGTTGCTAAGACCTGCGATGGAACCGTTCTGTCCCCATGAAGCACGGAGCTTGAACAACGAGAGAACGTCCTTGTTGATGAAGTTGAAGAAAGGTTCCTTGCTTACGACCCAACCCACTGACACAGCCGGGAAGAATCCCCAACGGGCTTTCTTGCTGAGGATGGAAAGGTCAGCTGCGTCGGCTCTAATTGATGCCTGTACCATATATCTGCCGTCATAATCCCAGTTGAGACGTCCGTAGTATGAGAGAGTAGTGCTGTTAACGTCGTCTCCTCCTACACTCATCGTCGCTGAGTTCGTCTTGTAGTCCAGATAGTAGTAGAGAGGATCTGACTTCATGAACTCGTTGGCGCTTGCGCTGAGGTTGCTGTTCAAGGTCTTGTCGAAAGACATACCGGCCATAACGGTGAAGTTGTTCTTGCCGACAGAGAACAGATAGTTGGCGAAGTTCTCCCACTGGTAGTACTGCATCATGTTGCTGCTGGAGTTCACAGTGTCATAGTCACTGGAGCGGAGGGAGTTGAACTTGTACCTGTATGTCACTGAATTCGAGTAGGAGGAACTGAGGCGGTATCCAAGCCTGGAAGTGATTGTGAGCCCCTTTATGGGAGTAAAATCGAATGCGGCATTGCCCCTTATCTGGAATCGGCGGTTAAGGCCGCTTCCGAGCTCCTTGTTGATAAGCGGGTTCGAGTTCTCCGAGATGAAGAATTCTGAACTCTGGAACTTTCCGTTCTCATCGCCAAGAAGAGGATATTCTTCAACTTCATAGCCTCTCATGGTGTCAGTGATGCCGTATACCGGAGTAAGAGGATCAGCCATGAGCACTGATGAGATGGTACCTCCACGGAGGGTTCCTTCAGTGACGCTGTTGCGCTGGACTGAGTTGTCAAGGGAGAATGTGGTGGAGACTTTCAGCCATGGCTTTATCTTGTAGTCTGCATTAAGGGACATCGTGATCCTGTCATAGGTGTCCTTGTTTCCCACCAGAATACCGTCGTTCTTCATGTATGAAGATGCGAGGGCGTATGAACCCTGCTGGTTCGCTCCATTGAGGGAGATCGAGTGGCGCTGCATAAGTGAAGTCTCGAAAGCCGCGTCAACCCAGTCAGTGTCGGTCTTGCCGTCATAGTAGGTGTCAAGAGCCTTCTCGAACACTCCGAGTCCTGCATCAGCTTCCTTATAATATGTAATGTAGTCTTTCGCACCTGTCACCTTGGGGATACGTGCGAGCTTCTGCCATGTGTTCTGGAACTCATAGGAGATGCGGCTTGTCCCTTGGCTTCCCTTCTTTGTGGTAATGAGGATGACTCCGTTACCTGCCTGGGCTCCGTAGATCGCAGCGGAGGCAGCATCCTTAAGAACTTCCATACTTGTAATAGTATTGGGGTCGATACCGCTGATGTCGGAAGGTTTCACACGAAGTCCGTCGACCACATACAGAGGATCTGAAGAGGCGTTGGATGAGAATCCTCTCACGCGGATCATCGGAGAGGATCCCGGTACTGCGGAACCCATCATCACGACGACACCTGCGGTCTTTCCCTGGAGAGCCTGGTCAGCGCTCGCGATGGTACGGTTCTCCATGTCTTCGGCCTTGACTTGGCTTATGGATCCGGTGACGTCGCTCTTTTTCTGGACACCGTATCCCACGACGACGGTTTCTTCAATCAGCTCGGTGTCTTCAACGAGAGTGACATTGATTGTGGTACGGCCTCCCACAGGGATTGTCTGGGTGACATAACCGATGCAGGAGAAGACGAGCGTCGCATTGGACGGGACGTTGTCGAGAGAGTATCTGCCGTTCATGTCGGTTGAGACACCAACCGTGGTGTTCTCCAACATCACAGTGGCGCCGATTACCGGTCCTTGTGCGTCGGATACTGTTCCGGAAACCCTGAGGTTCTGTGCCATACCGAAAATCGGTATCAACAGGACCGAAAGGGTCAGGATGAGTTTAGTGATTGTGGTTTTCATACAAAAAGATGATTTAGTTTGGAACAAAAGTCCAACAAAAGTCCATAAACCGTTTTAGAAATAATAGAACAAATAATCCGATTCGTTTTCAAAATGGTCAAACTGCATAATCGGGCTCTTGTCCTGTCCCGGAAAAATTTAACTTTGTGCTGTAACTTTTGTTCAACTGGATATGAAACCATCTTTCCCCATACGGCTTCTATGGTTGTTCTCATGTTTTCTTGTCGCCTGTAGCAAGGAGACTCTTCCGGCGGATACGCACCAACCTCAGGGACCGGTTCTTTCACAGACGATATCGAACCTTGACATTCATGCTTTCGCTGAGGATTCATTCGGACAGATATGGATCGGAACGGACCGCGGTCTCAACAGGTATACCGGCAAGGAGTTCTATCAGTACTATACTGAGCAGGAGGAAAGATCTTCCATCAACAATAACATGATCAACAGCATGGCTGTCGCCCCTGACGGAAGATTGTGGGTGGGTACAGCCAGCGGTCCCGCTTGGTATACCGAGGAGGATAACTTCCATAGGGTGGAGGTAATCGCTGATGTGGGTTTCAAGACGGCAAGCAGGATCCTTGTCCTTGAGTCAGGTGATGTGGTGATGTCCAATCCTTTTGGAACCATCTTCAAGTATGATGAGGAAAGTGATGAGTTCCATAAGCTGCAACCGCTTTCAGGAAAAGATCTCCCTTCATCAAACAGGATATTCACAGGAGCGGGTTCATCTTTCTGGATGGTGGCATCTGACGGCGTTTACCAGATAGACAGCCAGGGCTCGCTCTTGGTGCGTTCCTTCCCGTATCCTACGGGATCTTTCTTCGTTTCAGGCTCAGCAAAGGATAAAGACGGGAGGATCTGGTTCTTTAATGCTTCGCAGCTTTATTGTTTCGATTCCCGTTCGGAGAGTTATGTTGACATACCTGTCCCCATCAGAGAGTGGATGGCTTCTTCGGAAGGGAAGGTTCTTCGTAGAGTGTACTCGTGCGGAGACTATCTTGTTCTGCAAGGAGAGAATGAATGCGGCTTCTATGATCTCAATGACGGAACCCTTGTGCGGCAATCGGATCCCGATGCTCCTTATACATTGCCGTCATTCCGTCCTACGGTCATGTTCATGGATTCCGGGTCACACTTATGGGTCGGATCACAGGGGCACGGATTCGTGGTGTGCTCCGGAGCGGAGAGCCTTTTCAACCGCAACGCTTCAGCGCTTTCTTCGTTGAAGGACGTCAACATCCTGTCTTTGGATGCTGACACATCTGACAACATCTGGGCAGTGGCGACTGAAAACAGACTGTTCCGCCTTTTCAGGTCCGGAGATGCCTTCAGCCTTGACACATCCCGTTTCATTGACGGCTCCTCGTCTGAAGAGATGAGGGTCGTACTATGTGACCGTACGAGGAACAGAGTATGGATCGGGACTCGGAGTGCCGTTTTCATGTGCGAACCCGAAAAGGACGGTACCGGTCTTCGGATACTGAGGAAGTGGTCCTTGGGAGCCGTTCTGACGACTCTTTCTTTGAGTGACAAAGGCGGAGTGTATGCCGGACAATACGCCGGGATAGTGTCGTACATCGATCCTGACAGGTCAGGAGCTCCGGAGCAGATACTGTCTCTTTCCCGTGAGATCCGGGATATCTATCCCCTTAAAGACGGAAGGCTGGCTGTTCTCGCGATGATGGAGGACATCACCCTTTATGATCCTGTTTCCGGGGAGACTGAGACCATCGTTTATCGTGAATCTCTCGGTGAACTTTTCCATCTTCTTGACATGTGCGAGGACAACGAGGGCAACTGGTGGTTCACGACCAGAGATTACGGTCTTGTGAAAAGGTGTGCTTCTGACGGCACCTTCAAGATAATCCCGGGTACCACTTGCCCGACACTTGAGTCTGTGGAGATGAGTGATGACGGAAGGATATGGGTCAGTTCAGCCTTCGGACTCAATATGGTCATTCCCGGGACTGAGGAAATAGTGAGGTATTTCGCTGAGGACGGAATAGGTGGTAACCAGTTCAATGTCAGGGCTTCATGCAAACTCTCTGACGGTACGGTGGTATTCGGAGGGACGCATGGCCTTACCACTTGCCATGATGTTGATATCTCCGATCCGAAACCCGCTCCTCTTTATATAGAGGAATTCAGCATCGAAGGCGTTCCTGTTTCCCCCAGTGTCAACGGCCCTTATTCAGGTCTTCTCCAAAGAAATCCCAAGATAACCCTTAAGCATAATCAAGGGAACATCTCCATATCCTTCGCTTCGCTGGCTTATTCCAGGCCGAGGGCTGTCCTTTACCAGTACAAGATGGAAGGATATGACAGGAACTGGACTTTCCTAGGCAACGATAACAGGGCACGTTTTTCTTCACTTCCTCCGGGGAGGTACCTTTTCTGTGTGAAGGCTGGTTCCTTGGATGAGGAACCCGTCTCTACTGAATTGTCCATCCGGGTGAAACCTGCCCTCATGGCAAGCCCTGGTGCTTTCCTTGTATATCTGCTTATTCTTGGAGCTTTGGCTTTCTTCATCGCAAGGTCAGCAAGGAACAGATTGCGCCTTCATATGAGATTGGCCCAAGCCCAGAGGGAGAAGGCTCATGAACAGTTGGTGAACAAGGTGAACATGAACTTTTTCGCGGACATGGCGCATGAGTTCCGTTCCCCGCTGACTATGATTCAAGGACCCATGTCACAGTTGCTTGAAGACCGCTCCATGGGTGCTGACAGCCATAAGCTTCTGAGCGTGATGAACCATAGTGTCATGAGGATGAAGAAGCTGGTTGACCAGCTGCTGAATTTCAATAAGCTGGACAACGGAAGACTGACCCTTTCGGTCGTGAGAGATGTCGACATCGTGTCCCGTCTGTCTAAAGTGGTAGAGATGTCCGGCGTTACAGCCAAAAGGCGAGGCATAAGCCTTCAGACATCCGGTTTCGATGCTCCTTTCAAGATGCCTCTTGATCCCGACAAGTTCGACAGCATCATTTCGAACCTCATGTCCAATGCTCTCAAATACGCCGGAAACAACGGAGAACCCGGTTGGATCGAAGTCCGTTTCATCCCGGGGGAGGATAATGTCAAGATCCAGGTTGATAACGACAGCCGTCCTTTCTCTGAGGAAGAACTGAAAAGGATTTTCGAAAGGTATTACCAGGTGCGTGAACACGCACAGAACGCCATGGCTCCGGGGACCGGAATCGGTCTTAACTTCGCATGGATGCTGGCTTCCAGAATGCATGGTTCGCTCGAGGCGGAGAATCTGCCCGACAGGACCGGAGTGCGTTTCACTTTGACACTTCCTGCAAATGATGATGCTTTCTCAGAGGATGAGTTCGTCAAAGGAACTGATCTTTCACCTGTTGAGCCTCTTTCAGCGGGAGGTGCGGCTGAGGAGTTGGGCGGCGAACATGATGATGAGGATTCATCTCAGGAGACTAAACCTTATACCGTTCTCGTTGTAGACGATGATGTGGATATCGCGAATTATCTCTCGATTCTTCTGTCTCCATACTACAATGTCCTCATGGCAAATGATGTGGAGCATGCCAACGAGCTGCTTCTTTCCGGAGAAATGCCTGACCTCATCATAAGCGATGTCGTCATGCCCGGACAGGACGGTATCTCATTCTGCCAAAGTGTCAAGAGCAATATGCTGACCTGCCATATTCCGGTCATCTTGGTGACTGCGAAGGTCGGAGTGAGCAATGAAGTGCAGGGACTTGATTCCGGAGCGGACGCGTATGTCACCAAACCTTTCGATCCCGTGTATCTTCTCGCTCTTCTCAAGTCCCTCTTGAAGAACCGAAGCCTGCTTAGGGGAGAACTGGCCAAGAGCACAAGTGTAGCTGAAGTGAGGAGCGACCTTCTGGCTCCTAGGGATGCTGCTTTCTTGGAGCAGCTCTACAGCATAATGGAGTCCGAGATGGCCAATCCGGAACTTGATCTGCAGAAGATTTGTGACATAATGTGCGTATCGCGAACAAAGCTCTTCTATAAGGTTAAGAGCCTTACCGGAATGAGCGCGTCCACAATCTTCAAGACTTTCCGTCTCAATATGGCGGCAAAGATGCTCAGGGAAGGTAATGACAATGTCTCTGAAGTGGCATATAAGGTTGGGTTCAATTCACCGTCTTATTTCACCAGAGCGTTCAAGGCACAGTTTGGAGTGTTGCCTAAAGATATCGCGAAAACTTAATAGAAAGGATAAAGAAAGGGATCGGCTATTGAACCGGTCCCTTATCTTACTCGATATTCATTATTTCCAGAGCGGCATCAATAATTCTCGCTCAGAATCTGAAAGTAAGACTTCGGGTGTGCGCATACAGGGCAAAGCTCAGGAGCTTTCTTTCCGACCACGATGTGTCCGCAGTTCGAGCACTGCCAGATGACGTCTCCGTCTTTGGAGAACACCACTTCATCCTCAATGTTCTTGAGAAGTTTGCGGTACCTTTCCTCGTGGTGTTTCTCGATTGCTCCCACCATCCTGAATTTCTCCGCTATCTCAGTGAATCCTTCCTCGTCGGCTTCCTTTGCCATGCGGTCATACATGTCGGTCCATTCGAAGTTTTCTCCTGCGGCCGCATCAGCTAGATTGACTGTTGTAGGAGGAACTGCTCCGTCATGGAGATATTTGAACCAGATTTCAGCATGCTCCTTTTCGTTGCGTGCTGTCTCCTCGAAGATGTTGGATATCTGGACATAACCGTCCTTCTTGGCTTTGGAAGCGTAGAAGGTATACTTGTTTCTTGCCTGTGACTCTCCGGCGAAAGCTTCCTGGAGGTTCTTTTCAGTTTTTGATCCCTTAAGTTCCATAATGTGTTGTGATTTTGTGTTGTTTTCTAATCTTGTTTTTCTCTTGTGTCAGGAACAGCATCCTTACAATTGAATAACTGCTCCTCTCCATATGCAAACTTAATCACTTTTATTGGGAAAGTCAATGCATATGACCACTTTCCCGAAAAGAGCCGTTTTGTCAACCTGCTTTATCATTTTTGGAGAGTGACTTGTAGAGGTTTTTTTACTTATAATTTGAAAGTGAACCATATTGGAAACAAGTTCAGTTTTGTGACCGGCAATTCATTGAATATCCGTATTTATTGATTATTTTTGCATATTCAATTCTTCCGTAGGAAGATTGAGTAAGGTAGCAGTATCCTCCCTTGGATAGGGGAGTGACTGCTCAGAGGAGAAATTCTGACAACCTGGTATCTGCTTGATTATGTATGCTTCGGAGGCTTTCAGCCCCCGTTGTTGTCATGTAATCAAGGAGCAGGAGTAGTTGTTTCTCTTCTAAGGGTTCCGTAAGAATGATCGGATGGGGAAAAGAAGTGCGGGATTCCTTTTTCTCGACAAAGTCAATAGCGTACATTCATAATCAGCATACACAGTTGATACTAGAAAGCGGCATATCTTATTGCCGCAAAACAAGTTAGCAGAATTTCCCCGAAAAAGAAGTACGCCCGGACCTTTACCAGGAGGGAAGGGTAAGATCAAAGTAACTCCTCAAAACATTTGCGAACAGTTTCGCAGTTAGGGATTTCCTTTGCCGTAATGACGGAGGAAAAACATCAGCCAGAATAATGACATATTGGCGAAGCCCCTGAAGGCTCCGCTATAAAAGTAATGTACATAGCTTCAGAAAAACCTTAATCATCAATGAAAGTACTTGTTACTGGAGCCGCAGGATTCATTGGCTCCAAGCTCATGTTCGACCTCGCCAAAAGAGGTGATGAAGTAGTCGGGATTGACAATATCAACGACTACTATGACGTACGCCTGAAGTACGGACGTCTTGCCGAATGCGGCTTCTCCCAAAGGGAAGCCATTGAAAAGGGTATTATGCAGACAAGCGCCCTTTTCCCTAATTGCCGTTTTGTCCGTCAGGACATAGCCGAGAAAGATTCTTTTGATGCTCTTTTCGAGGCTGAGAAGTTCGACAAGGTAGTGAACCTTGCGGCTCAGGCAGGGGTGAGGTATTCCATTACGAACCCTTACGCTTATCTGCAGAGCAATCTGGTGGGGTTCCTCAATATCCTTGAGGCATGCAGGAACTTTGGAGTGAAGCATCTTGTCTACGCTTCTTCAAGTTCAGTATACGGACTCAATGCGAAGGTGCCTTACAGCGAGGCAGACAAAGTGGACAATCCCGTCTCACTTTATGCTGCTACCAAGAAGTCAAATGAGCTGATGGCCCATTCATACTGCAAGCTTTATGGCATTGCTATGACTGGTCTCAGGTTCTTTACGGTCTATGGACCATGGGGAAGACCTGACATGAGCCCCATGCTCTTTGCCGGAGCTATCAGCAGGGGAGATGCCATAAAGGTGTTCAACAACGGAGACATGATCCGTGATTTCACTTTCATTGACGATATCGTTGAAGGAACGATCGGTGCTCTTGACCATGAGCCTTCTCCCAATGAGAACGGTCTCAAGTACCGAGTCTACAATATCGGCTGCAGCAATCCGGTGAAGCTTATGGACTTCATTTCAGAGATTGAAGGAGCCATGGGAAAGGAAGCCAAGAAAGTGTTCCTCCCGATGCAGCCCGGAGATGTATACCAGACCAATGCTGATACCACTCTCCTCGAGACAGAGGTCGGTTATAAGCCTCATGTCCGTCTCCACGAGGGTATAGCTGCGTTTGCAGCCTGGTACAACTCCGACAAGAACCCTCTCAAGTGATCAAGATATAAAACAGCGTACATAATCAAGTTCAGATACATTTTCCGTAACCAGAAGACTTAAAAAGATACCCTTATGAAAATCGCAGTAGCAGGAACAGGATATGTGGGGCTTTCAATAGCAACTCTTCTCGCCCAGCACCATGAGGTGAAGGCGGTGGACGTCATACCTGAGAAGGTGGAGAAGATAAACAACAAGATTTCTCCGATCCAGGATGACTATATCGAGGATTATCTTGCCAACAAGTCTCTCAATCTTGTCGCCACTCTTGACGGAAGGGACGCTTACAGGGATGCGGAGTTCGTTGTGATCGCGGCTCCCACCAACTATGACAGCAAGAAGAACTTCTTCGACACTTCCCATGTAGAGGAGGTGATCGAACTTGTCCTCGAAGTCAATCCCGATGCGGTGATGGTGATAAAGTCCACTATCCCCGTAGGGTATACCAAGAATGTCCGTGAGAAACTCTCCTACAGGGAAAGGCAAGCGGACGGAACCATGAAGGTAGTTGTCCCCAAGGTGATATTCGCTCCCGAGTTCCTTCGTGAGAGTAAGGCTCTTTACGACAACCTATATCCCAGCAGGATAATAGTAGGCTTCGATGAGCCGGCTCTCGAAGAGGCTGCCCATAAGTTCGCTTCCATCATCAAGGAAGGGGCTATCAAGGATGATGTGCCTGTGCTTTTCATGGGATCCACGGAGGCTGAAGCGGTGAAGCTCTTCGCCAATACATATCTCGCTCTTCGTGTGAGCTACTTCAATGAACTTGACACATACGCCGAAATCAAGGGACTCGATACCCAGTCTATCATCAACGGAGTATGCCTTGATCCGAGGATCGGTTCCCATTACAACAACCCTTCATTCGGATACGGCGGATACTGCCTTCCTAAGGACACCAAGCAGCTTCTTGCCAACTTCCAGGATGTTCCCGAAAACCTCATAAAGGCAATTGTCGAGAGCAACCGTACAAGGAAGGATTTCATCGCTGACCAGGTCCTTGAGCGTGCCGGTTATTATACCGCTTCCAGTGCGTATGATACGGCGAGAGAGAAGGATGTCACAGTTGGAGTCTTCCGCCTCACCATGAAATCCAACTCCGACAACTTCCGCCAAAGCGCCATCCAGGGCATAATGAAGAGAATCAAGGCGAAAGGAGCCAAGGTCATAGTATACGAACCTACTCTCGAAGACGGTACCACCTTCTTCGGAAGTGAAGTCGTCAACAACCTTGACAATTTCAAGTACCGCTCCGATGCTATCATAGCGAACCGCTATGACTCTGTCCTCGATGATGTGATTGATAAGGTGTACACTAGGGATATTTTCAAGAGGGATTAAGTTTATTAAAGATTTAACTAAAGAGATTAACGATATGTCAATTTTTAAAGACAAGACATTGATGATAACCGGAGGTACCGGTTCATTCGGTAATGCTGTCCTGAAGCGTTTCCTCCGCACGGATATCGGCGAGATAAGGATTTTCTCACGTGATGAAAAGAAACAGGACGATATGCGTCACGAGTATCAGGCGAAATATCCTGACGTGGCGAAGAAAATAAAGTTCTATATCGGGGACGTCAGAAGCTTGGAGAGCTGCCGTAGCGCAATGCCCGGTGTCGACTACATCTTCCATGCTGCTGCTCTGAAGCAGGTCCCTTCTTGCGAGTTCTTCCCTATGGAGGCCGTCAGGACCAATGTCATCGGTACTGACAATGTGCTCACTGCAGCCATCGAGTCCGGTGTTAAGAGCGTCATCTGCCTTTCAACAGACAAGGCCGCATATCCCATCAATGCCATGGGTATAACAAAGGCCATTGAAGAGAAGGTGGCTGTAGCGAAGAGCCGTCAGACAAGTACCACAAAGATCTGCTGCACCCGTTACGGAAACGTCATGTGTTCGAGGGGAAGCGTGATTCCTCTGTGGATAGACCAGATCCGTTCCGGTCAGCCCATCACTCTCACTGAACCCTCGATGACGAGGTTCATAATGAGTCTTGATGAAGCCGTCGACCTCGTTCTCTTCGCGTTTGAACACGGACAGAACGGAGATATCCTTGTACAGAAGGCTCCCGCTTGCACCATCCAGGTACAGGCTGAAGCCGTCTGCGAACTCTTCGGAGGAAAGAAGGAGGACATCAAGGTCATCGGCATACGCCATGGAGAGAAGATGTACGAGACTCTTCTCACAAAAGAGGAGTGCGCCAAGGCTGAGGACATGGGTGACTTCTATCGTGTCCCCGCTGACAACCGTGACCTCAACTACGACAAGTTCTTTGTTGAAGGCGACGTGAAGAGGGTGACCATTGAGGAATTCAACTCCAACAACACGAAGCGTCTTTCTCTTGAGGAGACTAAGGCGAAGATCGCCTCTTTGGAATACATTAAGGAAGAACTGGCGAAGAGCGAGAAATAGTCCTGCTTATCAGGTTGCAGTTATCCCATCGCTATTTCGTGACTAAAGGTGGAACGCAGCTTATGCCATGCCATATTAAATCCAACGTGGTTCATTTCTCTCGCTTAAGAGTATGATTGATCTATGGGAAGGATTAAAGAATTGGATTTTTTGAAAGGCATACTGATACTTTGTGTTATGTATGGCCACATATGCTCATATATAACGCCGCCTTCTCTTTCAGGTGAAGCTGTTTATGCTCCTACAGTTTTTATGCGATTGTTCCAGATGCCTTTATTTGTTATGATCTCCGGTTATTTTGGCAAAAAGGTCAGTGACATTAAAGAATTTATGACTGTGTAGGGAGGTATTTTAGGCGTTTGCTTCTCCCGTTCTTGGTATGGTGCCTCTTGTTGGTAATTTGCAAAATAGTATTCCTAGGGATTGATTCTTTCTCTCTGTTGGATATAGTGAAAGCCTTCGGAATACTTTGGTTCATTCCGATGCTCCTGATTTCGCACTTTATCTTTACTTCCTACTCGTTGCTGTGTGGAAGTAGGTTCAATAATGTATGGGTATTTGTGCTGCTCGTCAGTGTTATTATAGCAAGTGCGGTTATCCCTGGGGATATCTATAATTTCCTTTTTCTGTTTCCGTTTTATCTGGCTGGTTACCTGATCAAGTCTTATTCTTTTAAAAAGCTATATGTAAGAAGGAAATTCATTATTCCCGTTTTATCCTTGCTGTCAGTTGCTATATGTTTGTCCTTCCCGGAAGAAATGACATTCTATCACGTTTGGAATAACTCTGATTATGGTTTTTATTTTGTGTTGCTGAGGTATTTTTGTTATGGAATAGTTTCATTCACAGTTTTGCTGCTTTCGGTTTACATTAGTGATAGGATTCAAAACAAAATAACAGACTCCGTTACCTCAATAGGTATGGATATGACTTTCTTCTTTTACCTTTCGCATATCACATTATTGTATTATACTTTGCGAGTGGTTGTCTTACGGCATAGTACTGTTATTCCTGATATATTTGAGAATCCCTTTGTTCGATATTATGTTATAGCAACGGCTATACTGGTTCCAATAGTGATTCTTTTGTTCACTTTCTATCGGATCATAGCACGGAATAGATTATTGAGCACTTTGTTATTAGGAAGATAGTTGGGCATTTATGGATAAACTAAGAGAAAAAACCGTAGTCGGTTCCTTTTGGGTCTTGTTCGAAAGATTCGGATATCTGACTATTCAGTTTCTATCAAATCTGGTATTTGCACGTTTGCTTATGCCAGATGATTTTGGTGTGATAGGCATATTGTTGGTTTTCACAAGTCTTTCTGCTGTGCTTGTGGATGGAGGACTTGCTTCAGCATTGGTGCAGAAAAAGAATTTGGATGAAGCCGACGCTTCAACCATGTTTGTTACAAATATGGTGTTGTCAATTCTGGTTTTTCTTTTGATACTGTGTACTGCTCCTTTTATCGCGTCCTTTTTCAAAAACCCGGATTTGGCTCAATATCTACGTGTTATAGAGGTTATAGTGATAATCAATGCTTTTGCGGCAGTACAGTCATCAATGTTGTCCAGAAGTATGGAGTTCGGATTGCTAGCCAAGTATAAAATTATCTCTATAATAGTTGCTGTTGCTGTTGCACTTGTGTGCATTCTTTTGGGAATGGGTGTTTGGGCTCTTGTCATTCAAAACATAGTATACAGCATTGTAAGAGCTTCATTACTTTGGGGCAGATCAGAATGGAAACCGCAAATTCAATTCAGCAAACAATCTTTCAATGCACTTTTCGGATATGGGTCCAAACTGCTTGTTGCCAAGTTTATCAGCGAGTTGTATGTGAATTTCCAGTCAATCCTCATTGGACGTAAGTTTCTTGCTCAGGATCTGGGGTTCTATACTCAGGCTAAACAGTTGCAGCAAGTGCCAGTGCAGTCATTAAGCTACATGGTCAACAGCGTATCGTTCCCGGCCTTTTCTCAACTTCAGGACAAGAAAGAGGTTCTGCTGCAAATGATCCGACAAAATCTTAAGGGACTGGTTTTTATCAATACGCCTCTAATGTTTTTCATTTCTGTAGTAGCCTCACCGCTGCTTATTTTTCTATATTCAGAAAAATGGATCCAGTCAGTTCCATATTTGAGGTTTTTGTGCATAGGTTTTGGAGTGTTACTTATAATTCATCAATGCACATTGACTTCTCTCCGTGCTCTTGGAAGAAGTGACTATGTGTTGAAGCTTGAGATCATCAAGAAAATACTCGGAATTTCATTGCTTCTAGGTTGTACCCAGATATGGGGAATTTGGGGAATTATGATCGGCCTTACTATCAATTCAGTTATAGAAGTTTTCTTGAACGGCTATTATTTGAAGAAAGAAATCGGATATGGTGCGTTGGGGCAGATAAAAGATTTTCTTCCTTCCCTATTTATGTCACTCGTCGCATCATTGGCCACGTTTCTGTTACTGACATTCGCTATCCCCGGGTGGTCATGTATCATGCAATCGTTGCTTTGCTTTCTTTGCTTTGCGGGTATATATCTTGGCCTGGCGTATCTCTTCAAGGTTGATGCATTGTTTATGTATATGAAGATTGTGGACAGATTTGTCATGCCCAAGTTGCATCGGATTACTTCAAATAGTCGTCAACCTGATACTAAAGATAATGTCTGAGAATTATATTCGGCGCCCAAGTATCAGATAAAGGCATTACACTCTTAAGATACCGCTTTATGAATAATCGTTCATTTATTATTCTTTCATTGCTCTTGGTGGTTGTATCCCTTCCTGTTCATGCAGATGATTACACGCTTTTCCGCCGCTCTCGAAGCACATATTCAATAATAGTATCTAAGAATGCATCTCCATCTGAGAAGTTCGCCGCAGATGAATTGCAAAAATATTTGTATGAAATCAGCGGGTACAAACTTCCGATAATGAATGTCAATCAAGGGAAGAAAGGCAGCCGGATTATAGTGGGATTCAACAGTGATGCGCAATCTTGTCTCCCCGGACTAGAAAAGCCCTCTCCTGAAGATCAGTCATTCCGCTATTTCAACAGCAAAGGTGATATTGTGATTGTAGGAGGTTCAGATATTGGTACATTGTATGGGGTGTACAACTTTTTGGAAAGGGAATTAGATTGCCGTTGGCTTACAAGCCAAGTTTCCGATATCCCGAAGAAGAGTTCATGGTCTTTCTCATCATTGGATTATACTGAATCACCAGCATTTGATTATCGTTTTTTATATTCGAAGGGTGCTTTCGATAAACTTTGGGCAATGAGGAACCAGAACAATGGCCGCCCTGATTCATACAAAACCAAGTATGGCGATATCGGTTATCCTCAATTCCCTTTCTGGGGCGTTCATACTTTCAACAGGTTTGTCCCGCCGTCAAAGTATTTCAGCAGACATCCTGAATATTATTCATTGATTAAAGGCAAACGGGATTCAAAACAACTTTGTCTAACCAATGAGACAGTCAAACAACTCTGCATAAACGCTCTTCGTGATGTTATCAAGTCTGCTCCGGATTACAAAGTATTTGACCTTTCGCAGAATGACAATATCAACTCATGTGAATGCCGCAAATGCTCAAGGATAAAAAAGAGATATGGCTCGGAGTCGGGCCTTATTCTATGGTTTGTCAATCAGGTCGCACAGGCATTGAAAAATGAGTTCCCTGACAAATATATCGGGACTTTGGCTTATCAGTTTTCCCAAAAGGCTCCAACCTCGATTGCCCCAGATGAAAATGTGGTTGTAAGATTGAGCGTTATTAATACATGTCTGATTCATGGCCTTGATGATTGTGAGAAGAATCGGAGTGCTGCTCAAGATGTCAAAGATTGGAGCAAATTGACCAACAATTTGTTTGTGTGGGATTATATCAGCACTTCAAGGATATATTATACTCCTTTTCCCAATTTTGAAGCCATCAAGAAGCGTCTCGAATATTATCAAAAATGTGGCGTGAGAGGAGTTTTGATCGAAGGTAATGCTTCAGTAGATAATGGAGAATTCGCTGGTCTGAGAGCTTATGTTATTTCTAAACTTCTTTGGAATCCGTCGACTGATCTTGACATGTTGGTGAATGATTATATCAGTCGATATTACGGGAAAGCAAGTTCCTATATCAGGCAGTATTATGATTTGACTCAAAAACGGGCATCTTTGAAAGATAATCATATGTTTTTTGTAATGGACCATAAGAACAAGGTTTATTCTTCTGATTATCTTAAGCAGGCTTACTCTCTTTTGTCAGAGGCCGAGAATAAATCAGATAATAATCAGATCAGGCAAAGAGTCAGTTCTGAGAAAATGTCTGTCGCATATATGTTGTGCAAAGTCAGTCCTGGTGATGGCGTAAAGATGGGTGCATTGGATTTTGTAAAGAGATGGTCAAGTTCAAACAAGATTGAATCGTTTGCCGGATATGGTGAAAATGCCGATAAGCAGAAATTCTTTGATCAGATGAAGGCATACGAATAATACCCAGTTATGAAAGTATCAAAAATAATGTCTCCTGCTGTCAAAGTTCATATTAAGTCAGCTTTATTCTTCCTTAAGCGTATCCTCCACTGGAAAAGCAAGGTAATAACTCCATATAAAATAGTTGAGTATCGGACTCCAAGAGTTCATACTTTCTTCGGGTACTATGATGTCTCTCCGTTCAATAATCGTAATGAGGTTTTATATCTGGAGTTGCCAAACGATAGTAATAGCGTGAGAATAGTCAAAAATGATACCGCCAATTCTGGACGCCAGATGGTCGCATCCTCCAATGCGTGGAACTGGCAGCAAGGTAGCCGTCTACGATGGATAACGGATGATGTGATATCATTCAATGATTTCCAAGACGGACTTTATCTGAATCGGTTCATAGATATACGGACTAAGAAGGAAGATATAATCCCATATCCTTTATACGATATTGACAAGGCGTGTTCTCTTGGACTGACTCTCGACTTTGAGCGTTTAGGACGGTTGCGTCCCGGCTATGGTTATACTTGTTCCGGCAAGCATAAGCCATGCTCTGAGGATGATCCGGCAATATCAATAGTGAATATCAAAGGGAAAAGAATTGTAAAGTCAATTACGTATAAGGATATATACGATAGCTTCCAAAGTTCTTCCGATTTGGAAAAATGCTATGTGAATCATCTTTCATTCTCTCCCAAAGGTGACAAGTTCCTTTTTTTCTGGATTGAGTTAGTCAGGGGATACCATAAAGCATCATTAGGAGTGTATGAAATGGAAAGTGGAGTCATTCATACTCTTGAGAATGTTGACAAAGTGTCGCATTATGTATGGGTTGATGATGATACCATCTTGTGTACCGCTTATCGTTCTCCTAATGACTGCAGGTATTATTCTTATAGGATTTCAGGAGGCTCAAAGGAACCGTTCTGTATCAAATGTTTGAAGCAGGATGGGCACCCTTCTCTTTATTTGAGGAATCTGATTTTGACGGATACATATCCAGACGCTTCCGGATATCAGTTTTTAAGAATTGTTGATCCGGATACTGATTCATTTAAGAATATTCTAGAAATTTTCTCTGTTCCAGTTACCTCTGGTGAAAGAAGAACAGATCTGCATCCCAGATTGAATAGTGAAAAGGATATCATTTCTTTTGATGCCAATGTCCGTGGACTAAGGAGCATGTTTCTTTTGAAGAAAGCATAAAATGATATATTGGTTATCTTTCCTTTTCATAGAATATCTGTTACTGGCATTCTTTTCAACAAAAGATTTTCCGGTAAGAAAATCATGGATTTTATTCATGATTATTGTAATTGCAGTGTATTTTGCCGGATTCAGAGATTGCTTAGGAATGGATTATGAGGGCTATCGTGATCTTTGTGAAAGGGAAAGGGTATTAAGAAGCAGATTTTGGTTTCTTAACGAACCATTGTTTGAGATGGTCAGAAGTTTCTGTGTTAACACATCGTTTTCTGCTGTAGTTTTTTTCCTGATTTCAGCGATATTGACTTCTGCTCCAGCACTGATAGTGTATTCCAAATCAGGTAATTTATTGTTGTCTGGTTTTGTTTATCTCACTTATACTGGTTTGTACCTCTTCTCGTTCAATGTAGTGCGGCAGTTTGCATCTTCCGGATTATTGCTTCTGGCGACATACTATTTCATGAAAGAACAGGGAAAGCGGAAGATGCAATTGTCAAAGATTCGTTCTTTCTTTATCAAGCATAAGGCATCGTTTACTGAAGATAGTGTGCAATTGACTAAAATTCGACTACTGTACATTAAGCAGAAGTTGTCATTGGCAAAACCGAAAATATTATTCGCTCTCTTTTTTTTAGCTGCTTTTGCATATCATAAGTCTGCTATTATTTTTCTCCCTTTTTTGTTTGTGCGTAAGGATAACTATAGTGAATGGCTCATCGTTGTGTTACTCGTTGTCTCACTGTTTTTCCCGATATCAAGACTGTTGTCAGCAACGGGAATTGTTGACATGTTGGATATGATGGATTATGATCATTATCTGGAATATGATAATAGCGGGGTTAAGAGATTTTCTTTGTCGAATATGTATATGCACGCATTATTGGTTCCTTTTCTCGTCTGCAAGAAAAGAGTACTTAAGTTTAAGAACCGAAAGACTATAGTTTTTGCCATAAAGATGTTTGCGCTTTTCCTCGTATGTAACAATTTGTCTGCTAATGGGCTACCAATTGCATATAGAGTAGGTATAATTTTCTCGATGTTTGTTCCAATCGCATTGTCTGTTTTCCCGAAATTGTTTGATAATCAGTTGATGGGATATGCATTGATCGTTATTCCTCTTCTTGTTCTGTTTTTCCTTATCGGAATGTCAAATGAGTTGGTAGTACCTGATAGGATGTTGCCTTTCAACAGTATTTGGGATTCCGTGTATGCAAATTATTAAATATGATAGCTATAGTAATAACTGCTTACAATAGAGCTAAGCCTTTAGCCACACTTCTCAATAACTTGCTGACCCTTAGGACAAAAGGCGATATCATACCCTTGGTGATCAGTATAGACAATAATGGTACTCCTGAGGTTAATCAAATCGCTTCATCTTTTGAATGGCCGTTCGGTCCAAAAGAAGTAATTATCCACAAGGAAAAGAAGGGATTAGTCAACCATTTCATATGGACAGGAGATCAAACGGAAAGATTCGAGAATGTGATCTTTCTTGAGGATGATTTGTTTGTCTCTCCCGAGATGTACAACTACACGAAACTAATGATTGAACATTACCAAGGTGTTGATGATGTTGCCGCCGCTTCTTTGTATAATCCCATTCTGATGGAAGCTACGGGAACGCGCTTTTACCAGATTGAAGATGGATATGATGTTTATTTCCTTCAACAACCCTATTGGGGACATGTCTGGATGAAAAACAAATGGAGACTGTTCAAAGAATTCCTTGAAACTTATGAGTTGAATGGGAAGATTCTCCCGCCGCATATTGCTATGTGGGGCAAGAAGTCTTTCAAGAAAATATATGTACAATTCCTGATAGAGACAAAGAGGACTGTGGTTACACCCAGGATTTCTTTGGTAACGAACAATGGAGTCCCTGGACTTCATTCTTCAACCCCAATGTATCAGTATCAGTGCCCTCTAATGTTAGAGAGCAAGGAGTACCGTTTCCCTTCTTTAGAAGAGTCATATGCTAAATATGATGCCTTTTTTGAGCTGGATTCTTCAGTTCTCAAGATGTATAATACTAATCTTTCCAGATACGATTTTGAGGTTGATTTGAACGGAACCCGTCAAGTCTATAAGAAGGAATACGTGTTGACAACCCGAAAGAGCAACAGACCAATTTTAGCTTATACTTCATTAATGAAGCCGACAGAACTCGCCTGCATGTTGGATAACTGTGGTGAAGGTGTAGTCTTGTCCAAGTCTTCAGACATTGTCATTGAGAAAAACTATTTGAAGAGGCGACGTTATAGGGACGTTGTGAAAAATTACTATTTGGGATTATATGCCTCCCTTTACATTGCCAAGGATCTGATCAAGTTGATATTTAAACGTCTTCCTCGTTAGCTATTCTGTTAATCAGCAATTCCTTGCAGCCTTCGCAACGGTATTAAGTTATATGAAAATCCTTTTTATAGGTTTTATTCCTCCTCAATATTTGCAGGATAAGTTGAAGGAATGGGGATCCCGTCCGGATTTCGCAGGGCATGCTTTTCAATCCGCTTTGATTTCAGGACTTGATCAGGTTTGTGGAGATGTAAGCATTATAACAAGTCTTTGGATTCCTACATATCCAAAAGTCCGCAAGGTCAGATTATCACGTGAACTTTTCTCTCATAAAGGTGAAGATACAAAGAGAGATGTCTTTATCGGCTTTGTTAACCTGCCTTTCATAAAGCGTATTTCGGTAGCGTGGCGTTTTTTTAAGGAAATTTGGCGTGCTACAATGAAAGACAAGGATATGGTTTTGGTGAATTATGCGTTGTCTTCTGCTTCATTGATTCCTATTTGTCTTCTTCGGAAGAGATTTAAAACGGTCTGCCAGATCGTTCCTGATCTCCCTGAGTTCATGTCAGCCAAGAAGAACAAATCTTACCTCTTGGGGAAAGCCATAGATATTCGCATCATACATCTTTGTTTGAGAAAAGTTGACAGGTTTGTCCTATTAAGTCCTTTTATGAGAGACTTGCTACCTATTGGCTCAAAACCATGGATGCAATTGGAGGGCGTTTATAATCCTAGTGAAAGAGTTTTCAGCACAGTTGAAGCACCTCAAGGAAAAAAGGTTGTAATGTACTCTGGAGCTTTGGGACTACGTTATGGTTTAGGAGATTTGGTGGAAGCGTTCTCAAGAATCAAAGGGAAAGAATACGAATTGTGGTTATGTGGTGCTGGAAATGCCAGGAAGATGATAACTGATTATGCCAAGAAAGATGACCGTATACATTATTTAGGTGTACTTGCCCGGAATGAGGTCCTGGCATTGCAAAAGCAAGCTACAGTTCTTGTTAATCCGCGTCATAAGACAGAAGAATATACTAAATATTCCTTCCCTTCCAAGACTATGGAATTCCTGGCTTCAGGAACACCGGTTATTATGAGCCACTTGGATAGTATTCCTGACGAATATGATGATTATATCTTTTATTTTGATGATGAGTCTGTGGAAGGCATGAAAAATTTGATTGAAAGTGTCTGTGAAAAACCGCGGGAAGAACTTCGAGAGTTCGGGCTGAAAGCTTCAGAATTCATTCTTTCACAAAAGACCTCCACTATTCAGGCTAAGCGCCTGTATGACTTTCTTAGTATGAGTTGACCAGTATTACAACTTTTACTTAGAAGAAGATAGTACTGTTTATGAACATTCTGTTCCTTACGATGTCAGCAGTCTCCGATCCAGGAGCAAGAGGAATATACATGGACCTTGTCCGCTCTTTTAGGGACAGAGGACATTCAGTGTATTACGTGAGCCCCAGGGAAAGAGGTTCCTGGGATAAATCCGGACTGTCTGAGGTCAGAGGAGTGCATATACTTGGTGTCAGGACACTCAAACTCAAGAAGACGAATGTGATTGAGAAAGGCGTAGGACAGGTGATGCTTGAAAGAGCGTTCGGCTCAGCCATACGCAAATGCCTTTCCGGAGTGAAGTTCGACCTGATTCTTTATTCTACGCCTCCTATCACTTTCCCGAACCTTATCGCGCGCCTTAAGAAAAAGAACCCCGGAGCGAAGACGTACCTTCTTCTGAAGGACATCTTCCCTCAGAATGCGGTTGATCTTGGGATGTTCAAGAAGGGCAGCCTCATATGGAAGTATTTCCGCAGGAAAGAAGAGAAGCTCTACAGGAACTCGGACTTCATAGGTTGCATGTCTCCCGCAAATGTGGAGTTCCTTATAAAGCATAACCCTGAAGTGGATCCGTCCAAGGTTGAAATCAACCCCAATTCGCTTGAACTGGTCCCTGTAAAGAATGATCCTTCAGAAAGGGAAGCCATACTTTCCAAGTATTCCCTTCCTCTGGATAAGCCGGTGTTCATCTATGGCGGAAGTTTAGGCAAGCCTCAGGGGATAGATTTCCTCATCAAGTGCCTTGACGCCAACGCAGACAGGAGCGATTGCCATTTCGTGGTAGTTGGCTCCGGGACCGAACTCCCCAAGCTCAAGGCCTGGCATTCTTCCCGTAAGCCTTCCTCGGTGAGCGTGATGGACGCCCTTCCTAAGAATGATTACGATACTCTGGTGAGATCATGTGACGTCGGACTCATTTTCCTTGACCACCGCTTCACGATACCGAATTTCCCTTCTAGGCTTCTCTCTTATCTGGAATACAGGATGCCTGTTCTGGTAGCTACTGACCCCAATAGTGACATGGGGCCTATCTCCGAGGAAGGAGGTTTCGGATACTGGTGTGAAAGCGATTCCGTGGAGGCGTTCAATTCGATCCTTTCCAAGATGCTTTCCTCAGACCGGAGGGCCATGGGTGAGAAGGGCTACGCTTTCCTTGAGGACAATTATCTTGTGAGCAAAACCTGCGACATCATTTTAAGCCATGTATAAGCATTTCTTCAAAAGGCTTTTCGACTTCCTTATCGCGCTTGTCGCCCTCATCCTTATCGGGTGGTTCCTTGTCATCGTGGCCATCTGGCTGCATTTCGCCAACAAGGGAGCCGGCGCGTTCTTCTTCCAGGAGAGACCGGGAAAGGATGAGAAGATTTTCAAGGTCATAAAGTTCAAGACTATGACTGATGAGAAGGACGAGAACGGCAATCTCCTTCCTGATGAGAAACGTCTCACCAAGGTGGGCAAGTTCGTCCGGAGCACTTCCATTGATGAGCTTCCCCAGCTTATTAATGTGCTTAAAGGGGATATGGCGCTTATAGGCCCGAGGCCGCTTCTGGTACAGTATCTCCCTCTTTACAGCCCCGAGCAGAGGAGACGCCACGAGGTGAGGCCCGGAATCTCCGGATGGGCGCAATGCCACGGGCGCAACGCTATCAGCTGGCAGGAGAAATTCAAACTGGACGTGTGGTATGTGGACCATTGCACTTTGGCCACCGACCTTAAAGTCATATTCATCACGGTGAAGAACGTCCTTATGCGCAAGGACATCAATTCGGCGACAAGCGCCACGATGGAATTCTTTACCGGCAACAACTGATAAATTCACCATATGAAAGATCTGGCGATATACGGAGCTGGAGGTTTCGGAAGAGAAATCTGCTGCTATATAAAGAGGATCAACGAGATCACTCCTACTTGGAACCTTCTTGGGTTCTTCGATGACGGAAAGCCCAAAGGGGAACCCGCCCAGTACGGTGTCATCCTCGGTGGAATGGAGGATCTCAACAAATGGGAGACCCCTATCGATATAGTGATCGCTATTGCGACACCTGCGACAGTGAAGGCTCTTGTAGGCAAGATCACCAATCCCAATGTTTCATTCCCCAACATCATAGATCCTTCGGTCACTTTCCTTGACAAGGATACAGTTGTTATTGGAAAAGGAAATGTCATCGGCGCCAATTCCCTTATCGCCTGCAATGTCCATATGGGGGACTTCAACCTCATCAACTGGTACAACCAGTTCGGGCATGAGGACAAGCTGGGAAGCTACAACGTGGTGATGCCGAACGTGAACATCTCAGGGGGAGTGAAAATAGGTGACCTGAATTTCTTCGGTGTCAAGTCCGCAGTCCTTCAGTATGTGAAGATCGGTGAAGGCACTGTGGTAGGAGCGGCCAGTGTGATCATAAAGGATACTGAAGACTATACCACTTGCTACGGCAATCCCGCGAGGGTGATAAGCCGTCAGGCACCCAAGTCTGAGGACCAGGGATAGTCTTACTAAATATAAGAAAACGCATGTTCGTATTCAGGAACAATACAGTAGAACGTTTCTTCCCCAAAGGTTATTCTTTCTCGGGATATGACGATATATCGCTCATACCCGAGGATAACGAAGGCTACGTCTGGTTCTACCAGGTACCGGTATCTCCTTCCACCGCTTCTGCAGCAGAGGAGATCCGAGGATACGCCGACAAGTTCGCCTTCGTCCTTCCGATGATTGACAAAGGAAGGAGGGTGATAGCCCTTACCATGGCTCCCCTTTACAGTGTCCCTCTCACGGAGGATGACTTCAGGGTGGCCGAAGCGGTCTCTTTCTATAACAGAAAGCTGTTCGAGGCGGAGAAATCATTCTCCAACTTGAAGGTTCTGGACTTTTCCGAGTTCACATCAACATTCCCAAGGGAGGAACTTTTCGACTGGAAGTTCTATTTCATGAGCCAGATGGGCCTCAATCCCCGTCTTTCCAAACCTTTCATGGAGTGGTGGAACCGTAAGATGGAGAGCATAGCCCTCAAGAGGAAAAAGTGTCTTGTACTGGACCTTGACAACACCCTTTGGGGAGGAGTTCTGGGAGAGGACGGGATAAGCGGCATAAAGATAGGAGGAGATTATCCGGGAAAGGCTTTCCATTTCTTCCAGGAGTCTCTTTTTGAGTTGTCGAAGTCCGGAGTCATACTTGCAGTATGCTCCAAGAACAATGAAGAGGATGTGTTCGAGGCATGGGAGAAGAATCCGTTCATGGTCCTTCGGAAGGAACAGTTCTCCGCGATGCGGATAAACTGGACCGACAAGGCCACGAACCTTCGTGAAATAGCCTCGGAACTCAATATCGGGCTCGATTCGTTCGTCTTCGTCGATGACAACCCCACCGAGAGGGAACTCATCCGTCAGATGCTCCCGATGGTTTGCGTGCCTGAGTTCCCGTCCCAGCCTTATGAACTCCCGGAGTTCTACTTGAGGCTGGTAAAGGATTATTTCAAGGTGTATTCAGTAACCGCCGAGGACAGGAAGAAGACCGAGCAATATAAAGCCAATGCCGCAAGGGCGCATGCCCGGAGATCCTTTACGGATTTCAAGGACTTCTTGAGGAGTCTTGAAATGAAGGTCACCGTGGAAGCGGCGAATGAATTCAATATTCCCCGTATCGCTCAGATGACCCAGAAGACCAACCAGTTCAATCTGACCACAAGACGTTACACTGACGCGGATGTGAGGACATTCCTTGAGAAAGGATGGAAAATCTGGTGCATCAGCGTAGCTGACCGTTTCGGTGACAACGGTATCACCGGCGCCGTCTTCTTTGACGGGGGAAGGATAGATACCCTGCTTCTCAGTTGCAGGATTCTGGGGAAAGGGATAGAAACAGCCTTCATTAGGACTGTGCTCGGGCTAGTCAAGGCTGATGGGTTTGACAAGGTGATCGCCGAGTACATTCCTACAGCGAAGAACGCCCAAGTGAAAGATTTCTATGACAGGTGCGGCTTCACTCTGACCGGCGAGGACGCCGAAGGCGTGAAATCATATGTGGTCGACCTCACGAAGGCTGATCTGTCAGTTGAAGACTACTACAATATAACTATCAAGTGAAAAAACAGTGTTCGTTTATGGAAGAGAAGATTCTTGAAATCATGAAGTCCGTCTTCGGGGTGGACTCCATCGATTCCACTTGTTCACAGGAAAACTGCGAGCAGTGGGATTCGATGGCGCAGCTCAATCTTACAGTCGAGCTTGAAATGGAGTTCGACATTACGCTGGAGCCCGAAGAGATAGGTGAAATGACCTCGTTCAGCGACGTGGTAAGGATTGTGAAATCCAAAACTGCCTTGTAATTGACTATTCATAGGAGAGGCTTTCAACGTCTTTCCGACCAAACCAGATAAAGTTCATTCAACAGATAATATATCATGGACAAACGAATCTACTTGTGCCTTGCCCATATGTCCGGTAAGGAACAGCAGTTCATTCAGGAGGCTTTCGACACCAATTGGGTAGTGCCTCTGGGACCGAATGTGAACGGTTTTGAAGAAGATCTTAAGAATTTCGTGGGGGAGAACCGTGAGGTAGTCGCCCTCAGCTCCGGCACTGCAGCTGTGCATCTCGGACTTCTCGCATGCGGAGTCGGACCTGGAGATGAGGTGATCGTCCAGTCGTTCACTTTCTGCGCCTCGACCAATCCCGTGAAGTACCTCGGTGCCACTCCTGTGCTTGTCGACAGTGAAAAGGATTCCTGGAACATGGATCCGGATCTCATGGAGGAGGCGATAAAGGACCGTATCGCGAAGACCGGCAAGAAACCAAAGGCCATTGTACCGGTGGCACTGTACGGAATGCCTTATAGGATTGACAGGATAATGGAGATAGCCGACCGCTACGGCATTCCCGTGGTGGAGGACGCCGCGGAAGGTTTCGGCAGCAGATACGGCGGCAGGGTGCTCGGCACTTTCGGAGAATTCGGTGTGCTGTCTTTCAACGGCAACAAGATGATCACCACTTCCGGAGGAGGAGCACTTGTCTGCAAGACTGCTGAGGACAAGACGAAGATCATGTGGTACGCCACCCAGGCCCGTGAAGGATATCCGTATTACCAGCATGAAGCGATAGGATACAATTACCGCCTGTCAAACATTTGCGCAGGAATAGGCCGTGGCCAGATGTACGTCCTTGACGAGCACATCGCCCATCATAAGCATGTCTGCGACCTCTATGTGGAACTTTTCAAGGATGTTCCCGGAATTGCCGTCCATGTGAATCCGACTCCTGAGTCAGACAGCAATTACTGGCTCAATACTGTCACCATCGAGCCTTCT
>JAEEGL017279337.1_pt1 | contig 30010 bp, 48 predicted proteins | sample 9134231 | NCBI WGS metagenome assembly JAEEGL01 (sample SAMN16246548, study PRJNA631951) | gut metagenome | biome: gut microbiome; feature: rumen; material: fiber-attached | host: Bos | place: Iran: Karaj | collected 2018-10 | reverse complement strand
CATCTGCAGAAGTTGTTGTACTACCTTCAGCAATAGATACAGATACTGGATAAATTTCGATAACGCTTGTGTCACTACCACTACCACCAGCATCTAAGTTAATAATCTCATTAAAGTCTTGGTTAACTGTAAACGTTCCTTTTAAAACACCACCTTGTACTAAAGAGATTGTACCATTTCCTATAGTTGGTAAATCACCTGGTTGCAGTGCTGTATCAGCTTTAGCTCCTTGTGCAGCTGTAGCAAACTCGTCAGCATCGTGTGTAACAACGTCACCGAATGTTTCTAATTCATCATCAATGTTATCTATACGTGACCGTAAAGCACCTTCAGCAGCTGTAGCACGATTTATTTCACCATCTATTCTACCATTTATAAGTGCTTCTGCAGCTGTTGCACGGTTTCTTTCAAGTGCTACCTGTTCATCTACATAGTGTTTATTAGCTAAATCATAATCGTCAACAGGATCAGCAATGTTAATAATTCTATTCATATTCATATCAAGAACTGCATCCATGAAGTTAGGAGTTTTACCAGTTCTAGATAAAGAATCTTCGATACCCTGTTGAAGAGCTTCGAAGTTATCGTTAATCAATTTTGTAGCAGCTGTATCATTATGTGTCAGGCTGTCTAATTTTCTTATTGGTGCTTTCATTATTCTATCAACCCTTCATTCTTTAAAGCTGTTATCAATTCATTTAATTTAGTTTCTGCAGTTGTTGAAGGAACTGGGATAAGTGTAACAGATTCTACTGTCATATCTAAAGAGTTTACAGGAAGTTTTGTAAAAGATCCTGACCCAGCACCATCGGCTACGTAGACAGTACCTGCAGCAGCTGTTGACGCACCCTTTGGTTCATGTAATAGTTCATCTGGAAGTTGTGAATGTTCTACGTCAGCCATTTTAATCTAATCCTTTTTGAAAATTGGGGCCAGCCGTAGCCAGCCCCTTAAAGTTTGAATTAAATAAATTCGATTTTTAATACGCCCTTGAGGCCTGTAACAGTTCCGCTCATCTTTACATAAGCATTGTCTTGTTCTGCAGCAAGTTTGCCGTCTTCGAACGCAACCGGAATCTGAGTACCTTCAGCGTTGTTACACTCGTAAGAAGTTGCATCTGCCGGTGTAATTGCGGAAGCAGTTAATTTGATAGCTGTGTCAAAAGCTGAACCATCTTTCTTAACGAGAGACAATTCAATGTTGGCACCACTACCAGCTTCTTCAACAAATAATACAGCTCTTCCTAAAACTGAGCCAGCCGGTACGTATGCTTGACCACGATCGTAAGCAGTGCCTACATTCGGACCAATACCTTCACCGTCAATTTTAACTTCAATAGAGTTATACATGCCTTCAGCAGGTTTGGCAGAAGCATCGTACAAATTGTCAACGCCTTCACCACGACCTACATAACGTACTAAACCGAAAGAATCTACATAATCACCCATTTCAATTCTCCTTATACGCTAATCGTTGAGTCAGTGTCTTTACACAAGATGACAACAAGGTTTTCTTGGTCACCTACATCAAGACCATAACGAGCTACGGTTACATACTCTTCACGTTGTTTTGCCATATTCCAACGGCCTTCGAACTTCGGCATCTGTCTCCAAGCCATACGGAACGGTCTACGATCTGTAATGTTTGTGAACAATAATGCTACGCCGCAGTTATCCAATGTAGAGAATGTTTGAGCCTCTTCACGGTCTTTCAAAGACGTTTCACCAGATACCTTCGGTAAGAATTCAGATGTGTAAACATCCCAGCCATAAATGTTGAAGGAGAACTTCATACCAGTCATAGCACCTTCACGAACGATACCTTCGAATTTCGGGTTGTATTGTAAAGAAGCTTTGATACGCGGGTTGGTTACAATTGCATATTCCTGATAAGACGGAACAATAGCAATACGCGGACCATGATAGTTAACTTTATTCAAAGCTACAGTAGCGTAAGCAAAGTCTTCCGGAGTTAATACACCCCAACCATCAGCAGCTGTACCAGCTACGAAACGGTGTTGCATACCATTTAACTTAGCTGCGTCATTCGGTTTAATGATTGAGTGAGTTTTGGTTACAAGATTGAAGATCTTTTGTTCAAGGTCTGCAGCAATCGCACGAGCTTCTAAAGCCGGTACCTTAGCCATGATCTGGGATGCCAGGTAAGAATCCTGAGCAAACTTGGCAGTTACATAGTGACCGCTGTTAACATATTCATTGATCTCGAAAGTACGAGTAGCAAAGTCTAAACCTTTGAAGTCAATCTCTTCACCCTCGTGATAATCAGTAACAGTAGCGTTACCCATTTCTACATCTTCCCATTTGTCACCATCCGGGAAAGAGTTGATTACATCAACATAGTTCATTGCAATCAATTCAGGTTCCAACTGTTCACGTAAGATACCTGAGTAGATCTTGGCACGGATTACTGCTTTACTGTTTTGGGTATTTATACCATTTAAGTCAGCCATTTTAATCTAATCCTTTTTAAAATATTACCATGATTTAATTTTGTCAAGCATCGAAGGATCTTTCATAGCTCTGTTAAATAAGTCAGCAGCCACTTTCGGGTTGTTGGCAGTCTTTAGCATCTCGCTATAATCTTCGTTGCTGGTTTCGTTAGAAGTCTGTCTAGTACTTTGCAAGAAGTTTACAGAGTCGAAAGAAACTGCATCCTTTATACCAAACATACTTTTAAAAGCCTTCGGACTTGTCTGTGCAATGCCTTGCAAGTATTCAACAGTGCATCCAAGTTCTTGTGCTTTATTCTTCAGTGCAAGTTCAACATCACTATTAACAGTCGCTACAGCCGCCTTGCAATTTTCCCAGTTGTTTTGAGCTGTTGTACGTTGTGCTTCTTCTTGCATAGTTTTGAGAGCTATCTGTTTCATAGCATCTTCGGTAATCTCTAGAGTGTTAGTATTCTCCGTACCCATCTTATTCGCCTCTCTAATCTGTTTAAGTTCTTCTGTGATGTTTGCACGAGCTGTTAAGTTCGTGATCATTTCATCTTTGGCTTTAGCTTCTGCTAACAATTTTGCAATATACTTATCAGCTTCTGCTTTGCCTTTAACGAGATCTTCTACAGATTTATATGCAGAGTGCTCTCCTACGTTGATGACACCAGTATTGCCACCATCGTTAATTCCATTTACATTTGAAGTAGTTGCTTCATCTGTCATAATTTATTTCTCCGTGTGAATTATTCTTTTACGGCATCTATGATACCATACTCTAATAATCTTGTCAAGCCTTTTTTGTATCCAACTTTAAAAGCTTGTTTCAAAGCCCATGAAGGATTGTCAAAATCTTCATCAGCTATAAAGTCTACCTTATCAAGATCCTCTTTAAGAATCTCTATAAGTTTTTGAAAGACAGGCTGAGCTAACCGTATCATTCTTTCATAGTCTTCTTTCTCAGCCTGTTCAACTTTACATAACACCTTGTTGAGCATTAACCATTCCTTGTGCTATTTGTTGATCCATTATCTGACTTGCAGATTCTGCAGCAGATCTCATTTCAAGTTCTGATGTAACTCTACCATTCTTTTTAAGGATGCCATCAAACTTATCAAGACCTGTAGCATAGATTAAAGCTTTAGCAGTTGCTTCAGGATTAATCCAGTTGCTTACCAAAGGATCTTGATACAATGCTGTATTAGATAATTGCATCAATGTTTGTGCAATCTGTGCTTTCTCTGTATAAGTTGTAGAACCAATTGCTACAAATCTTCCCTGAGTTTTTAAATCCTCTAAATTAACTTCTTCAAAGTATTCTGTTCCATTGTCTGTAGTACCTTTAACAACTACAATACGATTTGAATCAGACATATAAATTCTTATCATAAGTGTAATAAGAGGTTCTAACATTTCTAATTCAAACTTGTGAACTTTCTCATTAAACAATCTGGAAGCAGCTGTATTAAGTTGGGAAACTTCAAATGCAGTCTTTTCACCAGGTGTTCTAAATCCCATAGCTTCTTTAGGCATACCTGCCATCTCTTCCATCTGATTAAGGTATCTATCAATGTAGAAGTCAGCTTGTAATGCTGTTGCATCAGGTTTAATGAACTCTATCGTTGCATCTGTATCAAGACCAATATGACAACCTGGGAACAAATATTCAGGCATTTCAGCATCACCTTGTGTCACCACCATAGGATTACTGATGAAGTTGAATACGTCTGCTCTCTTGTTTTCTAAGAAGTCTATCATGTATTGCATGCCCTTGATATTATCTAACGGTGACATACTCCACAAGTTATCTTTACGATCTCTCCAACCAGCTTTAAAGATGTTACACCCAAAGCCATAATCTTTAATAGGCTCCTCTAACAATACGTAAGCACGATCCATTACAACAATACGACACTTCTTGTGTAGTTTACCTGTGTCACAGTCATACAGATCTCCATAGAATGTTAACAACTCTACTACATCTGATGCATAGTATGTTGACCAGCTATCGAAGCCAGCAATGTGACACATGTCATCAACTATAGCATCTTTATTGTTTGCAGCAATTGTGTTATAAATCTGATGACGTTTCTTTATAGCCTTCTTCAAAGCTTTATTAAACAAGTTCTCATCATCTGTAAACTGTTCTGCAGATTGCATCAGTTCACCTAAAGTCATCGTAGTTCTGATAATCTTAGGAGATTGCTCAAAGCTTGTAGCAAGAGGATCAAAGAAGATATCCATAGGGTTAATACGAAAAGCTTTAGGACCAGCATATAACAAATCTGAACCAAGTGTTTTCTGATATGGTACAGCTGTTGCAAATGCGTTGCCATAGTCTACATAGTCTTCTACAAGTTGTCTAATGGTTGGTTTAAACTCTGAGTCATTCAGCATCTGTTTAGCAATATTCTTTAAAGTGTTCTTTGTTGCTACATCTGTTGAATTTGCATCATAAGCTTCCCAATCAATGAAGTCAGGTAAACCAAACATAGCATCTAAATAATATGTAATAAGCATGTCTCTAATCTGTGTCAGCTTCGGGATGTGAGTACTATTATCCCAATCATGACACTGACTAAAAATATCGTGTGTTGAAGTTGCATACAAGTTCTCTAAAGTCTCTCTTGCATTACTATACCATCTGTCACGAGAATTATCCCATGCAACATACTTGTTAGCAATAGCTGTAGCAAGACTATCAGGTTCTTGTAGTTTGTATATTTCAAGTGTATTAGGCATTTATAAATTCCTCTTCAAATTGTTGTGGTAGCTTTAGATGCCACCAAATCTAGATAAGGGTTTAGGTGCATTGTTAGATTTCTGATAACCCCATCTCTTAGGAGCTACAGCAATTGAACAAGCATCTGCTAAAGCATTCTTCACATCGTCATGTGCAGGTTTAAGTTGCTTTAATTCTTCTTCAAGTATTTCACAGTTACCACCACGGTAGTGAAAGATTTTATGATCTTCATATAACGGTCTCAAGACAGCCGATACACGCTCTTCTTTCTTTGCAAAAGGTCTGTAGTCTTCTATGACAAGTCTCACAGAATTCTCAGCCATCTTATCTTTAAGAGCTGTAACGATTACTTGCTGAGCCACTGACACTTCTGCACGGAGTTTTTTAAGGTTATATTTATTATGAAGTGCTATAATGTGACTGTAGTAATCTTGTATACGGTCTGTCTTGAATCGGTCAATATCGAGCACATATCTGTTATTATCACTGTCAATGCCTACTACAACTATTGCAGTACTATCTGCACGGTGTGATAAAGCAAATGCAAAGTCTATAGCAGCGTATACATTTAGTGGTTTGTCTTTTATATAGTATACACCAGCTTTGGTATAGACATGTTCTCGATTATAGTACATAAACATATCAGGTGTGATAGGGCTGCTACCAGCATCATTAGGATCATTATAGTATTGTGCAAAGAACTGTGACTTATCTACATAACCTGCTTTAATTCGTGCAAGTTCTTTAAAGTCGAAGCCATAGTACTTACCATCCTTTCTACGAGTTCTGTTCCAGAGGAATTCACCATTCTCTTCTACAGACTTCTGCAATATATCCCATTGAGGTTCTTTACCAATAATTTCACCATGCTCATCAAATATCTCTTCCATAGTATTCTGCATGGTGTCATATATATCTTTAGGATGGTAACGAGTTCCAACAGCTATTATTCTACCACCAGGGTTAAGAATTGATTGAAGCTGTGAGTATTGTGCTTCAACCTGTCTACGTCCTTCTTCGTTGTTGTTCTTAGGTACCACGATATCGTCTAATACAATTAAATCAGCATGTGCACCAGTAATGTTAGTAGTCAGGCCACCAGCTTTAACAGTACTATCACGAGTACCTTCAGCAGTTCTTATAGGGCTATCTACACAAATCTCTGAAGTAGTCCACTTCTCACGCTTACCTTCATCAATATTAATAAGATCTGGCCAGTACCTTCTAACAATTGGTGAGTCTAATACACCTTTTATCATTCTTAATTGAGCTTCTGCCAGGTCTGATGTAGCTGATAAGTACACTATAGCAATTGCCGGGTTCTTTACAATCTGCCAAGCTACGTAACAACCTGCATAGAAGCTTTTACGGTGTGCACGAGGGTACAATACAAGTCTGTAATTCTTCCCTTCAGGGTTTGTTAAGAACTTACACAAGTCTTCATGACAAGTTCCCATTACATTATATGGTGCCACCAGCTTAACAAACGTTATAAGGTCTGATTCAGCTAGTTTACGTATCTCTGCTAATGTCTCTTCATGGTTTGCCATACTATTTCAGCCTCTTTTCAATCGGCGAACCTTGGTTCAGCCTTTGAATGTCTGCTAACAAGTCTTTAGAGTTTATTTCAGGCTCTTTCTTTTCTTTCTTAGGTCTGCCAACCTTTTCTTTAGTCTTAGAAGTCTTGCCATCAATGATAAATTTGAGAGCTTGTAAGTTATTTTTGTTATTATCGTCAAAAGCAATCTCAAGAACTTTCTTCATAGCATCACCAACTAACATTTCATCAGCTTGTTGACGTAATGTTTTGTATATTTCACCAGCTACAGAGCTTTCTTTGAAGTTTTTCCAGTGTCTCCAGTCTCCTTCAAAGACATCTTCAACAAATTGTTGCTCTGATGGGTCTTTGTAATAGCTGAGAAAGAGTTTTGAAAAGCTTATTAAGTCATCATGGTCTTCATCAGCTGTGGTAAAAGTAGGTTTATAGCCTGATATAGTGTTTAATTCAGAAAATGCAGACTGTGTTACAAACCTTTGTCCGATTTTTCTATAATCTTTCCAAGTAATTTTACGCTTTGCGTCAGTATTGTTCATAAATTGTTCTCCGTGCGTTACAATCTAACAACAATTGTAAACAATTTTCAACAGAATGTCAAGAGATTTTTACAATTGTTGCAGGTTTTTCAAAAATTGTTACAGATTGTTATAGGGTTTTTCAAATTGGCATAATTTTTGGTAGAAATTTTTTAGGGTTAATATGAATAAATTGCAACAACCCTGTCCCCCCTGTACCACCCTTTGACAACTGTTTACAGTTGTCAACAGTTTTTTTCAAGTTGTCCACAGCTTTTTACACTTGCGACCAAGTATGGACAAAACTTTTGACAAATTTTGTACAGCTTTTGTCAGTTTGTCAAAATTTTGTCAAGCTGTATAGGACTAGACAAAACTGTTGGAAATTTTGTCCATTTTTATCAGCCTGTGGATAACTTGCATAAATCTCTTGACAGCTAAAACAAGCACTTAAACAAACCTAGAACAATTCCCGAACAAAATGCGAACATCAATTTTAAGGCGGTTTTTTTCGGTTTCTAGGGGGTATGAAAAATTTTGTGTAGGGTGGGTAGGCTTGCCAGCGATTCGCGATTTGTTCCAGTTTTGTTCTAGTCCGAATCGGTCAAGGTCAAACATTATACAGATATTTTTTAAATATGCAAGCATTATTTTATACACAGCTTTAAAAAATTTTCTTGTATATTTTTTCTATATATGCGACTCTTTAGGCAGATTAAGTTTTATGTTTTATATCGTTTGGAAGTGAGGTTAATATGAAAATTAGCACAATTAAAGGTTGTGTTTGTTATGTAAAATCAGCGGGTAAAGATGAAAAGAGCAACCGCAAAATCCGCATAAATTGCACAGCCAAAGAAAAGAGCCAAAGAGCAGAAGAAAAGTTTTATAACGACTTGCCCAAAGTAAAGCACAGTAAACAACGGACTTTTCACTTGCATAAAAAAGGCTTGTTATAAGTTTTTATATCAGGGCTACATTGTAGCCTTGTAATAAGGACTTAAAAAATCCTAGTTATAAAAAATAGTAAAGAGTTAACCTATCAAAACGCTAGCCACGGCTTGCATAAAGTTTTGAAAAGGTTTGTTGTACTATCATTAAAAACCCTGCAATATTGTAATTTGGCAGTTAGGCACAGTAAAAACTCTTTAAGCAATAGCAATTTAAAAAGGTTTAAACAGGTTGTTTGTATATCTTTTTTATGAAAGAGAGGTACAAAATGCTTAAAACTGTTGAACAATTTGAACAAGCTATCACTAATGCGAAACAAAACAAGAAAGCATATAGAGAGTCTATTCAAGATGCTATATGTTTTTTTGTGCGTGAGTATAACGGAAAGCTAACATTTAATAGCAGTTACTTGAAAGAAATCTTATTAGCGACAGGAAACGACGCTAGAGATTTGAACGAGTGGTTGCATAAATATACAAACTTGACGAAAGTGAAAAGCGACTTGATTCACTTTGAAACAAGTGATTGCAACGAAATCACTACCAAAGACGGAAAGAAACAAATCGTTTACACTTTGAAATTTAATGATAACTTTGCAGACCAGAAATGGTGGGAAACGGAAAAGCCCGAAAGAGTTATCAAAGCACTTGACGAGGAATCGTTAGAGAAACTGTTAGTGTCTGTTTATAACAGAGCTAAAAAAACTGGAACGGAAACTTATTCAGAAAAGCAAACAGCTATCTTGAACCTTATCAAAGACGCTTACAGAGATAAAGTAAAAGATTAGTAAAGACTAAACAGAAACGCAACAGGTATGCAAACAGCCTTTTTAAATCTTTTAACAAACTGGAGGCAGATATGAAACAAACTTGTAGCAAAAATCTTACAAAGCATTTAGCATTATTGAAACAAGAGTGTAACAAACTGGTAACACTTCACAAAAATGGTTACACTATTCCAACAGAACTTTACAGCGACTATGTCAAACATAAACAATACGTAACAGAACTGTTAAAGCGTGAGAAATTTGAATCATACACTAAACAATTATTAAAAGCAAGATAAAAATTTAGTATCACCATAAAAATAATACTTGACATTTAAAATTTATACTGTATTTTTATAAATCTTTAAAAGATTATAACAATATGTAACAAGTTGTAACAAGTTAATAATAAAAATATATTTAATAATATTATATATAAAAACTTGTTACAGATATGTAACAGACTATTAAAACTTTTAAACTACCTTTGTCACACTCTGTTTAAATTGTTAATAGTCTGTTACATATCTGTAACATTTTTTTGAAAGGTTGTAACAATGTCAATTAAAACTGAAAAATATGTAGTATGTTTTGATACAATACAAATAAATATTTCAACAGTTGAAAGTTCTATAAGAATCTATAACAGAAAAAAAGGTGATACTTGTAAATATTATGAAATAGAATGTGACACCTATGAAGAAGCTAGTAAAAAGGCTTGTGAAAGATTAAGACAAACCTATATAGATTGTGAACTAGCAATAAAAAAACTAAAACAAAAGCAAGAAGAAATTTTAGATACTTTAACAGGTGGTATCGGAATTAAGTAAAGGAGTGAAACAGAATGAAAATATATGTAGTGGAACTTTTAAACTCTAACAAAGACGATAACAACTTTGTCAGTATTCATCAAGACTTTAAAGAAGCTCTAGCAAAAGCTAAAAGACTTGGTGCAGTTGTAGCAGTATGGGAACAATGTGACAAGCGTATGAAGTTTGTTACAATGTATAACGGAGATGGTGAAGAAGTGGAGGACAGCTGATGATAACTTTTATAGTTGGTATAACAGGCATAACAGTTGCTAACAATACTGTTGACAATTATTTTATATCTGCTGATAGTGGTAATGAAATAGTTTTTGATAATGGTCTGTCAAATTGTTACTTAGAATATTGTGACAACTCTGATGATTATGAAAGAGATGAAGAAGGCTATGAAGAATGGACAAAGTTTACAATAGCTGATGACGGGGAGTCACACCCGTTCATAGATGATACAAATGGTGATGTAAATATTGTAGAGTTCTTAAAAAGCTTTGACAATGTTAATGTGGTTGTTAAAAATGATAGAGGTGCTGAGATAGGTCATGACTAAAATATCTGTATTAGAACGTGAAAGAATCTGTGGACTATATGCAACAGGTAAAATGTCACAAGAGAAACTAGCTCGTAAATATGGTGTAACACACACTACAATTCGTAACATTATACTTGGTAAGTGGCCTCATTACAATTACTTCTGGAACGAAACAGTTGGTGAAAAGAAACTGAGACAGTATGCAGAATACTATGAGCAGAAAGCTAAAGAGTATCGTGACAAGTATGATGTAGCTGTTAACAATAGATTACAAAAGGAGTTACTGCTATGATAATCTATAAAGCAAATGATAAAGGGTTTGTTACAGAAGTATGTATAATGAACGTGGTTCGTGGCATAGTATTAGAATCTGCTAAACCTTATCACGAGATTCAACACTATCGTTCACAATATCATAAGCACATTGCAATAGAATATCATGGAAAATGGTTTACAATGTATTTACCTTTTGATAATCAATTTCATAAGATGAGAGAAGATAGTACAGTAACAGTAGAAGACATGAAACTCTTTGACAATTGTTATAACATTAACGAAAGGATACCGGTATGTTAGATATAACTTTTAAAGTACACTCAAACAATATTCTCAGACTTGTAATAACTTATCAGAGTGAGAGAAGAACCGACCGTACTGCTGGTGCTAAATACTTTTATGAAGATGGTGATTTAAGGATTGTGTCAGCAGCTTGTCCAGATGTAACCGGTTGGACTATATATCTACAAGGTACTGACACCAGAGAAGATGATAACGTGTTACGTTTTCCTAACTTTAAATTACTTAAAAAGTTTTTTGAAGCTCTTAGAACTTGTACAGGTAATCTAAGGGTTGAACTATAGGGTTTGTATCGTTCCCTACTTCTTATTAAAAATGATACAATTTGTTTTAACTTAATTTTATAGGAGAAAGCTAATGGCTTTAAATATTGATGAATTGATTGCAAAACTTCAAGCAACTGGTACAACTGGTGGTGTTACCATCAACGTTATCAATGTCAATGATGATACTGTTACAAGTGCTGATGCTACACCTGTCTCAGACTTCAAAGTTGGTGACAGAGTAATGTTATGCCACGTTAAGAAAGACGGAACAGGTACTAAACACACTGACGGTACTGTTGATAGCATTGGCAAAGACGAGTTCGGTCCTTATGTACGTGTTACAGGTGACAACGGTAAGCATTACAGATGTGGCTTGAAGATGTACGAGGTTCGCAAAGGTACTCAAATTATTCGTAAGTTGTAAACCTTTGAAATAACTTAATACATATTTGTAGGGTGTTTTTTTAAGGCTAGAGAAGGTTGTCATAGGTTTTGGCTACGGCTGTAGCTGACACTTATAACATACCCTCTCCAGCCTAAAAAAATACCCCTTAATTTTGATGAAAGGATATAAAATGATTGCAGCAGATGAGTTAGTTATTTGTGCAAGAGTTATAGAGCTGTTACATTATGGTGTAGATGTTACAAAACTTGACACGTATAGACAGTATTATAACCCTAAGTCAAAGTCTGTTATCAGTAGGTTAACAGAAAATGTACCAGACTTTTTATTCAAGATTACTGACGAGACAGCAGAGTTTTTACAATGGCCTTTAGGTAATTACTTTAAAAGAGAGGGTAACAGATTCTACTCAATCTTTGAAGAAAAGATAACAGATGCTGAGAAGGCTACGGTAGCTTGTGAAATAGACTTGACAACATTTAAACAGATTATGATGGTCTGTTCAACTAAGTCATGGTGTATTTTCAGTGAGTACAAACCTTCTGATTATGACCCAGAGTATGAAGCACGTATTAAAAAGATGAGAGAAGAATGGGACTTCACTGATACCAGTGATTGTGAACTCATTAAAGACCTTGCAAAGGACAAGATAGAGGACAACTTCCACGCACTGTTAACACTTTGTGAATATACTAAAGAGAGAAGTGAAGAACTTATTGAACAGTTTAATCATCCTGAAACAGATTTTGAAATCAAAGGTCTTGAGAAGTTTAAGCCAATTGATGGCAGAATCTATATCAAACTTCCACCATTTGAACTTGATAGTATTCGTAGCAAATATGATAGTGCTTGTGCAAGAGATATTAAATACCTTGTGATATCCCGTAACCCTTATGACTACTTCTTCTGCAGTTATGGTTCAGAGTTCCAAAGCTGTTACGCTCTTAACAGTAGTCACTATGGTTGGTATGGTATGGTAGGTATGGCAGGTTGTAAAGGCAACTTCATAGTGTACTTATCATCTGGTAAAGTTAATAAAATCAATGTCATCAGCGGTAAGAAATGGAGTGTTCCACGTATGTTACTCCGTTGTTGGGGTTGGTTAGCAGATGATGGCAGACTGTTATTAGATAGAGCATACTGTTCAGACCAAGTTCACAATATTGAAAGAGATTTGTATAAATATATTTGCAAGACTCTTTTAGGATATGACAGCGATAGTGTCTTATGTAAGTCTGTTAACATACCTTTAAAATATTCTGAACAGCTTGTAAAAACTTGGCATAAAACTAAATACCACATGTATCCAGACTCTGTAAAGGTTGAGGACTTCCATTATCGTGGTATTTGTTACGGTGATAGAACATTTGTAGGTAACAATGAACCGTTTGATAAAAACTTTTTAAGTCGTATGCAAGAGATATCAAATGTTCCAGTTGGTTTCAGATATAAGAAGCTGTACAACATTGTTAACGGTGAATTGACAGAGCTGAGGTTGTGTCCTATCACACAGTTACCAATAACTTCTTCAGAATCTAAATCATTCTATGCCAAGTTCTTTAAAGACCCTATCAAAAGTTTAGCAGTGCTAACATATTGTGATGGTTTTTATAAACTTGACACAGCTACACAGAATAAACTTAGTGAAAGCTCTTCAAAAATCTGGTTTGATATGAAGAATAATAACGCATGTAGTTATAGAGATAGTAATAATCTTTACAGATTCTTTAAGAACTTTAGTGTAGATAATTATAAAATTGGTATCAAACCTTTTAAAGAATGGGTTACAGGTGCTGCTAAAACTTCAGGACTTGATTACATTCTTGTAAGATACATTGAAGAAGACCGTGTTACATTTGTAAAATATAAAGGAAAACAATATGAAAACACTGTTAAAACTTTATTCATTTGAGTCAGTGCATAACACACCTGATGAGAATGCTTTAGCAAACTGGTTAGATGACTGGTTTCGAGAACATAAAACACCGTTCACAAGAGTTGATAACAACTTTTATAAGCTTGATACAGTACATGCACCAATACTTAGTGCACACTTAGACCAAGTTAAAACAAATGGTAAAGCTGTTCACTTTGTTATGACACCAGAGAAACACATCACAGGTTACAATGAAGACTGGGAAAGAACTTCACTGGGTGGTGATGACAAGAACGGTATATGGATTATTCTCCAAGCTCTTGAAAAATATAACAACGATATCAACTTTATCATCAGTGCTGGTGAAGAGGTTGGTTGTGTCGGTATCAATAAATTAGACACTGATGGAGTTCTTAAAGAGAAGATACCACCGCTTGATACATTCTGTATCGTACTTGATAGACGTGGTTCACATGATATATTAGATTCTGGCGGTGGTGATACATATTGTAAAACATTGGCACAGTGTTTGTGCAACTATATGAAAGATGGTATGGTTGTCACATCTGGTAGTGTGTCTGATACAAGAGTGATATGTGAGTATTGCGAGAGTGTTAACATATCTGTTGCATACGAAGCACCACACACTGCCAATGAACATACAGATTGGGTGAGACTTCAACAACTGAGAGACCACGTGTTTGATATCTGTGACGACTTTGCACACTATCCTACACCACCTGATGTATACATTAAAAAGACTTGGTCATATTCAACATCACAATATAAGAAAGGAAGATATAAAGATGACTACGAAGAATACTACGGAAGATACGGGTTCTAAAAAACCTGCAAAGAAGAGGATATTCTATCCTAACATGTATTATTTAGTTGATAAAGATAACTATGTGATACATAATACAGCAAACCCAGAATCTTTGAAAGAGTTAGAGTTTGAAGACACTGATACAATTCTTATTGCAGTTCATCCAAGTAAACTTATCAAGAAGAAACAAGTTGTTAACAAAATTATATTAGATTTTGATAAAAAACTATTGACAATTGATGGTGACTCTTGTACATTGAACAAAGTTGATTACGAAGGTAACACAACTTATACACTTGATGATGAAGAACTAAAGGATTGGTCTAAACTTATTTCAGATTGTAAGAAGATTGCTAAAGAATTTGAAATGGTTGGTGTGCCACCTATTGAAGGAGAGTTATTAGATGTCGAATGAGAAAGATATTGAATATGTTGTAAACAATATGGAGTTCCTTGCAAGCATGCATGATTTAGAACTAACTGATAACGCACCTAAAATTGCTAAAGCCAAGTTAATGTTCTTTGGTAAAGATGATTGGTGTAAATGTTGTTGTGTCAGAGATGATAAACACTTTTGCATCTCACCATCTTGTCTAAAAGAAATTGATAACAAAGGTATATGCGATTGTAGGTTGTATAAAAAGAAGGAGCAATGATGGCTCAAGAATGGAAAATAAAACATGGACTTTATGGCACTAGAATTTATGAGATATGGAGAGGAATGAAGAAAAGATGTTATCTTAAATCACACTCACATTACTCAAACTATGGTGGCAGAGGGATTAAAGTCTGTGATGAGTGGAAACAATCTGTTAAATCTTTTAATGATTGGGCTGTGACACACGGATATCGAGACGACTTGACTATTGATAGAATTGATAATGATGGTGACTATTGTCCTGATAATTGTAGATGGGTAACATACAAAGAACAGATGAGAAACAAAAAAGTAATCATTTCTTAACTGTCAAAGGTGTTACTAAAACAATTAAAGACTGGGCAGAGGTTGTTGGAATCAATGAACAGACCTTGTGTGAAAGAGCTAAAAGAGGTTGGACAGATGAGCAAATTGTTTTAACTAAATTGAAGAAAGGATAATTAAAATGGGATATTATTTGTTTGCAATTTTACCGAATATTAACATAATGTTAGGAGTTGGATTAGCTTTAGCAGCTGCCTTTACATTTGTAACTTTTATGTGTGGAGCTGATGCAGGTGATTTAGATGGGGCTAGTAAAGTTTTTAAACCTGCATTTTATATAACAATTGTATTAGGTTTGTTACAGACTTTCATACCGTCTCAAAAGCAGTTAGCATTTATCATAGCTGCACCATATATTATAGAGAATCAACAGTTGCAAGAGGCTGGTAAGAACTCTGCAGAAATTATTAAACTTGGTACAGAGTATGTTAAAGATGTGTTAACAACTGCAACAGCTAAGAAAGGTGAATGAGATAACTGTTACAGATTGTAAAAGATTGTAACATCTATATCATCTGCCCCCTTCGGGTATTGTAACAACGTTTTTGGAGGTTGTCAAGTAAAAAATGAAAAGATTTGTAACATTTATTGAAAAAGATATTCCACCTGCTGATACAGGGGTGGCAATATTGTACACAACTGTAGTAACCTTGGTAATATTTGGAGTAATTATGTGTCTAGTTATATAGAATTTCACAGAGATTGTCCTAACTGTGGTAGCCACGATGCTTTGACAGTGTTTGAAGATGGTGGTGCAAAATGTTTCAGCTGTGGCTGGACATGGAAGGACTTTTATCATAAACATAATAAAGAGAACTCTACGAGTTCGATTAAAAAAGAAAGGAAGAGTGATACAGAGATTATGAAAGAAATTGTAGAAGATGCTGGAAGAATTCCTGCTTCAGGTATCCCTGATAGATTTTTAACAGCTGAGACATGTAAATTCTATGGTGTTAAAGTTATTGTCAGAGATGGTGGAATTGCACAACACATATATCCCTACTATGACCATAATGGTGACGTTGTAGCACAAAAAATCAGGACTGTAGAGGGTAAACAATTCAACTGGAGAGGTAATGCAACACGTGCACAACTCTTTGGACAGAATTTATTCCCTGCTAAAGGTCGTTTCATTACCATAACAGAGGGTGAGATAGATGCTATGTCAGTCTGGCAAATGTCTGGTGGTAAGTCTGCTGTGGTATCTGTTAAGGGTGGTGCAGAGTCTGCATTGAAAGAGGTAAAGGCACAGTACCAGTATTTAGACAGCTTTGAAAACATTATTATATGCTTTGATGGTGACACTGCAGGTGTTAGAGCAGCTAAGAAAGTTGCAGAGATACTGCCACCAAAGAAGGTAAAGATTGTTAAGCTGACTAAAGAGATGAAGGATGCTAACGAGTTCTTAAAGGCTGGTAAAAGTGCTGACTTCAATAATTTATGGTGGAAAGCGGAGGAATATAGACCTGATGATATTGTTAACTATTCTGATTTATGGGAACGTGTCAAAGATTTTAGTAAGTCTAGAACATATTTGCCTACACCATGGGAAGGACTTAACGAAAAGATTTGTGGGTTTAGAGAAACACAGTTAATAACTATTGCAGCTGGTACAGGTATGGGTAAGTCTGCATTCTTGAGAACAATTATGAATCACTATCTTAAAACAACTGATGTAAAGATTGGTGCAATGTTCTTAGAAGAGGTTGCAGAAGATACAGTAGTGTCAATGATGTCGTTAGAAGCTGGGTTAAATCTACGTAGACCTGAGATATGGAAGGAACAATCCGAAGCAGACCTGAAGAAATGGTTCACAGAGTCTGGTGCAAATAGACGAATAGAACTGTACGATGGTTTTGACTTCGATGATATAGACCTGTTAATGGATAAGATAAGATATTTAAACAGAGCCAGAGACTGTAAAATAATTATCTTAGACCACTTAACAATGGTTGTAGATGATGCTGAGAATAGTACACAAGCTTTAAATAAATTGGTAGCAGACTTGAAGAAGATTGCTGTCGAGCTTGGTATAATTATTATCACAGCATGTCACCTACGAAAAGCTCAGAACGCTGCTAAACAAACTGAAGAAGGTGGTAGAGTTACACTAGATGATTTGAAACAGTCTTCATCAGTGAAGCAGTTGTCTGATATTGTGATAGGGTTGGAAAGAAATGGTCAATCTGATAACCCTGTTGAAGCTAACACAACTAAGATAAGAGTGTTGAAAGACCGTGACTTTGGTAGTAAAGGTGTAGCAGCTGCTGCAATTTATGAGAAAGAAACAACACGACTTATTGAAGTATCTTTAGAAAGTTTGGAAGACATTGATGAATAAGGAGTATTAAATATGTGTTGGGAATTAACAGTAACTAATCAAAATAGATTCTCTGATATATTCTTTCAGTTCTCTGATATACCTACAGAAATCAAAGATAATAGAGGAGAATATTATACACGTTCATTGGGCTATGAAATTAATTCTTGTTCAAGACCTGAGGTAATTTTAAAAGATCGTCAAATATTTGTATGGGGTGAAAGAAAAGAGCACGATAATGATGTATTAAATTTACCTAGGCATTCTTTTATAACACTTGTCAGAATTCTTTCTGGTAATGCAAAGGTAAAAATAAAAGGTATAGATAAATTTTGTATAGGAGGTTGTTAAATGTATAGAATAAATTTTGCAAATTATCAATTGTTTGTTGAGAATATGGATGCTGAAAGTAGAAATAGCAGTAGTGATTACTCTTGTTATAGAACATCTGATGGAGTTGTTATAGAAGAATCTGCTGGTAGATTAGGGTGGTCAAATTATACACACGAACGTATCTATGTTCCTAGAGGTTACTCAGCAACTTATCAATGTTTTAAAGGTAGATGTAGAATCTTGCATTATGTTTTACAATATCTTAAAATGACTAATCAGAGTTATGAAATGTTATCATACTTTAATGGTAGGTTACAACTCACTAACAATAAAGGAAAAGTATATGCGTGTTATCTGTGATATTGAGGCCAATGGTTTAACGCCTGATAAAATTTGGTGCTGTGTTTGCAAAGATGTTGACACAGGTAAGTTTACAATTTTTAGAGATGGAGATGCTAACGAATGTAAAAAGTTTTTTGATAGGTGTGATAAAATTATTGGCCACAACTTCATAGGATATGATGCAATATGGTTAAATAAATTGTGGCACACTGGTATCAAGATTGATAAGATTGTTGATACACTTGTACTGAGTCGTTTAGGAAATAGTTTCAGAACTGGTCACAGCTTGAGAGACTGGGGAGAGTTCCTTAAATGTTATAAAGACCATCACGATGATTGGTCACAGTGGTCACAAGAGATGGAAGACTATTGTAAACAAGATGTTGAAGTAACACACAAGGTTTATGAGTATCTGAAGAAAGAGTTAAGAGGTTGTACAAAGGATGCTGTGGTCTTAGAGCACTGGTCACAGGCTGTATTGGAACAGCAAAGGATGTATGGGTTCTTGCTAGACCATGACCTAGCTGTTGAAACTAAGGAAAAGATTGACCAAGAGTACTTCAGTATTATCAATAGACTTCAAAAGATTTTCCCACCTCGTAAAGTAGTTGTTGAAGAGTGGGTAGCAAAACGTAACAAACAAGGAGAATTGAATGCAGTCAGTAGCAGAATTATCAAGTCTGGTATGGTTGAGCATATTAGTGGTGACCGTTATAATCGTATCGAGTATAGAGAATTTTGTATCGATAGCCCTAAAGAAATTGTTGAAAGGCTTAAAGGTTATTGGGAACCGTATATTTTCACACCAAGTGGACAGCCTAAAGTATGTGAAGAGAACCTCAACACACTGAGAGAGGATGCTCCACAGGCATTACAGCTGATAAAGAGATGTAAAGTTGTAAAGTCTCGTTCCACATTGATACAGTCGTACTTTGATGCGTGTGGTGAAGATGGCAGAGTTCATGGACAGGTGCTCTCAATTGGTGCAGGTACTCACAGAATGGCACACAGGAATCCTAACACTGGTAACATTCCTTCTAAAGGTATATATGGTGCAGTGTGTAGACAAATGTTCACAGTTGCTAAAGGACGTAAGCTGGTTGGTTGTGATGCTGCAAACATTCAGCTCAGAGTGTTAGCACATTATTTAAATGACAAAGAGCTTATCTACCAGATTGTTCACAAAGATATGCACTATTACTTCTCACAAATTTATGGGTTGAATCCACCCGATAAGGACTATGATGAAAGCAATCCAGATATGGTAGCAGCTCGTAAGAAAGGTAAGACTGCAACATTTGCTATCATCATGGGTGCAGGCGTAAAGAAGATTGGTATGGTGTTGGGAGACCCTAAGAAAGGTGAAGCAGCCTTTGAAGGATTGAAGAAGAACATTAAAGGTTGGAACAAGTTTAAGTTAGAGCTTGATATGAGAGCTAGAATAGGTTACTTTGTAGGACTTGATGGGCGCAAGATACCACTGAAGAATGCTCACTTCGGTATGTCTTCATATCTGCAAGCAGGTGAAGCAATCATTATGAAGAGAGCTATGGTAGAGTCCTATAAAGAAATTAAATCGCTTGGACTAGATGCACACCAAGTTGCTATCGTGCATGATGAAATGCAATATGATTGTGACGAGGCTTGTGCAGAGCAAGTCGGGCAGATTTTAAGGAAGCACATCATTGAAGCAGGAGTTTATTACAAACTGAGATGTCCGCTTGATGGTGAATATATGATTGGTTCAAATTGGCTTCAAACACACTAACGAAGGAGACTCACTAATGAAGATTAATATAGATTTATTTGCACTGTTCATAGTATTTTTAGTTTTAAAACTTTGTGACGTTATTGCTTGGTCATGGTGGTGGGTTACTGCACCAATCTGGGTACCTCTGTTGTTATTGTTTATTGTTTTATTTTTTAAAGGATAGACAAATGACAATACAGATTAACGGAGTGTATGAATGGGATTCAGGTCGTAGAGATTATTTTAACCAATGCCAAGAGGTTTATAGAATATATGTATACAGAAAGATACGAAAGTATTACAGATGTCTTATAAATCAAACCGGTACAGACCGTATAATACATGAAAACATTAGTGGCAAATGGATTAGAGAGAGCTGTAAATACATTGGACCGGCTCGTAGCACATGGGAAGATTTGTTTCAAGTATAAGGTAGGTGACGATGACATTTAGTAAACTGTTTTGTTGCAAGTATTTGTACATAGAACTGTATCGGATTGGTTTAGATTATCGTACAGGTTTTAAAATAGAGCTTGACAAATATATTTTAAGGTGTAGTATGTCTGTATTAGGTGTAACACTTCTTATATGTATTGGTACGGAGGCTTATTCATCATGATTCTAACTTATAAAAATTGTAAAAGAATGGATGACATTATAACAGCACCAGAGTTCAAAGGTATTGTATGGGACAATCATAATATGCAAATATTGACAAGTATAATATTCGGAATATCTATTATGAATCCTTCTATGATTGTGTCTTTATTTGTAACAGAGGACAACGAACTCGATTGGAATGGTCAAGTAAATGGTAAAGTGAGGATAGCATAATGAGTAAAGATGATTCAGAGACTAACACAATGAATGTTATGTTTGATGGCAGTGATGAAGCCGATGACAAAGACGATGACAACATTGATTTAAAAACTGAGAAGATGATAAAATATTTTGAAGATTATTATAACAATAGATAGGAACACCTCCTTTCGTATGTAGTCGACCTGCTGCATAACTTAATCAATCTGCACCAAGACCAGTGGTGTTAACGTGCTACGTTCCTATTACATATTTTTTAGCATTAAGATTGGTACAGGTCAATTGTTTAAAACTTATAGGAGTACTCAAATGATTGAATATTTAAACACGATTGCAATAAGTATCTTTCATAGCATTGCACTTATTGTAGCAGCACTGTTGCTAATGTTTTTAGCAATTGTTGCACTAATTTATGGAGTTGTCGCATGGAATAAGAAGATGGAAAAAGCTGTCTATCAATTCTATGAAGACATTGTATCAGCTATAAAGGAGATTCTTTAATGGCTAAGTTAAAATTTTATTACGGCACTATGGGAGCTGGTAAAACTACTGAAGCTTTAAAGACTTATGAAATATACAGACGTAAAGGACTGAAGCCACTCATTGTAAAGCCTACCTTTGATGACCGTGAAGGAACTTTTAAAGGCTGGGGTTTAATCAAGAGCAAGCTGATACCAGATGTAAGACCTTGTTACTACGTTGATAATGTCATGGAACAGTTGTATAACAAGCAGCCATATCCTTTCGGAGTTCTTATAGTTGATGAAGTACAGTTTTTAAAACCGGCTGACATCATTTCTCTATCATCTATTGTAGATTATAAAGATGTTGATGTCATCTGCTATGGTCTTAAAACAGATTGTAGAGGTAAGTTGTTTGAAGGTTCTGCACAGTTGTTAGCAATTGCTGATGAAACTAAAGAGCTTGATAACTTATGTGACATCTGTGGAAAGCCTGGTGCCAATATGCATTTACGTTACACCAATGATGAGATAGATTTTGAACCAGAGTCTATTAAAGTTGAGAAAGGTAATGTAAAATATAAATCAGTATGTAGAAAATGTTTTACTAAGGAGATGTTGTAGTGGACAAATATGATTGGATAGGATTTATTTTAATTGCAATAACCTTTTACGAGATTTGGAGAGTATGTCATGACAGGTACAATTAAGATATCAGGTATAAACTATTCTGTTAATGGATTTGATACAGATGTTGATAGAAACCTTATGGGTAGACTTTCATACGATACTGCACAAATTCATATCAGAAACGATTTACCTATTGATAAGAAAATGGAAACACTTCTTCACGAGGTTATGCATGCTGTGTACATGAATGCAGGTCTGCAACCAGGTGATGAAGAAGAGAAAGTTGTGACAGCTTTGTCAAGTGGAGTATATCAATTTTTAAAGGATAATAAAGATGTTTACAGAATACCATAAGATTGAAACACCTTATGAAAGGGATATGGACGGCTCTAAGAAGCTTATCGAAGGGCAGTTCAGAAGCAAGTATGTAAAGTATTTAAAAGACTGTGAATGGATTTTCACAGAGAAAGTTGACGGTACTAACATTAGAGTGTGCTGGGATGGTCACGACTTCGTGTTCAAAGGTAGGACAGAGAAGGCAAATCTCCCTGCAGGTCTTGTTGTTAGATTGCAACAAATCTTTTTCAATGACACCATGGAAGAAATGGTTGAACAAATGTTCGGTGACAAAGAAGTTATGTTCATTGGTGAAGGATATGGTGCAGGTATTCAAGCAGTTGGTAAAGAGTACATACCAGATAGTCAAGACTTTATTCTGTTTGATATCACTGTTGATGGGAAGTATTTAGACCATGACAATGTGGTAGAAATTGCTACAGCTCTTGGTTTAAAGATGGTACCAGTATTGTTACGAGGTACTATTGACGATGCTGTAAAGTTTGTAAAGACTGAACCAGTGTCACAACTTGGTACCTGTGTTATCGAGGGTGTTGTAGGTCGTTTACCTATTAACATGTATGATGGCAGAGGTAACAGAATGATTGTTAAAATAAAATGTCACGATTTTGAAAAATAATTGTTGACAAATGAAATTTAACAGTCTATAACATAATTGTTAAAACAATATAGGAGTATATAACATGGCTGATTTACAGTCTATTACATTAAAAGATGTCGAAATCCGTTGGCCGCACTTAGCAGAGCCGTCAACAAAAGGCGAGTTCGCTTCTAACAAGTATGAAGTATTTGTTGTCATGGATAAAAAGAATGCTGATGCTGTTGCAAAGTTGAAAGCTTCTAGCCAAGACCTCAAAGAACTTGATGATGGTCTGTTCGGTATCACTCTAAAGTCTTCAAAGAAGCCGAGAGTTATGAACAAACGTAAAGAGATTTTATCAGATGACGAGTTGAAAGCAATTGGTAATGGAACTCGTGCTATCGTTAAAGCTAATCAATACGTTGGGTTCAAAGGCAAAGTCTTCTTAGGTCTTCAAGCAGTGATGATTACAGAGCTTCACGAATATCTTGGAGCAGACCCGTTTGCTGATATTGAGGTAGATGCTGACGACTCTACATCGGATGATGACGACCTTATCTGATGACATTTACAAAGTCATTGAAGGTGAAATAAAAGTTGATGACGTCTCGTATGAAGAACTTGCTAAAGATATTGCTACAACTATTCGTACGAGATTGTCAGACACTGAACCAGTTCGTAAAACTTTGGGCCTATCGTCAGTAGGTAAACCGTTGAGGAAGTTGTGGTATGACTTTCACAGTGATATAGAACTGGTAAAACCTACACCATCGATGCGTTTAAAGTTTTTGTTTGGTGATATTATTGAGGACTTATTACTCTGGCTTGTTAAAGTATCTGGACACACTGTGACAGATAGACAAAAGGAAGTCAACTGTTGTGGTATCGTTGGACATATTGATAGCATCATTGACGGAGAAGTTGTAGATATTAAATCAGCTTCACCAAAGAGCTTCTTAAAATTTCTAAGTGGTTCACTACCTGACAACGATCCTTTTGGATATCTTGCACAGATTACAGCATACGATAAAGAAGTTGGTAAAGGCAAACCAGGTTTCTTAGTAATGAATAAAGTTACTGGTGAAATCTGTGAGTACAGACCTGACCCAGTCTTTGATATGCCAGATGTAGAGCCTATCATAGAGAAGGCAAAAGCTGTTGTAGCTAGTAACACACCTCCTGATGAACTATGTTATGAACCTGTACCAGATGGTGCAAGTGGTAACATGAAATTGGCAACAGGTTGTGAGTATTGTCCTTACAAACACTTATGCTTTCCTGAATTAAGAGCGTTCAAGTATGCTAACGGGGTTCGGTACTTGACACGTGTTGTAAAAGAACCTAGAGTAGAGGAAATAACAGATGATAAAAGTGATCAAGACAACTTGGAGACCGTTACTGAGACTGACGGAAGTACTGATTGATAAAGAAGGTAAAGTAACAGAGACCGGTAACGAGTTTCATTTCAATGTGCTAGATGTGCCGCATATTGTTAGCAACCCGAACTGGACTGCTTTAGTCTATGACCACCATACAATAGTTGTAAAAGAATCTGCAGAAGATATTTATAAAGCTGTTGATAAGATGGTCAAAGAGGAGCAAGACAGAAAGGCTAAAGAAGCTGAAGAATATATGAAAGCTACTCAAGCACGTGTTGCAGAGACTGCTGCCAAGGTTATTCCAATCAATGATGACAACGGTGGTGGAGCTGCATAATGGATATACTGGTTATTTCTGATTCACATATAGACCCTGCTTGTCCGTACTATGAAGGTTGGAAACAGTTGGGTAAGTATGTTGTAAAGAACAAACCAAAGTATGTCATCCATCTTGGAGACGTTGCTTGCTTAGATTCTCTTGCACATTACACCAGTATGAGGGGTGATTTTACAACTGATGAAGAGCTTGCATGCGTTGAGAAGCATTTAAGGGCATTTGAAGAGGCTATCATAGATGACCAAGAACACAGTAGAGCTATGAAGAAAAAGATATATAGACCTATTAAAGTTCTTTGCATGGGTAATCACGATGTTCGTAAAGATTGCACGGAGATTAAACGAATATTTGAAGAACATGGTTGGGTTGTCTATGATTACCTTGAGCCAGCTGTTATAGAAGGTGTCACATTCTGTCACTGTATGCCTAAAAGAAACTCTGACATGATGTGTACCACTGCAGAAGAATTGTTACAAGTGTGGCACACTGATGTAGTAGTTGGCCATAGCCATGTGCAAGACTATGCAGAGTCTTATAACATTGGTACAGGTAAACTTATAAGAGCTGTCAAATGTCCTTGCTTCACAAGCTTTCCACCTAAGTATGTAGGGTTTGGTTACATTACATGGCCCTTAGGGTGGTTAGAAATTTCTTTAAATCCCTTTGAATTTACTTGGAGGAACATCGAATGCCTTTGGAAGTAAGAGATTTATTAGACAGGATAGAGGACATATACGAAATTGAGGATGTTCTTTATATAATTGGTAAAGATAAGAGATGGCTCTTAAAGAAATTGTTGCCGTATATTATGAAACATGCGGAGGATTTTGAGTAATGAACCTGAGACATCTTTATCTTGGTATAGACCCTGGTAAGAAAGGTGCTCTGGCTATCATAGATGATGACAATAATGTGTACAAGTTAGAAGACTTAGACGACATGTATGCATATTGGATAAAGTCTATGATATTTGATGAGTACAATTTTTACACAGGTTGTGTTGAAGATGTATGTGGAAGACCTGGACAATCTTGTAAAGCTAATACAACGTTTATGAAGGTAGCTGGTAAAGCTGAACTCATGGCTGATTGTATCTGTGAAGAGGTTGTCCTAGTCAAGCCACAGATTTGGAAGAAGTACTTCAACCTTATCACATCTAGAGACCTAACAAAAACTGAAAAGAAACATTTATCAATAGAAAAGGCTAAGGAACTGTTCCCATCTGTGGCAGATAAATTAACAGCCAGTAAAGATGGCAGAGCTGAAGCACTATTGATAGCATTATATGGGAAAGACTTATGGCAAACGAAACAATTGACGTTAAACAAAGCATAGAAGAATACATCTATCAAACTGACTGGAGAGTGAAAGCAAACGCTAATCAATCTTATTCAGTTGGTGGTATGATTCTTAACGTGGTTGGTAAAGTTGTAGCAAACTATTGGTTGAATGAAATCTACCCAGAACCTGCAGCAAGGTGTCACAGGAATGGTGACATACATATACACGACCTTGACTTTCTTGGTGGGTATTGCTGTGGTCATAGTCTTAGAGCATTGTTAAATGAAGGATTTGCAGGTGTTGCAGGTAAAACATCAGCGACTCCACCAAAACATTTCTCAGCTGCTTTAGGACAGATGGCAAACTTTCTAGGAACTATGCAAAATGAGTGGGCAGGTGCTCAAGCCTTCTCCAGTTTTGATACACTCCTTGCACCATTTGTAGCTGCTGATAACTTAGACTATAGACAAGTGAAACAAGAATTGCAAGAGTTCATTTACTGCTGTGGTACATCATCACGGTGGGGTGGACAAACTGTATTCAGTAATATCACACTTGATTTGAAATGTCCAGATGACTTAAAAGACAAACCAGTCTTGATAGGTGGTGTTGATACTGGCACAACTTATAAAGATTATCAAGAGCAGATGGATATTATCAACATGGCATTCTTAGATGTTATGTCAAAGGGTGACAAAGATGGAAGACCTTTCACATTCCCTATTCCAACCTATAACGTTACTAACGATTGGGAATGGGATACTCCAGTTGCTAACAAACTGTTTGAAGTCACTGCAAAGTATGGTTATCCTTACTTCAGCAACTACATCAGTTCTGATATGCAACCGTCAGATGTGAGAAGTATGTGTTGTCGTCTTAGATTAGACCTTAGAGAGCTGTTAAAGAAAGGTAACGGTTTGTTTGGTAGTGCTGAACAGACTGGTTCAATAGGTGTTATCACTCTTAATATGGCTCGTATAGGCTACTTGTTTAAAGACGGCTATCCTGTCAACTACAACGAAATGAAACAACACATTAAAGACCTCTGCGTTATTGCAAAAGATGCGTTAGAAGTTAAGAGACAGTTCTTAACAGACCGCTTAGAGGCTGGATTCTATCCTTTCACCAAGCGTTGGTTAGGAACTTATAGAAACTTCTTCAGTACTATCGGTGTCAATGGTATGAACGAGATGATTAGGAATTACACCAGAGACATTGATGACATCACTACAGATAATGGTAGAGATATGGCAGAAGATATCTTAGACTTTATCAGGGATTTAATGGTAGAGTTTCAGAAGGAGACTGGTCACTTATACAATCTTGAAGCAACTCCTGCAGAGGGTGCTACTACACGTTTTGCAAGGGAAGACAAGAAGAAGTATAAGGACATTATCCAAGCTGGTACAGATGAAGCACCGTACTATACAAACTCTTCACAGTTGCCAGTGGGTTACACAGATGATCCATTTACTGCTTTAGATTTACAAGATAAGTTACAGACTAAGTACACAGGTGGTACAGTTCTGCATCTATACATGAATCAGAAGATGGCATCTAGTGAAATCTGTAAACAATTTGTTAAAAAGGTGTTGACAAAATATAACTTGCCGTATATAAGTATTACACCAGTGTTCAGTATTTGTCCTAAGCATGGTTACATTGCAGGGGAACACAAGTACTGTCCAATATGTGAACACGAGTATGCAGCAAAGAAACTTATTAAGGAGAATAGTGAATGTTAAATGAATTTGAGAAAGCAGTGTTAAAGAACAACGGAATCAGTGAAGATGATGTTGAAGGTGTTAGCACTACATACGTTGTTAAAATGAAAGATGGTTCTGAACACCAATTAGTAGAATGCTACAGTCGTGTTATGGGCTATCTAAGACCTATGTCAGAGTACAATGTCGGTAAAAGACAAGAACACGCTGATAGACAACTGTTCAGTAATGATAAGGTAGGTGACTAATGACAGTAAAAGCTTGTGTAGTTAATGTTGAGTATCTTGACAACTATGACAAAGCTTGGGGAACCTTAAAGACCAACACAATTCATGATGCTGGTTACGATTTGAGAGCATGCTGTGACGTTCTGTTAGAACCTGGAGAGTATGCTCTCATCCCTTTAGGGATTAAGACAAGCTTTTCAACAGGATACGAAGCACAGTTAAGGGCTAGGTCAGGGCTTGCTCTCAAGCATGGCATAGGTCTTGTTAATGGTGTTGGTACAATTGATTCAGGTTATCGTGGAGAATGGGGAGCACTTATTGTAAATCATGGCAAAGAACCTTTCTACATTAACAGAGGTGATAGAGTGTGCCAAGTTGTGTTCAATGAATTGCCAGAGACTATCATGGTTACAGCAGAACATGTTGAAGCTGATGCAGATCGTGGTGGTGGTTTTGGAAGTAGTGGAGTAAAGTAAATGAACAGAAGTGAATGTTTAGATAAAGCTAAAGAGATTGTTAACGGTGCTCGTCAAGAGAACTATGGCAGTCCTGAAAAGAACTTTGCAAATATTGCATTGTACTGGTCAGTGTATCTTTCAAGAGATATTAAACCAACCGATGTAGCACTCATGATGGTGTTAATGAAGTTGGCACGATTAGAGAACAAACCTGATCACGAAGATTCATGGATTGATATAGCTGGTTACGCTGCTAACGGTGCAGAACTTGCTACAATTCGTGGTGAAATTGATAGGTCTTTTGAAAAATTATTTGTTAGAGATGAGAAAGATAAAACCAAGGCTGATAAAGAAAAGTTAGATGCTTGGGCAGAGTCTCGTGGTGTATGTTGTGGAGGCTAATATGGCTGATATCAGTATGTGCAATAACCATCAATGTCCTTTGTCAAGTACTTGTTTCAGATTTCTAGCAAAGGCATCACAATACCAATGCTACTTTATAATGTCTGAAAAAGAGAAACAAAAGATTAAAGAGACTGGTGAATGCTCTGAATACTGGAAGTGTGAGACTGAAGAAGACTTGGAAAAGTATAACAACTATTGGAGAGACTGAAGAAGTGTATCAAGCTGTATCATACATTCAACAGCGTCACCATAGGTATTTGCATACTGTCTGCAATTGTTATAGGGTGTGCTACATGTTGTGGTGCACCCTATCAATAATAGCATCAGGAATAGCAGTATTGTAACAGTCACAGGGGTCTTTAACATATTTTATCTTCTCTCTTATTTCTGTAATAACTTTAGAAGACTCTTGGTTAGCCTTGTTAAAAGCTACGATAGAGTTCTGCAATCTTTTATAGTCTTGCTTAGTTTCTATGTGGCTTTTGACAGACCAACCAAGAGCTATAGCCAGGAGTATACAAGCTATGTAGGGATAGATACGAGTCATTATTTCAAATTACCATTTCTATAGTCTTCTAAAATTTCTTCATCAGATTCTCCAGAAGGAACTACAAATCTTTCACCATTAATATATACAACTCTATTCGGACTTATACCTACTTCCAATCCTCTAGATGTTTCTCTAACTGTGGAGACTTCAACAACAGTATCAGGATTATCTAAAGATACTTGTCTAGCTTCTTCTCCAGCTTGTTCTATTCTTTCTTCAGAGATTGTTCCAAGCTCTCTATCTAATTCTCTATCAACCCTGATTTCTTCTTTTAGCATATTAAAAGCTTCATCAGCTGTCATAGTATTTGATTCTGATCTATTTCTATTTAACCATTCTTTATTTTTATTGTCTAACCATGATGCAAATTGTGTATCTGTTGCAGCACCTCTACCAATTGTATAATCTTGCATTACACTGAAAGCATCTTGCATCCATATAGGAAGCTTGTCACCAGTTCGCGGATCAATGTTGGTCATATTAGGATAGAACCTGTTATAAAAATCTATTTGTTCTTCTTCAGTTAACCCAGCTCTTTCCAATTGATGACGAACGTATGTTGCACGTTTTTGCAATTCTTCTTCACCAGTCTTAATAAGACCTTGTTGGGTGAAATCAATATATACTCTTCCATCTTTAACAGTATAAAAGGACTGAGTATTCTTTAATTGCAAACTGTTCTTATCTTTTTCAGATACCTTTTTTCCAAGTACCTGTTTAATTTCTGCAAGTGTTAAATTATTAGGATTCAAATAGTTTACAGATTCATAAAACAGTGCTGCTTCTG
>JAEEGL010813461.1_pt1 | contig 30014 bp, 18 predicted proteins | sample 9134231 | NCBI WGS metagenome assembly JAEEGL01 (sample SAMN16246548, study PRJNA631951) | gut metagenome | biome: gut microbiome; feature: rumen; material: fiber-attached | host: Bos | place: Iran: Karaj | collected 2018-10 | reverse complement strand
TGTCATTGATGATTTTGCTTGTCTTGATTTGCAGCACTAAGGTAAGTGAAAAATCTGACATGGCCAAATCCTGAGCAACAAAAAGTTGCTCAGGTACTTATAAAGAAAGTTAAACTAAAGTGCTGCGGAATTTAGGCTATACTTTTTCTTGGGTCGATGCATAGATACTAATTTTTTCTTAAATTTGGCTCGTTAGTAGTGAGCCGTAATCTCATCGAGGGTGAGCCGTAATCTCGTGAGCAGAGAGATTACGTTTCTCTATAGGCATGCAGTATTTTCTCGTAGGTTTACGAGAAATATTTCTTTGGCTTAGCGGCAAAAAAGGCTGACTCCTAACCAGATGGGGCTAAAAAGTCTTTGCAGACTAATGATTGAGAGTGGTTAGGAGTGGTCATGGCTCCTCACCAACTGCTAACCATCTCCTAACCCATGTCCTAACCGCCAGAAGCAATTCGTTTAACATTTGGAAAAAAACGTGCGAAATTTGCTGGAAAGATTTGGATGTTACCAAATAATTTTGTACCTTTGCCAACAAGTTGGCGAGAACGGGCTGCACCTTAGCAAAGAGCGAGTACTCTGCATTCGGTTTGCACCGTCCTTGTATACGAATTAAGGAGGAAGCCTTAAGGAATAGGAATAATAACCAAGAAAAGCATTTTTATGGAAAAAGAACTGAAGAATCAGATCGAGGCCGTTCTGGCCTCAAACGGAGGATTGCTTGCAGTAGAGCAGTTCCTTCAGAACAATTATCTCTTCCGCCGGAATGTGCTGAGTGGAAAGATTGAATTTGCAACCTTGCCTGTTAAGGATGAGCTAGAGTATCGTGAGCTGACACCTGAGGCTGAGATGAGTATCATCATCCGAGCCCGCAAGGAATTGGCTGATGAGAAATGCAATCCGAAGACGGACATCCAGGACCTGCTGCGTTCAGAAGAGGTACGCGCCTATGACCCCATCCGCGAGTTCCTCGAGGGTTTGCCCCATTGGGACGGACAGAACTACGTGGCTCGTCTCTTCTCTCGCTTGCCTGGACTCTCAACAGAGCAGCATCATTTCTTGGCTGTCTGGCTGCGTTCAGCTGTGGCTCACTGGCTACAGATGGACATGCTTCACGGCAATGAGTGTGTGCCTACGCTCATCGGCGCTCAAGGATGCGGCAAGACTACTTTTGTGCGCCGTCTGCTGCCTCAGCAACTGCGCCAGTACTATCTGGATCATCTGAATCTCTCAAACAAGTTTGACAAGGAGATGGCGCTGACAAACAATCTCATTGTCAACCTCGATGAACTCGATGCCATCCGACCCTCTCAGCATCCTGCGCTGAAGCAGACGCTCTCGAAAAGTAAGGTGAATGGACGTCCTATCTTTGGACGCGCCCAGGCAGACCGTCCCCGTTATGCCTCGTTTGTTGCTACGACGAACAATCCCCATCCGCTGACGGATGTCACAGGAAGTCGTCGTTATATCTGCCTTACCATCCCTGACGGACAATTGATTGACAATACGGGTGACATTGACTATCAGCAGCTTTATGCTCAAGTGCTGCATGAACTGCGTGAGTTGAAGGCTCCGTATTGGTTTAACAACGATGAGGTGACCCGTATTCAGGAGTTAAACATCGACTACATGGCCAAGAAGGACATGACAGAGATGATTGAAGCTTGTTTTCTGAAGCCTCAAGAGGGTGGGGCGGGTAAGGTGATGAGCAACACGGAGGTGCTCGGCATTCTGACCAAGGCGTTCCCTTCGCTGAAGATGGTGGCTGGAGTGGGCATCAAACTGGGCTTGGCTATGAAGAAGCTGGGCTTCGAACAGAGTCATCCCCACAATGTGGCTCATTACAGGGTTATTCAGAAAGTCAAGCCTGCAATGAATCTTGAGGCCGCTTGATGACAAGATGTGTTAGGAGTTGGTGAGGACTTGGTGAGTAGTCTATCTAACTCCTAACCTTCTATAAAGTCTTTGTCTGATAGTCATTCAGACATTTCGGTTAGGAGTTAGAATAGAGTTATGCTGATTACTTAATGAGACACTTGCCCGTCATTTCCTTGGGTTGTTCCAGCCCCATGATGTGGAGGATGGAAGGGGCCACGTCGGCCAAGGCGCCGTTCTGCACCTTCGCGTTCTTGTTTTCTGTCACGTAGATGAAGGGAACAGGGTTGACGGAGTGTGTAGTGTTGGGCGTGCCGTCGGCATTGAGAGCATGGTCAGCGTTGCCGTGGTCGGCGGTGATGATGGTTTCATAGCCCATCGTCTTGGCAGTTTCCACTACCTCGTTCAGGCACTGGTCAATCACCTTCACGGCAGATTCAATGGCTGTGTAAACACCTGTGTGACCCACCATGTCGGCGTTGGCGAAATTCACTACAATCCAGTCGTACTTGTCGGTCTTGAGGGCCTCGACCAGTTTGTCCTTCACTTCGAAGGCTGACATTTCAGGTTTCAGGTCGTAGGTAGCCACCTTTGGGGAGTTCACCAAGATGCGGTCTTCACCTTCGAACGGCTCTTCACGCCCACCATTGATGAAGGAGGTCACGTGTGCATATTTCTCAGTCTCTGCGACGTGCAACTGCTTCAGACCCTTGCTGGCGATGTATTCGCCGAGGGTGTTACTCAGGTTCTCCTTGGGGAATAGGATGTGTACGCCTGTGAAGGAATCGTCGTATGGCGTCATGCAGTAGTACTGGAGATGGGGAATGGTCTTCATGCCTTGTTCTTCCATGTCCTGCTGCGTGAGCACGATGGTCAATTCCTTGGCGCGGTCGCTGCGGTAGTTGAAGAAGATGACCACGTCGCCCTCTTTGATGCGGCCGTCGATGTTGCCGTTGACGAGCGGCTCCATGAACTCGTCGGTGTTCTTATGCTCCTCGGTATGAGAGTCGTAGCATGACTGTACGCCCGCCACCATGTCATCCACCTCGCGTCCCTGGCCGTTGACAAGCAGGTCGTAGGCCAGCTTGATGCGGTTCCAATTCTTGTCACGATCCATGGCATAGAAACGGCCGATGACAGACGCGATGCCGCCTATGCCCGTCTCGTCCATGTGCCTCTGCACGTCAGCGATGAAGCCCTTGCCTGAGTAGGGGTCCGTATCGCGTCCGTCCATGAAGCAGTGCACGTAGCAGTTCGGGATGTTATATGTCTGCGCGATGTCGATGAGCTTCAGCAGGTGGTCCAGCGAAGAATGAACACCGCCAGTGGAAGTCAGGCCCATCAGGTGAAGACTCTTGCCGCTGGCCTTGGCATAGCTGTAGGCCGCCTTGATCTCCGCGTTCTCCAGGATGGAGTTGTCGGCACAGGCGCGGTTGATCTTCACCAGATCCTGATAGACGATGCGTCCGGCCCCGATATTGAGATGGCCCGTCTCTGAGTTGCCCATCTGTCCGTCGGGCAGACCAACGTATTCGCCCGAAGCCTGCAACTCGGCGTAAGGATAGTTGGCCTTTAGGTAGTCCATATAAGGCGTGGCTGTCTGTGCAATCACGTCACCCTTGCCCTTGTCACCGTTTCCCCAACCGTCAAGAATGACCAAAAGTGCTTTCTTGGCGTGGTCGTATTCCTTCGTCCCAGGGTTGTCTTCAATCGACGTACACGCTGCGAAGACACTTGCGCCGCAGATAATCATAGCGGTCAACACTGCGATTGAGTGAGCACGAAACGAATTTGCTCGTTTTGTTGAGCGTGAACAGGTCATAGTCCTTTGAAATTAAAAAGTCACTTAAACATCTGTTTTGTTAATAGTTCGCTGTCACCCACTCGATAATCCTGAGGAAAAAGGTAAGGGCTGATGTCTCATGGTTGGTGACACCGAGTTCCTTGATCGTTTCGGAGCTGTACTCTCCAACAAACTCCTCTGTTTTAATACCATTATCCTTGAGGAACTTGCTCATGGCATAGAAGTTCTCCACTGGCACGACATCGTCTTTTGTATCGTGGAAGAGCATCACGTCGAAGTCGCTGCGTGGCGTCCAGCCGCTGGTGAGTGCATCCGTGCTGAAGGCGGCCTTGAATCGGCGCGACAGAGGGCTACTGGTATCGAGGACGGCATCTGTACAGATGTCACTTGTCTTTTTGGTATTGATAAGCTCCTCGTCAAGGGCCCTGCGCTTGTACTGCTTGCTGAGGAACCACTCATCGAAGTGCTCAGCCACAGGATCCTTCAGATAGTCGTGGATGTCATAACCCAGACGGAAGAAGTGGTTGAACGCATAAAGCACGTTACAGGCGGTGCTGGGCATCTCGGTATAGCCTTTGGTGATGGTGTCATACATCGAGTTGATATCGTAGGGACCGTCGCCGGCAAAGGCTCGTTTCACCTTTATCTCAGGATGGCGTTCTGAGATCTCGCGCAACACGCTTATCGTGGTCTGCCCACCCTCCGAATAGCCTGCGATGACGAAGTCGTCGCCTTTCTTCACATTCAGGTCTTCTATCAACCGCTTGGCAGCGAGATAGGCATCGAGTGAGGCGCGTCCGTTGGCACGCGAGATACAGTAGGCCTGCGGCTCTTTCTCAGTGATGCCGAAGCCGTAGTAGTCGGGTGCTACGACGATGAATTTTGTGAAGGCTGCCCCCGTTGGGAACTCGATGGCTCCACGTGAAGGTGCCTGCGTGGTGGCATAGATCGTGAAGTGGTTGTAGAGCAGAATGCCGCGGAAGGGCTTATCGTCTTCTATCAGTGACTTGTCGACCGTGATGGTACCGCTGAGTGTGCAGGGATTGCCGAAGGGGTCGACAGAGGGGTAGTTGAACACGTAGTTCATATAGTCGGGGAAAAGGTCCACCGGGATACTGTCGGTGATGCGGGCACGGGGCAGCGTGGACTTCGCCATCCAGTCCTGAATCAAATCATTCTTACCGCTTCCGACCTTGACAAGCGAACCTTCATGGGATGCATTGCTGAAGGTAACACTCCCCTGCGAACAATTCATCTCTATCTGACTAATATCGACAAAATTGCTGTGATTCCCGCCACTGCGTGTACGGGCCGACAGAAAGGACGTACCTGTATTCGGGTCAGTCAGGATAATATGCCCTTCGGCAGTCACCTTCCATGTGAACGGTGCATTTTTCGGACCGCCGTAAATTTCGAGTGGTTCGTTGAATACGTCATCAAATACAGCTAGCGCGACGTAGCCCGTGTGGTCGGCTTTGGCCTCTACCGCGATCAAGGCGTGGTTGAAGGGCTTGCCATCCTCGGTCACGTCCTCATAGTCGAACTCCTCGTACCACAGGCCGATGAGGCTCTGTTCCAAGACATCCATGTCGTTAGAGGATGGATTGTCCACACTTGAGCAGCCTGTCATTCCCAACAGGAGCACTGCGGCTGCAAACATTGCAAAAAACATCTGTTTTTTTGCCTTGCTAAAAATAATACAGTCTTTCATCTTATAGTTTTATTTACGACTGCAAAGATAGGAAATATTATTGAGATTTCCAAATCTTTTGCACGAAATCTTCATTCCTTACGCCTTGAGGACTTCTTCGACGTCAACGATGGTGGCGATGAGATTTAATTTATCACTATTAATGTCCTCTTCCAACAGCCTGTTTAAGTGGTCATGGCTCTACATACTAAACACTCTCTGCCAATGTGCGGACGATGAAGGCGGCAAGGACGCTGCCTGGGTCGAGGATGGAGCGCGAGTCCTCGCCACGGAAGGCGATAGTCAAAGCCTAATTTCTGTCCGTTATTGAACTTGATGTAGGGCCAGACAATAGGATCAGTTACCCATTTTCCTGTCATTGGGTTCAGGTAGCGCCTAGCACTGGCATCCACGCCAAAGTTCTTGTCAAAAAGTTCCTCCTCCTGCGCCATTCTTAGTAAGGATTCCTATTGCAGATATTTGTACCAGACTGTCTGGATGATGCCTCTTAATGCGAGGTAAACGGTTTGTGCCAGCCAGAGCGCATGATTGGACTCTGACATGAGGCAGACGGTGAAAAAGGCGACGGCAGAGATGAAGGATGACACGAGCATGCCGCGTGTAGCAGTAAGGCCGATGAAAATGCCATCCCAGATAAAGGCCACGCAACCAGCTGCCGGTATGAGCCATGTCCAAAACAGGTAGGCGTGAGATGTTTCCATCACCTCAGGCTCGTCAGTAAGCAGACCAACAATCCACTGACCTCCTAGTATATATAATAAGGTGAAAGCTACTGTCACAATTGTCATCCAGAAGAAGAGCCTGCGGAGTGTCTCGTGGAAGGCTTTTCCGTTCCCAGCTCCATAGGTCCAGCCTCCTAGCGCTTCGCCGGCATACGCAAAACCGTCCATGAAATACGAGAAGAAGAGATACATCTGCATCATCACGGTGTTTACTGAGAGTATCACCGCACCCTGTCTCGCTCCTGCTGATGTAAACGCTAGATTCACCGCTACCAGACACAGCGTCCGCAAAAAGATATCCCGGTTGACACTGAAGAAGTGCACAAGGGAACAGACGCTCTTCCCATTGTGCACTTTCAACCTTCCGTAGTAGCGTATGAGTAGCCCCAATGCCATCAGTAATCCGGCATACTGTGCGATAACCGTTCCCAATGCCACGCCCTCAATCTTCATGCCAAAGCCATATACCAATGTCAGGCTTGCCAGTATGTTCACCACGTTCTGCATGATGGATACAATCATCGGGAACTTTGTGTTTTGCATACCGATAAACCAACCCATCAGACTGAACAGTCCCAAGGAAGCCGGTGCTCCCCAAATGACAATATTGAAATACGTACTTGCGAAGGGCGCGACATCCTCAGTAGGACCTATCAGCCAGAACATCAGCTGTTTCAGTGGCCACTGTAGCACTATCAGAACCGCAGCAATCCCCAGTGCTACCGACAGTGAACGTTTCAATAATCCCGTGACTTCAGCAAGGTCTCTCCGTCCCAAGGCCTGAGCCGTCATTCCGCTGGCTCCCATCCTCAGGAAGCCGAAGAGCCAGTAGATAAGGTTGAATATCATCGAACCTACCGCCACAGCACCGATATACACGGCACTCCCCATGTGACCCACTATCGCCACATCGATCATCCCCAGCAGAGGCACGGTAATGTTCGATATGATCGACGGCAGTGCAATCTGCAGTATCTGTCGGTCCCTGATATTCATTAATTTATTTTGTCGTCATGATGTTGAGCACCATGTCATCGGTCTTGCACATAGCGTCGGCACCGATAGAGGTAAGGTTGTGGATGCTCTTATCGACGGAGTCATCGACAATCCCTTCTTCGGAGGAAACACATTTGCCCTCCATTGCCAGTAGGGCTGAGAGCAAGGCTGTGGATACGCCCGATGTAATCTTCAGCGAACAGGCAGGCTTTGCTCCGTCGCAGATCATGCCCGTGAGGTTGGCAATCATGTTTTTCACCGCGTAACAGATACGCTCGTAGTCGCCGCCCATCAGATAGGTGATACCGCAACTGCTGCCTATCGATGCCACTACACAACCGCAGAGGGCAGAGAGCTTGCCGAGACTCTGCTTGATATAGATGGCTGTCAAGTGACTGAGCATAAGTCCCCGAAGCAGTTCCTCTTCGGTATTCTCATTCTCTTTGGCATATACGCATACGGGGTTTGTGGCACAGATACCCTGGTTGCCACTGCCGGAATTGCTCATCACGGGGATCATGGCGCCACCCATACGTGCATCGCAGGCAGAGGCTGTGCGTGAGATGATATGTGAGTAGATGGAGTTGCCGAAGATGCCCTTTGCCAACGGGCGGTCGATGGTCTTGCCAAGATTATGGCCGTAGTTGCCCTTCAGAGCCTCGCGCGCCGCGTTCATATTATACTCACGCGCCTCTCTGATGAAACGGATCTCATCGAGTGGGGCAGTAGTGGCAAAGTCATAGACCAGGCGCATATTTAGTTCTATCTCTTCTTGGGCGTCGTCAGAGCCTGATGTCCTGGAATAACTGGCGTCACCAGAGACGAAATGCGTGTGGCTGCCGGCGATGATTGCCTTTTCACTCTTGTCGTCGGCAGTGACGGTCACCTCGATATAGAGCTTGTCGCACTCCCCGTCTTTCAACCCGATCTTTATCCTGTTCTCCTCAATAAACTTTTTTCCTGCTTCGAGGGCCTCGGGGGTGATGTCTTTCAACACCTCTAACTGATATTCGCTTTTGCCGATGATGGCACCGAGGGCGATGGCAATAGGCAGGCCGATCATGCCTGTACCGGGGATCCCCACGCCCATGGCATTCTTCAGGATGTTTGCACTCAGCAATGCCTCGATCCTCTCGGGACGCAGTCCTAACTGTTCTGTCGCTTTAGCAGTACATAGTGCCACGGCCATCGGCTCAGTACAGCCGATAGCCGGCACCACCTCCTGATGGATAAGGGCTATTATCCGCTCACGAGTTTCCTTATTTACCATATTTTGTCAGACCTTTATTCAGGAAGTTGATGTATTCGCTGATGTCTTCATCATAGGCGCGGCTGCCAGCGAGAGGTTTTCCTGTGGCGGGGTCGAGCATCACATAGAACGGCTGGGCATTGGCGCCGAACTTCGAACTCTGCAGGTAGCTCCATTTTGCTCCCACCGTACGCAGGGTCTTGGTATTTCCCTCAGCATCCTTCACCTCGTAAGGCTCTGCGAGCGGTGTCTTGTCGTCGACATAGAGCGAGATCAGTACAAAGTCCTTGGTGAGCATGTCGGCCACCTTCGGATCCGTCCATACTGCAGCCTCCATCTTACGACAGTTCACACAGCCGAAACCGGTGAAGTCTATCATCACGGGCTTTCCCAGTGCCTTGGCTGCGGCCATTCCTTCTTCATAGCTGGTGTATTTCGCCTCGACCACCTTGTTGTTTAGGTTGAAATCCTGCGTGTTCATTGGAGGCGCAAAGGCACTGACGGCCTTACAGGGAGCTCCCCAAAGTCCGGGAATCATATAGATGGCGAAGGCAAACGATACCAGTCCGCCCATGATGCAGAGCACGGGCATCGGCTTATTGATGTCGCCGCCTATCTCGTCTTCCTGGAACTTCAGCCAGCCTACGAGATATGCACCGAGCAGTGCGAAGATGACGATCCATAGAGACAGGAACACCTCGCGGTCAAGCAGATGCCAACCGTAGGCAAGATCGGCCACGGAGAAGAACTTCAGTGCGAATGCCAGTTCGATGAATCCGAGCACCACCTTGATGGTTGTCATCCAAGAACCGGATTTCGGTGCCTGTTTCAGCCAGGCTGGGAACATGGCAAAAAGCGTGAACGGCAGGGCGAGGGCCAGTGCGAAACCAAACATTCCTAATGCCGGAGCAAGCCAGTTGCCGCTGGTGGTGGTCTCTACGAGCAGAAGGCCAATGATAGGTGCCGTACAGGAGAAGGACACGAGTACGAGTGTGAATGCCATGAGGAAGATACTGATCAGGCCGCTGGTCTCTGAGGCCTTGGTATCTACGCTGTTGGCCCAACTGTCAGGCAGTTTTATCTCAAACCATCCGAAGAAGGAGAGTGCAAAGATGACCAGTAGCAGGAACAGGAAGATGTTAAACACCGCATTCGTCGACATCGCATTGAGCGTGTCACTGCCGAAGACGGCGGTCACGAGCAGTCCCAGTCCGAGGTAGATTACGATGATTGACAGACCGTAAGTGACAGCATCCTTGATACCCTTTCGTTTGTCTGTCTTGGCCCGCTTCAGGAAGAAACTGACGGTCATCGGGATGATAGGCCAGATACATGGCATGCAAACAGCCAGCAGGCCTCCGATGAATCCCATCAGCAGTAGATATAATAGGGAGTGGTCGGCGATGTCACCGCTGCCGCCCATAGCTTTCAGATCGTCGGTGACGGGCTGCCAGAGGTCCTTCTCAAGTTCTCCACTGTGCGAAGCGGCAGAGTCGGGCAGCGAATTGAGAGTTGGGAGTTGAGAGTCTGCCACCGTTGCAGTGTCGGTTACGACGGGCTCTGGCTTAGCTGCAGGCTCTTCCACTTTCGGGGTCTCCTCTTTCTTTGCCTCTACTGGACTCTTGCCCTTTTGTTTCAGCGCCACTTCCGATGGCGGCATACACATCTCATCGTTGCAGGCGCCATATTCCAGATAGCAGTCGATGTCATAGTCGGGCTTCGTGAAGCGGATTTTCTGCACGAAGGTGGCTGTGCCCTCGAAGTACTTCAGTTCCATGTCGAACATCTTGTCGAACTTTTTGATGACATTGCCCTTTGGCTGGAGCTTTCCTACCTTCTCGGCACCGTCCATCTTGACCACGTTGAATGTGGCCTCGATGGGGCCGTCCTGTCCGAGGTCGGTGGAGTAGACATGCCATCCGGCATCTATCTTTGCAGTGAACACAATCTCTGCTTCAGCACCTTTTCCGGTCTTCAGCTCAGAGGAGAAATGTACGGGATTCATCATCTGTGCACTGATCATGAGCACAAACGACAGTAGGGTTGCGGTTGTAAATATTCGTTTCATTATGGGCGACAAAGATAGAGAATTTTCCTGAAACCACCAAATATTTTTGAAAGAATTCGTTGATTATCCTGCCATCGGACAGCAACGGGGATAAACGTCGGGAGCAACTGAAAGCCGCCTGACATTCTCAAATTCAGTATGTGGCAATCTTACGTATATCGTCTTCAAAGGTGTCTTTGTTGACAGCTTTGGCCTTGAGTTTAGAGCGATAGGTGTAGATGGTGGTGATGCTGGAGCGGAGAATGTCTGCAATCTTCAGGTTGTCGGTGATGTCGAGACGGATAAGGGCAAGGATGCGCAGTTCGGTGGTCAGTCGTTTGGCAGGAGCACCTTCTTCCCCGATAGTAAACTGATTATCAGAGGTAAGCAATTTGTTGACCTCGTTGATGAAGTTGGGATAGATATTGAGGAAGGCAATATCGAAATTCTGGTGAAACATGCGAATGCCGCTATTGATGGCTTCTGAACTCTTCAACTCGGCATACAGCTCCTCCAGTTTACGGTCGCGGGCGAGACGGTTCAGCTGTTTCATGCGCTGTTCGTTGTTAGAGAGGAGGGTGCTGCTCAGTTCGAGGAATCGTCCGAGATACTCTTCTTTGATGCGGTTGGCCTCTTTCATCTGCGTGTTCACACTCTCTATCTCCTGTGTATGATGTGCCAGAACCTTGTTCATCTCGACAATCTGCCGGGCTGCGGCATGTTTCTTACGGTAGAGGATGAGGGTGTAGACGATGATACCAGCCAAGATCAGTGAGATGAATGAGATGACACCCAGAAAGAGGTTGGTGCGCTGTTGTGTCTGGGTGCGCTCGGCATCGTAGAGCTGCAATATCTGTGGTGCCATGCGCCCTACTTGCATCATACGGATGCGGCTACCATAGAACCGGGCCTCGCTGATGGCCTGATAAAGATAGCGGTAGGCATCGTCATTGTCACCGCGCGACATCAGAATCTCTGAGAGTGAACGTAGTGAGTTGTTCTCGCGGATGGCTCCGCGCTCATCGCTGATGGCACTCAGCAGCAGGTAGTGTTCCTGTTGCGCGGTCATCTGTTTCTTCTGGTAGAAAAAAGCCAGTGTGCTGGTGACAATGCTGTAGATACGGGTTCCCTCTTCGAGGCGTACCATATATTGTTCCAAAAGCTGGATGGCCTGGTCTGTTTCGTCGGCCTCACAGATGTACGTGGCCTTGTTGAAGATATAGTCATAGCTGTCTTTGGGCGCTATCTGAATGACGAGCTGGCGATAGTACTGGGCTCGTTTGATGTAGTCGTAGAAATAGCTGGTAAACTGCGCCATCTCTGAACGGTAGAGATTCAGTTCACTTTGCTGGGTGTAGTAGGCTATCTTCTGCTGGTCGCTGATAGAGTCGGGATTCACCTGGTCAAGCAGACGGCGGGCACGGTCGAAGAGCCCTGTCACGGCGAGGATATGCGCCATACGTACGGCACTGGCGGCAAAGCGCTCATGGTCGCCCGATTCCCGAAGGACGGTGACGTTCTTGTCGATGTAATAGTAGGCAGAGTCGAATTTGTAGGCTACGTATTCGTCGTAGAGACGCTGGTTAAGCTCGTATTGCTGTTCAGATGTGAGGGCAATGCCTCTGACACCTTCCTTGATAGTAGCCACGCGACGTTCCTTTTCTGCTGTCAGTTGGTCATATTGTGCTATCAGGCTGTCGAGAGTCTTGTAAAGCCGCAGGTTATCGTCGGCAGAAATCTTTGATGCTGCGGAACAATAATCAATAGCCAATATCCAATAGCCCAAAACCAATATACGATAAACGAATATCCGATGCATAATTCTGTTGTTGTATTGTCAGTAATTTCTTCGGCAAAGTTACGAATAATTATTTGAACTACCAAAATACAACGCTCGTTTTTAGCGCAAATGCGATTGATTTAGTTTTGATTTATTTAGAGTCTCAATTTTGTAACGTATTAAAAATCAACATTTTAATTTTTGATACATTTAGATATTTGTTTGTTGCGTTTGCATTTGCTCTAAATACGTTCTAACTTTGCACTCGCAAATCGCAGACAGCGACTTTTTTAGCCAATAAAAAAAATAAGAGATATGAATAAGTTAGTAGTTAGTTTAGTTATATTGGTTAGTTTTTTATGTTTCGGCATCACGGATAGTAATGCTAAAAACACAGCGGTGTCTTCACCCGACGGAGCCGTGACGGTGACCGTCGGTGTGAAGGGGCACGCTCCTTTTTATTCCGTCAGCTATAAGGGAAAGGAGATTGTTGCTCCGTCACACCTTGGTTTCCTGCTGGACTGTGGGGAGTTGGGACAGCATGTAAAGATGGGAGCAGTAAGCTGGGCTTCGAAGGACGAGACTTGGACGCAGCCTTGGGGAGAAAGCGAAACGACACGTAACAACTATAATGAGCTGACTGTGAACTATCGTGAAAGCGCAGGTCGGGAGATGACGGTGGTGTTCCGTGTGTTCAACGATGGATTCGGACTGAGGTATATCCTTAAAGGTGAAAAGGTTAAGGGAGGAAAGGATGATGACTATAAGATCATGGACGAACTGACGGAGATTACTCTGGTACACGATGCAAAGGCATGGTCGATTTCTGCTAATCACACAGAATATTTTGAGGGTATCTATAAGGCAGACCTGCTGAGCAGGAAGGACACGGTCTGCACGCCTCTCACGATAGAATATGAGAAGGATATCTATCTCGCCATCCATGAGGCGGCTCTTGAGGACTACGCAAGCCTGAACCTGACGCCGCGAAACGGCGAGGGGGGCGCGGTCAGGCTGCTGACTGCCCTGACACCATGGCGCAATGGGGTGAAGGTGTATGCGAAAGGTGAGCTGAAGACACCATGGAGGACGATGATCATCAGCGACACAGCCGGAGGTCTGCTGACTTCGAACCTAATGCTGAACCTGAATGAGCCGTCGCGTATTGAAGACACATCGTGGATAGAGCCTGGCCGCTATATCGGTATCTGGTGGAGTATCCACAAGAAGCACGACACTTGGGAAATGGGACCAACGCATGGAGCCACCACAGAGAATGTTAAGCGCTATATGGACTTTGCCGCACGTCATGGGTTCAGCGGCGTGCTTGCCGAGGGATGGAATCCTGGCTGGGGAGAGAGCGAAAAGATAAGCTATCTGGAGTCATATCCAGATTTCAATATGGAGGAAGTGACGCGTTACGGACTGTCGAAAGGCGTACGCTTTATCGGCCATACCGAGACTTGGGGTAATGCGACGCTGTTGGAGAACCAGATGGAGGAGGCTTTCAGCTGGTTTGAGAAGTTGGGCATCCGTGCCGTGAAGACGGGTTATGTAGGCCACTACTTCGACAGCAAGGAGCTGGCCAAGTCGCAGTATGGCATTCGCCATTACCGTCGTGTCATCGAATGTGCTGCCAAGCACCATATCATGATAGACAACCACGAGCCGGCGATGCCTACGGGTATCCAGAGGACGATGCCTAACCTGATGACTCAGGAGGGCGTGCGTGGTCAGGAGTACAACGCATGGGACAGAAGAGGTGGTAATCCGCCTGCCCATACTGTCACCTTGCCATTCACCCGTGGCCTCGCAGGTCCGACAGACTTCACGCCGGCAATATTCAATTTCTCGGAGATTGTGAAGGGTACGCATCCGCACTCCACCCTTGCCAAGCAGTTGGGAGAGTTTGTGGTCATCTACAGTCCCCTGCAAATGGCTGCCGATGCCATAGAGAACTATGAGGGACAGCCGGCCCTGAGCTTTATCGAGAGTTGTCCTACCACATGGCGCAAGACGCTGGTATTGAACGGTGAGATCGGCGAATTTATCACCGTCGCCCGACAGGAGCGTGCTTCCTACCGTGAGGGAATGCAAGTGAAGGGCGGTGACCGTTGGTTTATCGGCAGTATCACCAATGAGAAGGCTCGTGAGATGGATATCGCCCTGGATTTCCTGGATGAAGGGGTGAAATACCGTGCAGTCATCTATGAAGACGGTCCTGATGCTGATTATGAGAAAAATCCCTATACAATGACCATCCGTCAGCTGGAGGTCACAAACAAGGATAGGATACATCTGAATCTTGCCCGAAGCGGTGGAGCCGCTATCAGGATAGAGAAGATATAATCAAGGTGTGATGAAGCGAACAATTCTATATTATTTCAATTTTTAATTAACAAAACCAAATGAAGATGAAAAGACAGAAAAATCTTTGTTATCGCCTGCTGATGATGCTGGCGGTCATGTTTTTCGCCTTGGATGTTTCTGCACAGGCTACAATTAACGGTCATGTGAAAGACGAGACGGGCGAGGGCGTTATTGGTGCCTCGGTCATGGTCAAGGGAACATCTAACGGTACAGTGACAGACTTCGACGGAAACTTCAGCTTGCAGTGCAAGCCAGGAGCAACGTTGGTAATCACCTACATTGGCTACAATCCACAGGAACTTCCTGCCAAGGACGGTATGGAAGTAACCATGAAAGAGGATGTGGCTCAGTTGAATGAAGTCGTAGTAGTAGGTTATGGCTCGATGGCCAAGAAGGAGATCTCGAGTTCTGTGGTACAGATCAGCAAGGATCAGTTCAACCAGGGAGCCGTCAGCGATCCGATGGGCTTGATTGCCGGTAAGGTGGCAGGTCTGAACGTAGCCGCTACTGCCGATGCAAATCCTAACGCGATGACTGATATCCAGGTGCGCGGTGCTGGTTCTCTTACAGCCAGCAACGGTCCGCTGGTGGTGATCGACGGTATTGCAGGCGGTGACCTGCGTAACATCGCTACCCAGGACGTGGAGTCGATCACCGTCCTGAAGGATGCTGGTTCTGCTGCCATCTACGGTACCCGTGGTGCCAATGGCGTTATCCTCGTGACGACGAAGAAAGGCTCAGGCAATGCCGGCGTTACCAATGTGACGTACGACAGCTATATCGCACTGAATGTCCAGAAGCCTCGTGTGGAGATCCTCAGTACCGACGAGTTCCGTCGTTCACGCCGTGGTCAGGACTATGGAGCCGATACCGACTGGTGGGACGAGATCACACGTCCTGTAAGCTATAGCCTGAACCAGTACTTATCTATCGATTCCTCTACTAAGAACGGCTATTTCGGCCTTTCTGTCAACTACAAGAAAGGTAACGGTCTCGACATCGTGTCAGGCCGTGAGGAATACGGTGCCCGTTTCGTCGGTGAGCAGCGTGTACTGGACGGTCGCCTGCAGTTTAACTCTTCACTCTCAGCACGTAAGGTGCATGAGGACTGGGGTAACGACGGCCTGTTTGATACTGCCCTTACCATGAATCCTACTGTTCCGGTAAAGAATCCCGACGGGACTTACTATCAGCCCAATTCGCCTACAAATATCCATAATCCGGTGAACGACCTTAAGGAGAACGTGAGCCAGGGCGACCGTGTCTATCTGTTGGGTAATGCTGATGTTAAGCTCAACATCCTCCAAATGGAGCAGCACAACCTTAACACTTCACTGAGCTATGCACTGCAGTATAACGACCTGAAGGATAACTTCTATACTCCAACGACATCGAGCGAGTCGTTCTGGACGGGCTATGCCGGTCGTGCACGCATCAACTACCAGAAGTGGTGGACCAACCGCCTGGAGTGGCTCGTGAACTACACGATGACACTTGGGGACCATCAGCTGAAGGCTGTGCTCGGCTATTCTTGGGAGCGTAGCAAGTGGGAGCAGAGTGGTAATGAGAACATGAACTTCGTCTACGATGCACTCTCCTATCATGGCATCGGTAGCGGCAGTTACCTGAAAGACGGCAAGGCCAACCTCTGGGCTGGATCGTCAGAATCTACCCTGATAGGTTTCTTCGGACGCCTGAATTACAACTACAATGACATGATCTTTGCTTCTGCATCCATGCGTCGCGAGGGCAGCACAAAGTTTGGTGCCAACAAGAAGTGGGGTAGCTTCCCCTCAGGCTCATTGGCATGGGAAATAACCAAGACACCGTTTGCCCAGGGTCTGACGCAGGTGTTCCAGAGCCTCAAGCCACGTGTCTCATACGGTGTGACCGGACGTTCCGACTTTGGCGCCTATCAGAGCATTGCAACATACAGCACGCGTGGTGCTTACTTTATCAATAATGAGTGGATCAACGGTTATGCCCCTTCGCTGAATGCCAATCCCGATCTGGCGTGGGAGAAGTCCACTGCGTTCAATGTAGGTCTCGACTTCGTGGCACTCAATAGTCGCCTGCGTGGTAGCATAGAGTTCTTCGACCGCCGTTCGAAAGACCTGCTCTATAACTACACGGCTCCACAGCCTCCATTCATCTACAACACCATCCTGGTGAATGTGGGTACGACAAAGAATACTGGTTTCGAGGTGTCTCTCGACTATGATGTCCTGGCCAAGAAAGCTCTGAAGTGGACAACTGGCATCAACTGGAGTACGGGGGAGACAAAGCTCACGAAACTCTCCAGCGATGCATATCAGATGGCCTATCTCGACCTTTATCAGAAGCCAGGCCCAGGAAGCAGCGAGTACTTCTTCCGTGTCGAGGAAGGTGGAAAGATCGGACAGTTCTACGGCTATGAGCATGCCGGTATCGATGAAAACGGTCTGCTGCTCATCTACGACAACAATGGCAATGCCGTTCCTGCTTCACAGGCAGAGCCTTCCTACAAGCGTAACATTGGTAACGGTGCTCCCAAACACTTCCTGTCATGGACCAATTCACTGAGTTACAAGAACTGGGATCTGAGTCTGCTTTTCCGCAGTGCCTTGGGATATAAGATCTTCAATATGCGCAAGTATGGCATGGGTCTTAAGGGGTCTGGTACCGACAATGTGCTGCGCAAAGCCTATACCGACTATGCAGACGTCAACTCGAGCGGTGGTATCATTTCCAGCTATTTCCTTGAGAACGGTAACTACTTCAAGCTCGACAACGTGACTCTGGGCTATACCTATACGCCCCAAAAACGTCAGTTGGTGGAGAGCCTCCGTGTCTATGTGACCGCCAAGAACATCTTCACGCTCACATGCTATGAAGGCAATGACCCCTCTATCGTCACCTCTACAGGCATCACGCCGGGTATCGACTCTAACAGTGCCTATCCGCAGGCCACGCAGATCAGTCTGGGAGTAACGCTGAGATTTCACTAATTAAGAATTAAAAATTTAGAATTAAGAATTATGATTACCAAGAAATATAGAGGACTTGTGACAGGGTTATCCGTTATCCTTTGTCATTTGTCATTTAGCGTAGCGCTGACGTCTTGTACAGACCTTGACGAGAAGGTGTATGACCGTATCGACGCCGGTGTCTATTACCAGAATGAGTCCAGTGTGAAGGGCGCTGTCGCTGCCATCTACGGACAGACATCGCAAACCCTGGCTGGCGAGAATTTCTTCCACCTCTCTGAATACCCTTCAGACCAGATAACATGGCGCGTATGGAATGGCGGACTCTGGGGCTGGGACGAGGCCATGAAGACTGTGCTCTCCTGGCATGCCTGGACGTCTGAGTCTACTATTATCAATAATGCATGGAACGGTGCGTGGACGGCTATCGGACTCTCCAACCTCCTGCTCAGCGACCTCGAGAACCTGAGTGCCTCGGCCCTTGGAATGACGGATGCACAGCTGGCACAGTATGTGGCAGAGGTAAGGACCATACGTGCATGGAACTATTACTGTATCTTTGAGCTTTGGGGCGGTGCACTGCCACTGAATACCTCTGCCAGCAGTGAGGTGCCCGGAACAGCCGATCCTGACTGGAATACATCCTGCAAGAAGATATACGATTTCATAGCCACGGAACTCGACGAAACGGTCGGCGCCCTGGCAAAGGACGATGCAAACCACTCAATGGTAAACCGTGCCAATCAGGCCATGAACCGTCTGCTGAAGGCCCGTCTGCTGCTCAATGCCGAGGTGTTCATCGGTGAGCGTCATTTCGACGAGTGCGAGGCGCTTTCCAAGGAGATTATCAACGGTACATACGGCAACTACGCCATCGATGACAATTACCGCAACCTCTATTCTATGGACAATGTAAAGAGTCCCGAGGTGATCTTTGCCCTCGCAGCAGAAGACGGACAGGGTGCCGCAAACGCTATCTCTAATGTGCGTACCATGGTAGGTATGTGGTATGGTTATGCCGACTACTTTGGACAGTCGTATGACGGTATCGGTGCATGGAACTGCGTATGTCTTGTTCCTTCATTCGACAATTCCGGCTCAGTCCAGCCTACTGGCGGTTCCATTGGTGCCAAGTGCTTCCTGGATTACGGCGACAAGCTGGGGGCTCCCTATGAGCGTTTCGATGACCGCGATATCCGTAAGCAGAACTATGTTTATGATGTGAACACCAAGACCCACGGACCCGGTATGTTCCTGAAGGGCACGGTGCGTGCCAACTTCGGAACAGGCGATATCTTGAAGGCCGATGCCGACCGCGACGGTCAGGATCTGGTATATGTGGACCAGTTGGGCACCTTCCTCAATCAGGGCCGCGAGCTTGAGACAGTGATGAGTCCTCGCTGGGGAGAAACCAACTCTGGTGTGCGACTGGTGAAATATCCTCTCTATCCTAACGATGAGAACGGTGGCTTCAAGAGCATCGACGATGTTCAGTTCCGTCTGGCAGAGGCTTACTACAATGTGGCTGAGTGCGAGATGCGCAAGGGCAACAGCTCTGAGGCAAAGAACTATGTGGATGCCGTTCGCGCTCGTTACTACAAGACATCTGACCGTAGTTCTGCGTTAAGCATTCCTGGTCCAGGCTTCGATAACTTTGATATGGACTGGATGCTCTCTGAGTGGGGTAAGGAATATCTGGGCGAAGGCAACCGCCGCCGTACTGACCTGCGTCGTTTCGACAAGTTCACACAAGGACAGTGGTGGTTCTGGGGACGTGCCGTCGAGGATGGTGTCACCCTTCCGGCCAAGCGCGATCGCAAGTACGAGTGGTATCCTCTGCCACAGAGTGCTATCTCCGTAAATCCTGGACTGATTCAGAATCCAAGCTATCAGTAAAGGTGATAAATTGAAAAGGTGAATAACTGATAATAAATAGAGCGTAATTATGAACAAGAAATTATATAGTCTGTTACTGACACTGTTGGCTTTTACAGGTCTGATGAGCAGTTGTTCCAGCAAGGAGGACATCGTGTTTGACCATGAGCGTCAGCAGTTTGAGACGCGGGCCGACCGCATCCTTCTGGAGTTCATCGCCCCCTTTGGCACCACTGCCGACGAGGAGATTTACATCACAGGTGCTTTCAATGGTGAGGATGAAGCCATAGGCGATCCTCAGTATCTGCTTACAAAGGCTCCCAATAGCAACGAGAAGTGGGGCATCTATCTGAATCCCGCTACCTTCGTTGGCGGTAAGACGCTGGCCGACGGTTTCCGTTTCTACTCAAAGAATCAGGGTAAGGAGTTTACCACTGCCGGTGATGAGGCCGTGCATACCGACAACCCGGGTGTCGGCACCTTTACGAACATCTGGGGACAGCGTTGGGAGAGCTATTACTGGAGTGGTGGTGAGGCACCGGAGCCCGAACACGACGGTTTTGCAGTATATGTTGACGACCAGACAGGCTGGGAAGTGCTCACACTCTATATGTGGGGTGATATCAACAACTTGAACGGTGACTGGCCGGGAATGAGCGTTACCGGTACATGGAACCACGATGGCATTACGTGGAAGTACTTCGATATGGGTGAGGCCAATACAGGGCTTGTTGAGAATCTGATCTTCAATAACGGCGGTGCCGGTGCTCAGCTGGCTGACTTCAACTTCGCCATTGAGCGTAACATCTTCTTGCGTGTCACGGCTGATGGAGTAGAGGAGATTGGCCTTGAGCCGAGCGTTAAGCACGATGGCTTTGCGGTGTTCGTTTACGACGAGACTGGCTGGGATGCACTCAACCTCTATATGTGGGGCGACGTGAACAACCTCAACGGTGACTGGCCTGGTATGGAGGTGACTGGTGAACAGACCGTCAACGGTGTTACCTATAAGTATTTCGACATGGGCGAGGCTAACACAGGTCTTGGCGAGAACCTCATCTTCAGCAATGCCGGTTCAAGTCAGCTGGCCGACTTTGCCTATACCATCGACCACGATGTCTATCTCTATATCACCACTTCGGGTGTTACAGAGATTGACCCTGCCACCTTCCAACCAGGAGGCGTTACCCCGGCTCCCGATCCTGAGCCAGACCCTGAGCCGCAGCCTACAGGCGAGAAAGTGATTATTGCCGTCAAGAACACTGTTGGCTATGCCGATCCTCACCTCTATGTGTGGGGTGACAGCGAAGCCTGTGGGGGATGGCCAGGTGCTGCTCCGGTAAAAAAGACCGATAATGGCTGGTTGCTCTTTGAACTGCCGGCAGACGGTACGTTCCATCTGATTCTCAACGATAACGGCAGTCCGCAGATTGACGGTCCGGAAGTGTTCACAAGCGGCAGTCACTTTTACGATGTAAATACAGAGTGGGCAGAGTCGACCAACACAGTCACTATCCAGAACGAGGCGGGCTATAACGACCCTCGACTGTATGCTTGGGGTGACGGTGAGATCTATGGCGGCTGGCGCGGCATTAAGCCTACCAGCAATGAGAACGGTGTGCTCGTGTTCCCACTTCCTAACGACGGCGGCACGTATAACCTTATCCTCAATGGCGAGGGCGACGGCGTGCAGCAGGATATTGCAACTGTCACAGCCAATCAGAGCTATTCATTCACCGCGAAATAACCGATGGGTATGAAACACAAGACTCTATATATGTGGATCCTCGCTACGGTGCTGGCACTGTCAGCCTGTAGCGGGGCTACCCAGCGCCTGAACGTAGACGGCACCGAACCCGTCAGTGATGAGAACCGCGTGATATATCAGATGAACGTGGGGGCTTTCACTGCGGAGGGTACGTTCCAGGCTGCCACTCAGCAGCTCGGTCGTCTCGATACCCTTGGCGTGGATATTATCTGGCTTATGCCCATCTATCCCCGTGGCGCTACGATGAACAGTCCCTATGCAGCGATGGATTACAAGGCTGTCAACCCGAAATACGGGACTGTTGACGACCTGAAGGCCTTTGTTGCTCGTGCCCATGAGCTTGGCATCAAGGTGTGGCTCGACTGGGTGCCCAATCATGTGGCACAGGAGAACCCTTGGGTGCAGACCCATCCAGACTATTTCACAAGAGACGAAAAAGGACAGATGATCCACCCTCACGGTTGGGGCGATGTCCTGGAACTGAACTATAAGAACCCGGAACTTGTGGACGAGGTGAATACTGCCCTGAAGTTCTGGATTGAAGCGTGTGACGTAGATGGTTACCGTTGTGACTACGTGTCGAGTCCTACCATCTCTGTTGCCTATTGGCAGGATATCATCGCTCAGTTGAAGAGCCTGGTTCCCGGCAAGAAGATAGAGATGATGAGTGAGACGGATATCACAGACCGGCACAACCAGCGCATTGACTCCTGCGGCTTCGACTACGACTATGCCTGGAACCTGCAAGGCTCAATCGCACGTCTGTGCAGAAAAGGCTTCAATGCCGACAGCCTGAAACAGATATATATGCGTTTCCTGGACAAGTCGGCAAAGGTGAAGAACCGTCGTATGGTATATCTTACCAACCACGACCAGAACTATAATGACGGGGGGAATACCATGAGGAAGTTCTATGGTGAGAACCGTTACGGACTCACCGTGCTGGAGTTTACCTTCTATGGTATGCCGCTGATCTATAACGGACAGGAAATAGGTGATCCGGACACGCTGAACTATTTTACCGATGCAAAGGTGAAGTGGGATAGGGTGGATCGTAAGATGCTTAACACCGTCCGTACACTTATCGCCCTGCATCACCAGCAGCCGGCTCTGGCAGAGAGTGCCCCTGTGGCGTTTCTAAGCACCAGCGACAGTAATGTACTGGCATGGAGACGTGGAAATGTGGTGGCTGTGGCGAATTTTGCCGACCATGATACTGAGGTAAGGATTGAGGGTCTGGAAGCTGGGGAATACCAGCAGTGGCTGAACAGCCAGACTGTCTACAACGGGCCAAGCCTTACCTCATGCTCTCTTGATGCGTCGCCCTCGATAAGCATGGAGGCGAAGGGCTACGCAGTATATGTCATACAGTAATTACCTGCTTCATCATTAAATAAAGGTGATACTGTTATTTGAGTACTCATAGGGGCTGGCTGCTCTGCGAAGAACGGCAGCCCCGATTTTTAATTGATAGTTTACAGTTATGATTACTAAAGCAGATAGAATAATTATTGCAGTGTTGTTATTGGTTGCTTGCCATGTTACAAATGGCGTGGCTGCGGATTATGTGGAACAGATCAATAACAGGATGGAAAAGCGTGAGGAAGGACGACGGGTGGTCTACGAGATGAACGTCGGCTCGTTCTCTCAGGAAGGTACCTTCGCGGCAGCACAGGAGCGGCTGCCGGAACTCAGGGCTCTGGGTGTCGATATCGTGTGGCTCATGCCCGTCTATCCCAGAGGGGGAGGCATCAACAGCCCATACGCTGCCACCAACTTTCAGAAGAGCAATCCCAAGTATGGCAGTATTGCCGACCTGAAGGCTTTTGTCAGCCGTGCCCATGAACTTCAGATGGAGGTATGGCTCGACTGGGTGCCTAATCATACAGCCACGAATGCCGATTGGGTGACGACGCATCCGGAATACTACGCAAAGAGTGGTGGCCAGATGATCCATCCGAATAATTACGGTGACGTATGGCAACTTGATTATGACAATACTGACCTGGTCGATGCCATGAACGACTGTCTGAAGTTCTGGATTGATGAGGCTGATATCGATGGCTACCGTTGTGACTATATCAGCAGTCCTAAGATACCCCTTGGCTATTGGCAGACAACCATTCCGATGATTAAATCCTATAAGCCGGGCAAGACCATCACCTTCTTGGGTGAGGCGGATATCGCCTCTGATGCCACTCGCTTGAAGAATGCGGGTTTCGACTATGATTACGCATGGCAGTTCCAGTCCAGCCTGGTCAACTATGGCTCTTCCGGCAATACCTCTGCCCGTCTGCGAGCCTTCATCAACACCCTTCTCGAGAAATCCGCCGGCCTCTCCTTTGGCCGTATGCTCTACGTCACCAACCACGACCAGAACTGGAATGAGAGTAAGAAGACGCTGACGCAGAAGTATGGCGACAACCGCTATCCTCTTACCGTACTGGCTTATACCCTCTATGGCATGCCGCTCATCTACAATGGTCAGGAGACAGGTGGTAACCAGGCCCTCTCTTACTTCGATGATACAAAGATAAACTGGAATACCAAGGATGACAAGATGTACAATACTCTCCGTACGCTCTTCGCCCTTAAACACGACATTCCCGCCCTCAGCGATGCCAAGACCTCTGCCGGCAATCCTGCGGTCAACATCCTTACCGTCTCAGGCAATACAGGTGTCCTGGCCTACACTCGCACACTGGGAGACAGCGAGGTGCTGGTTGTCCTCAATATGTCAACAGCAGCAGCAACTGCCACTGTCGGGGACCTTACTTCTGGTGACTGGAGCCTTTGGCTCAACAGCGAAACAATCGCTCAGGGAACGAGCCGTAAGCAGGAGTCACTGTCTGTATCCCACACCTTCAGCCTTGATGCCAAGGGCTATCGTGTCTATGTCCGCGGCATCTTTCCCGAGCAGGATGTGACACCTGCCACAGCCATTCGTTCTACAGCCTTTGTTGCGGCAGATTCCGATAATTGGTATGATCTCAGTGGCCGTATTATCGGTCGTCCCACCAAGCCCGGTATCTATATTCATAAAGGTAAGAAGGTGGCATTCTATTGATGAGACTGCATCATCCCGACTGTGCTTGGAAACAAGAAAAACCTTACTGAGACAACAGACAGATCTGTAGGATTTGAAAGATTTCTTGCCGTGAGGCAACGAATTTCGAAAAAAATGTGTATCTTTGCGGCGTAAAAGCTAAATGGAATGATGAGACAACTACTAATTACGCTATTCATGTCCCTTTTTGGATGTGGTGTGATAGGTGCCGCCGACAAAATGGATTTTAAAGATGTTGATGAGGCGATAGCCCATTCGGCAGAATATGTGGCACAGCATGAGTTAAGGATTGCTGAAGCCAGGAAAACGCTCGATACAGAAAAAACGGCTGAGGGGAAGTTCCGCTGTAACTTCAGGCTCTTTGAGCTTTACAGACCTTTTGTGAGCGATTCGGCTATTTACTTCCTGCGTTCGTGTATACAACAGGCTGACCTACAAGGCTGGCTTTCCGAGTCGGTGCGATGCCGTTCGCTGCTCGCCATACGCTGTTCGAACATCGGTATGTACGACGAGGCCCTGAATATCCTTGACTCCATCCGTGTTGACGGCGTGGACACCCTTACCCTTGGCACATATTATGAGGCCTATAACAATGTGTATAACGAACTGCAGTACTACACCCGCCTGAACGAGATGCAGTCGCAATACCTCGACAAGGCCCGTCATTACGAAGCACTGATGCTGCGGTATCTGCCCCGTGAGAGCGAGGCCTGTTTCCTTCGCAGGGAACTGCATGCCCAGGGGGAAGGCGACTTAAAGACGTCGATGGCTATCAACGACGAGTGGCTGAAGAGTGTCGAGGTTGGCTCGCATCCCTATGCGATGGTGGCACTCTACAGATACATCGAATTTAAGATGCAGGGCGACACCGCGCAGATGATGTACTGGCTGAAAGAATCGGTGCTGGCTGATATCCGTAATGCCGCAATGGACCAGGGGTCGATGTGGGAGCTTGCCAACGAACTGATGCTGATGGGCGACATCGACCGGGCTTCGCGCTATATCAGCTTTACCAGCGACTGCGCCAACCGTTATGGCTCGCGCCAGCGTAACTGGCAGATATCACCGTTGCTCTCGCATATTGCCAAGGAATATAAGGACCAGAGTGAACGGACTACTCTTAAGTTGCGCATCACTAACGTGCTGATAAGTATCCTGGCATTGCTGTTGTTGGGTGCGCTCTTCTTCCTGCATCGCCGCAACAAACAGCTCGATACCGCACGGAATGCCCTCAAGGAAAGCAACGATGAACTGGCATCAGCCAATCATCAGCTGTCGAATCAGGCAGAGGAACTCTCGGCTCTCAATTCCCAACTCTCAGTCCTCAATTCCCAATTGTCTGAGAGCAGCCGTGTGAAGGATGAGTATATCGGACGCTTCCTCAGTCTCTGTGCGCAGTATGTAGACAAGATTGACAACTATCGTAAGACGGTGAACAGGAAGATGAAGAACAAGGAACTCGACGACCTCTACCAGATGTCGAAGTCGACCGAGCTGAAGGAGCGTGAACTCGATGAGTTGTTTGAGAACTTTGACAACGTATTCCTGCACCTCTTCCCCAACTTCATCGATGATTTCAATGCCCTGCTGACACCTGAGGCACAGGTGCATCCGAAAGAAGAGAACCGGCTGACGACCGAGATACGTATCTTTGCCCTCATCAGGCTGGGTATCGAAGACTCTTCGAAGATAGCAGAGTTCTTGCACTACTCGGTGAACACCATCTATAACTACCGAGCAAGGATAAAGAACGGTACGCTCGGCAACCGTGAGCAGTTTGAAGAGAAGGTTAAGAACCTGGGACACATACGTTAGGAACAAGGAAAGGGGCTTATGCATCACGCACGAGCCCCTTCTTCATGGTAACTAATTTTACTACCTTAATGTAAAAGAACAACTACTAACTAAATTGTGTGCAGAGTTTCCTATGAGTGCTTCGAAATCACCTGGCTCGGCAGTCCACTCGCTCTTTGTGTCGTCGTAGAAGCTAAGTGCTGTCTTGTCGATGGTGAGGCTTATCTCTTGTGTCTCGCCAGGCTGGAGGAACACCTTGCGGAATGCCTTTAGCTCCTTGTAGGGGCGCTCGACACTTGACTTCTTATCATGTATATACAGCTGAACTGTCTCTGCTCCAGCCAAAGAACCCGTATTGGTGACAGGGATGGTGAAGGTAATCTTATCGTCAGCTGTCATCGAGGTCTTGTCGCTTGTGGCTTTGCCAATCTTGAATGTGGTATAGCTCAGACCGTGGCCGAACGGGAACAAGGGCTTCTGCTTCTTCAGACGGTCTGTCCAGCGATAGCCTACGAAAAGTCCTTCCTTGTATTCCTCGTCGATGATCTTATGATCCTTGCGCCATGTGCCGGGATAGGTGTTCAGGGCGTGGGCACCGCACTGGTCGAGCGTGGCATACCAAGTGAACGGCAGCTTGCCAGAGGGGTTCACGTCGCCTGCGAGCACAGAGGCTATTGCCTCGCCAGCCTCAGAGCCGATAAACCATGCCTGAACCACGGCAGGCACCTTGGCAATCCAGGGCAGGACAGCACCATTACCGGAGATGTTCACATATACCAGTCGGGGATTTACTTTCAGGAGAGCCTCGATGACCTCGTTCTGTGCGTATGGCAGGTCGTAGGTCTTGCGGTCGTGGCCTTCGCAGTCCTGGTAGTTACTCTTGTTGAGACCACCTACGAAGATGACGATGTCTGCCTCGCGAGCCTTCTCTACGGCCTCAGCGGTGAGTTCTGCCTGGGAACGTGTTTCATAGAGTGAGCGCCCTACCGTCACACCGTTGTAGCTCTGGATGGTGTCGCCCACATAACCGCGGACATAATCGACCTGAGCACCGGAGAAGCGTGCGCGGATGCCGTCGAGGGGAAGAATCTCCTTCTGAACCTTCAATGATGATGAGCCACCTCCTACAGTCATCATCTTGATGGCATTTTCACCCACAACGAGAATGCGCTGAGTCTTGCTGGGGTCAATTGGCAGGATAGCAACTGCCTCCTTGTCACTTTTTGATCTTTTCACCTTGTCGTTTTTAAGGAGAACGATGCCTTCCTGGGCAATTTTCAGCGCAGCATCATAGTGGCTCTCTGAGCAAAGGAAACCGAAAGGCTTGTCCTTCTTCATCGTGGTGCGATAGAACAGGCGCAGCACGCGACGTACCTTGTCGTCGAGTTCCTTTGTGGTGTAACGTCCTTCGCGGATTGCTTTCTTATAGGCATCGGCCAGATAATAGAGGTCGTAGGCATTGGTCTTACCCATCGTCAGTCCGTCAGTCCAGGAACCGAACTCCAGGTCGAGTCCGTTCTTAATGGCCTCATCGGTATCGTGGCAGCCTCCCCAGTCGGAGATGACCACACCGTCGAAGCCCCAGTCCTGCTTCAGAATCTTATTGAGCATGATATCATTGTGGCAGTTGTGTTGGTCTTTATATAAGTTATAGGCACCCATGATGGCCCATGCACCACCCTCCTGGACGGCTGCCTTGAAGGCTGGCAGATAGATTTCGTGGAGGGCACGGTCGGAAATGATGACATTCACCTGATGGCGATACTCCTCGTCGTTGTTCAGGGCATAGTGCTTCACACACGCTGCTACTCCCATCGACTGCAGTCCCTGAACGTAGGGTACTACCATGCGTGAAGCCAACAGGGGGTCTTCGCCCATATACTCGAAGTTGCGGCCGCCGAGTGGTGTGCGGTAGATGTTCACGCCGGGACCCAGCATCACGCTCTTGTTACGATAGAGTGCTTCCTCGCCGAGACTCTTGCCGTAGAGGCATGCGAGGTCGGGATTCCATGTGGCTGCCAGACAGGTGAGTGCAGGGAAGGCCACACAGGAGTCGTTGGTCTGTCCGGCCTGTTCCCATTCGTCCCAAAGTACGTCCGGGCGTACACCGTGAGGGCCGTCGTCGGTCCAGAGGTCAGGGAATCCGAGTCGTTTAACACCAGGACTGGAGAACTTCGACTGTGCGTGGATGACGGCAATCTTCTCGTCGAGTGTCATGCGCCCGAGTGCGTCGTTAATACGTTGCTCGATAGGTTTTGACTCATCGAGGTAAACGGGTAGGTTTTGTGCTTGCATACTGGCCGCCACCGTGAGCGACAGAAGTGCGATTGTCAGTTTCTTCATATTTCTTCTTTTTTATAGTGATTCGTCGATATTGCCCATCAGGCCGTTCTTTTCTTCCTGAAGCCGATGGTTGATTTCGATGGTGCAAAGTTATAAAAAAAAGTAATGCGAATCAACTCTGTATAGAATATAGACCCTTTAAAAGTGGATTGATTTTTATGTCGCAAATATCTATCTTATTATTTATCAACGAGATACGAATTTTAAATAATTGTGAGAATATAGACGGTTAAATGATGCGATAAAGAGCGTTAAAAATACACTTATTCAATAAAAATGGTAGAAAAAGTGCTAAATAACACACACGGGCTCAGTCCCTTTTTGTGGAAGGTAACAAGGGGAAAGAACTATGGTGAAAAAGGGATTTGAGTACGTTGAAACGGGAAAGGAAGATAGGTTAAATGGGCTTGCCCCGTCCGCAGCAATATTTTGCAGCGGGCGGGGCAATATCTTGTGACGTACGTGCGAATATCTTGTGTCGGCCGCCGAAAAACCGGCCTTGTTTGACTGATTACTTCTGCAATGGGAAATAATGATAAGAGGTGCCAATCTTCATCTGTTTCAGCGTGGGATTCTCTCCAAAGCAGAGCTTGTTGAGATAGCGCTGGGCGGAATGGTATTTGAGACCCGACACGGCCATGAAGATCCGGATGGTGGTGAAGCCGCGCCCCATGGAGCGTTGCAGGGCATCAGCCATGAAGGCTTCGTCATGCATCTGCGCGTTGCCCACAGAAGAGCCTTTCTTGTGGAACCCCCTCTGCTTGAACTTCACCATCTTGACAAAGCGCTTGGAGGGCGTCAGTTCCAGTCCGGCGAATCTCACGTCCTTGCCCTTCACTTTAGAGGGGTCGGTGAACTCGCCTTCCAACTTGATCTTGGGCGAGAATGTGCCGAGGGGAGTCTCCACCCGATAACCATCAGCCAGCCATCCGCTACACACTTCCATGAAGGTCTCAAAAGCGATGTTGACTATACCCGTGTTCACCCCACGGTACCCGCAATAGGTCTCCACGTCTTTCATCGTCCGTTTGTAGGGAGCGGCAGGTCGTACATAGAGCAAAGGCTTGCCGTCCTCTCCCTTGGTAGGACGGGTGAACAGTTCGAAGGGCATTCCGTCAGTCTTGCGTGGCATAGCTTTGTTTCCTTTTAATCGTATTTCCTGATTCAAGTGCAAAGATACAAAAATAAATGCTGAAATGCAAGTTTTTTACCATAAAAAAACAAAAAAATGCGACTCATATTCGAGCCGCATCTTTTTTTGTTATTTCTTATCAACGGTTAGGATGCCATTTGCAACTCCGCCGGTGAGGTCGATGGTGAATACGTAGGTCTCACCGTCGTTGAGCGTTGCACCGTCCTTGAGGAAGATGTTACCGTTGTCGCTGTCGGCTGCATTCACACGGAACCACTCGTTGTCGGAGTCGAGGTGATAGTCACCACCCAGGCCGTTGAACTCGATACCCCATGTAGGCTGACCGAAGAACTTGAAGTTGACGCCTGTAGCAGAGAGCTGCAACGACTGCCTGTCTGTTCTTCGGGTACTTTGACGGGGCTACCACTATTTCTGAATCTTGTGGCGGAGGTGGTGGGAATAACGAACTGCCCAAGAAGAAAGACAATGAGGACAAACTGTCTTTCGCCCTCAGATGT